>Ga0315295_10004928_pt1 | contig 11405 bp, 11 predicted proteins | sample YL17G14_0_MG_FD_204453 | JGI IMG/M metagenome (GOLD analysis project Ga0315295, IMG submission 204453) | Sediment microbial communities from Yellowstone Lake, YNP, Wyoming, USA - YL17G14_0 | ecosystem: Environmental > Aquatic > Freshwater > Lake > Sediment | place: USA: Wyoming | collected...
CATTTCAAGTTTTTCCGCTAAAAGCCGGTTAAGCTCATAGCAATTCTGGTCGGGATAAAGAGATATGTCCTTTGAATATTTATTAACGGCTTCGATCGCCTTTGGGGACGGACCAAGGGGATTCTCGTTTGAGGCGAGCTTGATCACACCGGAGATCCTTAGCTCTCTTTCTGCTTCTTCGACCGGCTTTCCCGGAACGTACGGTTTTATTTCGCCGATATTCGGCCTGATGGGTTCTTTTGGCACATTACTCACCGGGAAAGATTATAACATATTTATTCGGGCTCTGGCCGAACAATCTTAACATTTTCCTTATCACCGGTCATTTTGTAATAGCTTCTTATGGTTTTTTCCCTGGAAAAACCACCCTCTTCAAACGTTACTTTAACGAATGTTGAATATGGCTTGCCTGAAAGCAGCGCCTCATTTATCTTCAGCCTGGCCTCTTCGGTCATCACGTTATAAGGCTTGAATATTTCACCCTCAAAAAATATCATCGGTCTTGAAAAGCTGACCTTTCTACCCGTGGGGGTCCCGTATACCTTGAATGTCAGCTTTTTGTCGGTGGCGGCACCACTTATCAATATCGGATGGTTCGTGTTATTGGCGAGCCTCAGGTCCCTTGTCCCGGTGTAGATGGAAGCATCGCGGCCAAGAGGGTATATCGTGAAATATATCCCGTGGTTGTGCCGCTCGATTATATCGAGCCCCGCGAGCATAGCCGCATTGTATAATGTGGTCGCTATCTGGCATGAGCCGCCGCCGTACTGGGGATCCAGCTCGCCGTTATAAAGAACAAAGGCTTCTTTAAAGCCCCTAACCATGGTGAACTCGCCAAGGTTATCAAGGAGCGAAAAAGTTTCGCCGGAAACTATCACGTAGTTGTTCAGCCTTCCCGTGGCGACCTTTATGTTATGCACACGGTTCGGTGAATCATGGGAGCCGTAATATGTGGTGTACTCGGAAAGCATGTGCTTCGGGGGATGTTTTACAAGAGTGTTCGCGTATACCCGCGGGTAAAGCACGGAAACCGCAATTGTTGCCAGCCTCTCGTTCCTGCTGAACGCTTTCTCCAGGTTGGCGATAGATTTTTTTATGTCAAGGTGTTTTCCTGTCTTTTCCTTTGTTATTTTATACCTTCCGTCCCCAAAGAGGTTAAAAGTTGCTTCCTTGGAGGGAGTATCCACATTATTCGCCATCCCTTCGAGGACCGCCTTGAAAATGTCCCTGTCCACATCCAGGGAAAGAGGTATTGCCTGCTTATTGTAGGTCCCGAGCATCCTGCGGGAAAAGTCGATAATGTAATTGCTGCGGTATGCTATTGATGCCGAGTTGTTTATGGTCCTGCGCGGCGAAATGAAAACACCGATATCCGAGGGCTTGTACGCGAGGATCTGGTCTTCAAGATTGAGTAAAATAGGGCCGTCAATGACCTTATCGATATCGGCGGATCTGAGCCTGTTCAGGGCCTCAAGTTTGGAAAGCCCCGCAACATCGATCTTCTCTATGTAGCAGTTTGGAGGGAACCTTCCGGTCCAGAAGAGGAAATCCCACATGACCAGGCATATAAGGATGCAAAGAAGCGCTAACGCAAAGTATTTTTTTATACCATGCAAGAGTAGGTTACTCTAATACTTTAACTACTGCTCCGGCTCCTACCGTATGTCCGCCTTCCCTTATGGCCAGCCTCATGCCTTCCTCGACTGCCACATCATCCACAAGGGTGACTTCCATCTTTATGTTGTCTCCGGGCATGACCATCTCAACACCCTGCGGGAGCTTTATCTCCCCGGTGACATCGGTCGTTCTCGCGAAGAACTGCGGCTTGTATCCGGAGAAGAACGGGGTGTGTCGTCCACCCTCTTCCTTCGTTAGGACGTAAACCTGAGCTTCAAATTTCTTGTGCGGCTTTGTCGTTCCCGGCTTTGCGAGGACCATTCCGCGCTTAAGCTCTTCTTTTTCGATGCCCCTAAGCAGCACGCCGACGTTGTCGCCGGCGATCCCCTCATCCATTGTCTTCCTGAACATTTCCACGCCGGTGACAACGGCCTTTTTGTGGGCTCCGAGACCTACAACCTCTATTTCTTCGCCTACTTTTACCTTGCCTCTTTCGATCCTTCCTGTGCCAACGGTCCCTCTCCCTGTGATAGAGAACACATCTTCCACCGGCATAAGGAATGGCTTGTCGACATCCCTCTTCGGATCGGGAATAAAAGTGTCCAGTGCGTTCATGAGCTCGAATATGGACTTGCAGTTCGCGCAATCAGTTTTGCCGCAGCCGCATTCCATTGCCTTAAGTGCCGAACCTTTTATAATAGGGGTCTTGTCGCCCGGGAATTCATATTTTTTGAGCAGGTCCCTGGTCTCAACTTCTACAAGGTCGATAAGCTCTTTGTCGTCGACCATGTCAACTTTGTTCAGGTATACGATAATGTACGGAACGTTGACCTGGCGGGCCAGAAGTATGTGTTCCCTTGTCTGGGGCATAGGGCCGTCAGCCGCGGAAACAACAAGGATGGCTCCATCCATTTGGGCGGCGCCGATAACCATGTTCTTAACGTAGTCGGCGTGGCCGGGGCAGTCTATATGCGCATAGTGCCTTTTTTCCGTTTCGTATTCGACATGGGCGATAGCAATGGTGATACCCCTTGCTTTCTCCTCCGGTGCGGCATCGATCTCATCGAATGCCTTTGCTTTTGCCATACCCTTTGCCGATAGGCACTTGGTAATGGCCGACGTTAAAGTGGTCTTCCCGTGGTCAACGTGACCGATGGTCCCCACGTTAACGTGCGTTTTCGTCCTCACAAACTTTTCTCTTGCCATAAAAATACCTCCTATAACTAGACAACCTAATTAAGACCCGTCCATTATACAGATGGGCTTCATATTGTCAACAAGAAAATTTGGTATAAAAGTGTCGAATTTTAGCCAATAAAAAGCTGCTGACCGGGATCGGACCGGTGACCTCTTCCTTACCAAGGAAGTGCTCTACCAACTGAGCTACAGCAGCATTATCAGAACTTAAGCATCTCTCGGGCTTTTTCTTCCAGTTCCTGCTTAGCCTTGTCTTCGGCTTCCTGTTTCTGCCTTTCCAGTTCCTCTTTCTGCTTATCGATCTCTTTCTGGGCAGCATCTTCTACGGCCTTCTTTTTCGTATCGAATATCTGCTGGACGGCTTTTTCAAATTTTGGCATGGGGATAGGCTTTTTTAAGGAGCCGATCATTTCAAAATCAAGGGAATACCAGCCATTATCGTCCTTGAAAGCGTCATAATCCGGCGCAAGCTTTGTTGTTGAGGGATTTAGCTTCAAAGAAAGCCTGTTCCCCTTGATGAATTCCATATTTGCGATATTTGCACCGCCGTTAAAGGTGAGCTTAATATCCCCTTTATCGCCGTTATTAAGGGCAAGCTTGCTTATGGTCACTACCTTGTTCGCAATAGAGAAGTTCGACTTGAATTCCTTTATTTCGATGTCTTCCTGGAGCGTCTTAAGCCCTATCTTTTCGCCGACAGCCGAAAGGGTCTTCAGCTTCGAGATCTTCCCGTTCGCAAGCAGGAAGCCGCCGTTTCCTTTCGCGTTCGCGATGATATCGGGGGTTTCAACGCCGCGGCCGTTAAGGGATAAGTTAAAGCTTAGAGTGCCTTGGATCTTGTTCTTAAGGTCGCCGTAATCCGGAAGGCTGGTCAGGAATGACTCAATGACGTCATTTGATGCGGGGGTCGCGTCAAATCCTGCGGCGGTCAGGCTGTTCACTGAATATCCGATGCCGCTTACGTTCAGGTCGGCAGTAATGCTTGCCTTGATATTTCCCCCATATGCTTTCAATTCGCTTAAGTTCAAGTTAAGCACTTTATTCGAAAGAGATGCATTAAGGACGACCGAATCAAGCTTCATTTCCTTGAAAAGGATGTTGCGAAGGGCAACTGTCGCATCCAGTTTTATATTCGCCGGAATGGACTTGAGGGACTTGTTCATGTTGGCTGTCTGCTGGCCGTAAGGAGCGGGCTTCGGCTTGACCTTTGGTTTCTTTGTCCCCTTGCCGGAAAGCACCGCCATGAATTTGTCCGTGTCTATCCTGTTCGAAGATACGCTGAGCTTTATCCTTGGCGCTTTGTCGAAAGCCAAGACCTCGGCATTGAACGTGATCTTTTCTCCCGCAGCGGTTATATCAAGGTTCGATACTTTCGCTGAGGATTTGTTCATATCCAGCATAATGCTGCCGCCGACGGAGATCGGCACGGGCTTGCCTTCATATACTCCCAGAACGCTTACATATAAGTGGATAGGCTTTTTTGTCACAAGGGAGACCCCCGACACGTTAACATCGAGGTCTTTTAACTGGCTCACTTTTCCGGACTGATTAAGCGTTAGTTTGCCGTTGATGATCGCGAACTTCGAGACCATTATCGATACGGCTTCTTTTTTCTTTGATGACTTTGCCGCAGGCTTTTTCGGAGCCGCGGGCTTCTTGACCCCGACGAGATCACTGTAATTTGAAGTGCCATCTTTCCTCATCTCGACAAGTATCTCGGGCTTAACAAGGACGACCTTATCAATTGCGACCGTGCCGCCCAGGAGCTTCCAGAGGTCGTATTTCAGTTCGATCTTTCCCGCGGACAGGAACGGCTCTTTTGAAAATCCCGGCCTGTTGCTGACCGAAAGGTCCTTTAGTTCTATGCCGGTAAAAATATTGAACGACACCTTGCCGATCTTTACCTGCCTGTGGATAGCCTCGGACGCTTTCTGAGCAGCCATTTCTTTGATCTTATCCAGCGGCAGGAAATAGGGGAGGGCGACAGCCGCAATGATCAGGATAACAAAAAGCGCGCCGATCACTATCCCCGCCCATTTCATCGATTTCTTTATAATACTCAACATATCTTTTCCTCCTTTACCCTGAAGAGATGCCTTGCATTCTTTCAGGGTTTAACAGACGTTCGTTTTTTCATTTACTGAACATTTGAGAAACAAGTTTGCTGACCATGGAGCCGTCCACGTTCAAGCCCATGCCCATAACGGCTTTCATGACCTTGCCGGTATCTTTCGGGGAGGTTGCCCCGACCTCTGCTACAGCTTTGGCCACGATATCCCTTACTTCCGCCTCCGACAGCATTTTCGGGATATATTCCTCCACAATCTTCAGCTCCCCTTCAAGCTTTTTTACGGCATCGGGCCTGTTCACCTTTTTAGTTTCTTCAATGGCGTCCTTCAGGCTTTTCGCGTATTTCTGGAGGATCTTCAATATCTCGGCATCGGGAAGGTCGCCCCTTGCGTTGATATTAAGGACCTTTGATTTCATCATCCTGATGACATCCAGCCGGATAGTGTCCTTTGCCTTCATGGCGGAGGCAAGATCGCTGTTCAACTTCTTGAATAATTCATTCATTTTACGGGCTCTCCTTTTTGGTTTTTTTTGACAGGAAGAACAAGACCCTTTCCATAAGCTTATTTGGCTCAAAGGGCTTCGTCATGTATTCGTCCGCGCCTTTCTCGAGTCCCTTGCTTACGTCCTCCCTCTGGACCTTGGCCGAAAGCATTATTATCGGGATGCTTTGCCACAGGACATTGTGCTTTATCAGCTCGCAAACCTGATATCCGTCCATTGTCGGCAGCATGATATCAAGCACGATAACATCAGGCGTATTTGTCCTGACCTTTTTTATCGCTTCGCCGCCGTCGCCGGCAATATCAACACTAATGTCTTTTGTTCCCAGCGTGAATTTAATAAGCTCAGCGGTCGAAAAGTCGTCTTCTACAACGAGGACCTTGCTCATATTTTTATTTTATCACCGGTATCGTGAAAATAAAAGTGCTACCTTTGCCTTCGCCTTCGGATTCGGCGCGTATCTGGCCGCCGTGGGCCTCAACTATCTCCTTGGATATGGCCAATCCCAGGCCCAGGCCGCCTACCTTGCGTGTCAGCGACGTGTCCACCTGGTAGAACTTGTTGAATATCTTGCCCAGATGGTCCCTGTCTATGCCTATCCCGTTATCCTTTACGGCAACTTCGATCGCGCCTTTCGACAGGACATTGGAAGAGATCGTGATCTGCGGGTCTTGTTTGACAAATTTTATGGAATTTCCGATCAGGTTCCTGATCACCTGTCCGAGCTTGAGCTCGTCGCCCGAAATAGCAGCGTCTTTTGCCTTCAGGTCCAACGCCAATGCGATGCCTTTTGATTCAAGTTGGGGACGGAGAGCTTCAACAATTCCGTTTATCAGCTTATCGATCTGGACGGATTCCTTCTTTATGACAAAGGCGCCCCTTTCAACCCTTGAGAATTCAAGCAAAGTATCGATGTATTCAAGGAGATGATCGCCTTCCCTGGCCATGATATCAACGAACTTTTTCTGCGTCTCATTTAAAGGGCCCGTGGTCCCGTTGATGAAATGGGCAAGGAATCCCTTGATGGATGTTAGGGGCGTCCTGAGTTCATGTGAGACCATGGACAGAAGTTCGGTCTTCATCTTGTCTATCTCAATAAGCTTCTTTACCGCCTCTTTCTCCTTCTCAAAGACGCTCGCGTTCTCTATGGCAATGGCCATCTGGTCCGCAATGGTGGACAAAAGATTAAGCTCAATATTAGAGGGGATATGGTCTTTCTGGATGCCTATGACGATCAATCCTATGGTCTTTCCTTTGCTTTCCATTGGAGCAAGGAGCAGCGCCTTCATGCCGAGAGGCTCAAATGCCTTCTTTTCCGCTACCGAGGCCTCATTAACTTCTGCCATCTTGCAAATATGGCCCGATGAAACAATAACCCCCAGAAGTCCTTCGCCCTCTTTAAATACATGATCGATCTGTTTTCCTTTTGAGGCCTTTGACCTGTATATTCCCTTATCATCCTTTATGAATATCGAAAGAAAATTGGATCCAGCTATTTCAGGGATATAATTTACCGATTTTGATATGAGCTCCTCCAGGTCGAGGGTCGAGCCCATGGCCTTGGAAATATTGTAGAGCGTCTGAAGGTTCTTTGTCCTTTCATCGACGGTCTTTTCAAGCTCCTTGTTCCAGTTCTGCATTATCTCCCTGGACCTCTTTATCTCGGTCGCCATTTTATTGAAGTAATTGACAAGGTCGCCTATCTCGTCATTCGATTCAGGGGAAAGCTTGAAGCTAAGGTCGCCTTCCTCCACCCTTTTCATCCCGAAACCGATCCTTCTGAGCGACTGGGCTATGCCGCGGCTAGCGATGATGCTCGCGATGACTACAAGGATGATGGTAAGCGTGATCAAGAAGATAGCCTGTATCTGTACGTTGCCAAGGGCGGCAAGGAACTCTTCCTTGCTCAACTTAAGGTTCCACAGCAAGGGCTTATATATGTAAAGGTCGATTATTTCCTTGAACGTGAGGAACAGAAGCATTCCGGCACCCATGATAGGCAGTATCGAAAGTAAAACGAAAAGCAGAAGGAGCTTCGCAAAGAAAGGGATGCGCATGGCCCGCAGCCGGCGGACCATGTTCCCGATGCGCGGAGAGATCCTTTGCGCGAACTGCGCCGTAGCTTCCTCACCCGTAAGATAAAAATACGCAATGAAACCTATGAAAACATAAAGCATCCGGACAAGCAGAAGCTCCCAGGTAGCGCTTTTCGACAATATATTCAATGTTTCAAGGCAGGCAAAAACCAATGTTATGGTCTCGACAAATAAAGGTTTGGTCCTTTTTGCAAAGTCCTTTACGGCCTTAATTATCGCGAGTACCGCAAGGGGGGCCATCAAGCCGAATATGAAGATAAGCCCCGGAACCTGAGGAACGCCGGGCTGAACCCCCCAATAAGATACGGTCGTAAGCTCAAAAGCATGACCGAAACAGAGAACATAAAAAGCAAGACCAAGAAGCGTGTATAGAAACAAAGCGAATTTGTTCTTTATGAAATAATAAAGAAGGGGGACCGGCTGCAAAAATAAAATAAAATTAAGAAGCAAAGATAGCTGCTTATATGCGGAGGGAACATTGATCCATCCGAGAACATTCGAGACCATGAATATGAGCCAGTACAGGCCGAACATGTTCAGGAACAGGACAAGAGGAGCGTCCTCTTCGGACTTCTTGGGCTTAAGCGATATCAGGAAAGAAGAGTAAAAACTACTGAAAGATATGAACGCGCATATCAATACGCTGTAAAGGATGCCCGTTCTAAGTATTATCATGTTATCCTATCGGGATACGCGAAGCTTAGTAATTATTTATCGAGCCGATCTTTTCCTGGTCAAAAGAGAATACCATAAGGAGCTCGGGATTCTTCAGGGTGTCCATGGTGCCTCCCGCGATCCCGTATGTCGCTATCCTTACGACCCCTGTTTTGTCCTGGAACATGACCTGGAAGAAGCCGGGGCTCAGGTTATTGAACGACACGGGCTCCCCCCATGATTTTGGCGGCTTCGGAAAGTGATATTTAAAAACGGCGGCATACGAAAGGCTGCACAAGGCGATCATGATGACCATTAAAATAACAAGTTTTTTCATTAACATTCCCCCCCTTTACGACCGACATTATATTAGAATCTATATGAAAAAGAAAGCGATAGTATGTGGTCTTGATAGCTTCCGTACCCGAGAGCCGTTTCGTCTTTTAATAGGTTAGATGTGTAATTTGTGAAAGAATATCTGAGCCCGAAATTCAGGCAATCCAGGAAATCCCTTGAAATTAAGATGTCAAAAATATATGAAGAGTCATGCCTTAGGTCCAAAGCTATGGGGTCTTCATAGAGGAACAGCTTGTTCGTGTATTTTGCGATAATGGAAAGCTTGCACTGCCCGGGGAAAGGCGCAAGCGCGCCGATGGAATACTCATCACTCCTGTACGCAAAATCCTCACCCCTTGTATCCGACAATTTATGAAGATATTCAACATATATGAGGGCGCCAAGGTTCTGCCTTATTCCGATCTTTGAATCATAGCAGTCATACCCTTCATAGGTCGAAGACCTGTAAAGCGTGTTTGCGTTGCCTCCGTATATGCTTGTCCAGGCAAGGCTTTCGCCGAAAACATTGAATGTCAGCCGGCATTCATCGTAGCTGCCGGTGTAATACGGATCATATTTCAGGTAATCGGACAGGCTGCCGCCGGAAAGCGTCAAAAAAGAGCCCCAAAAAAACGGCACGAATAATGAGGCATCCGCGCCGCCGCCGTATTCATTATTATTCGTATTCTTGTAATACATCGAGCCGTAACCGTTGCATGAAATGGACAGGGGTTTAGAGGAGAATATTGTTGGCTTATATGATAAGTAAAGCTGGCCGTATGTCCTGTTGTCCCCTCCCTCCGCAACAAGAACCGGATTATATGTGATGTTATCGTCGCTGTCATAAGAAAGGTTCAGAGAACCCCCGAAGTCATTTTCCGGGGCCGGCGCGTAAATGCCAAGGTCGATGGCCTCTATATAGGACATCGCCGATTTACCCCAGGGAGAATCCTTGGCTTTTTCAGCCACCTTGCTGAATTCGAGTTTTGCCTCATCAAGCTTATCGTCATAATAAAGTGCAAGGGCGTAATAGAAACGGAATTCTATGCTTCCGGGAGCTTCCTCAAGCGACATCTTGAATTCTTTGGCAGCTTCGCCGTATTTGTTCTTATTGAAAGCTCCCATGCCGACATCAAAGTGGGACAGCGTTTGGGCAAAGGCGGCTGCAGAAAAAAGGAACAGGATGATCAGGGCCGGGATCGCAGTTTTGGCAACGCGCATTATTACTTGGTCGGATAGTAGGGGGTCGTGCTTGGCGGATAGATAGGGCTGGGGTACGGGACCGGCGTCGGCGACGGGATGGGCCTCAGCGTCGGGCTCGTTTTCGGCGGAACATAAGTTGGCGTGGTTTGTACTGGCGGCTGGGTGGTCGTTCCCGGCTTCGTCGTCGGAGGGACCGTCTGATTAACCGGCGGTTGAATGGTCGTTCCTGGTTGTATCAGCGGCTGTGTCGGAGTTGTTGGCTGAGTCGACGGCAGGGCGGGTTTAGTCGTCGGCTGCTGGACCGGCGGTTGAATAGTTGTCCCTGGTTGTACCAGCGGTTGGGTCAGCTCTTTTGGCTGTGTTGGCTGCGATGGCAGTACTGTTGAAGGGGGCAAAGCAGGCTGGAATTCCTTTGGCGGCTGCCAGGGTTTCATCTCTGTTTTCGGGAACGTCTTGGGAGGGATCCAGGGCTTTACTTCCCCCTTAAATGTGGGAGGAGGGGCCCATGCATGGACCGGCAGCGGCGCGGCTGTCGGAGGCGTCCAGACCTTTGCCTCGCCCTTGAACGTCTTCGGCGGGGTCCATGGCTGGCCCGTATACATCTGCTGGGCAAATACCGCCAGGCTTACCGTGCAAAGGAAAAGAAACACCAATATCGCTAATTTTCTACTCATTTATCCTTAAACCCACTTTTTGATCTTCCTTATCGAAAGCGAAAAGCATCATCAGCTGCGGGTCCTTAAGGGTATCCATTGATCCGCCTGCTATACCGTATGTCGCGATCCTGATCACACCTTTCGTATCCACGTACATCACCTGAAAAAATCCGGGGCTCAGGTTATTGAATGAGACCGGCTTGCCCCAGTATGCGGGAGATTTCGGGAACGAATACGAATAAACAGAACAAAAAGAGGGGATAGAGAACAATAATAAGCAAGCAAGCAAAAACACGGTTTTTTTCATCTTTCTTGCCTCCTTTTCAGTGCTATTAGTATATTTAATAAAGTAATTATTGTAAAGCCGTTTCTTACTAGTTCGGTTGACAGGCAAAGTCCGCAGTGTATAATACCTGAATCCGGAGGTGAAAAATGACCAAATATCAACTTATCGTATTAGGATTGCTCATAGTAAGCATTCTATCCGCGATACTCGGAGCCGCATCTGGATCCAATAAAGGAAATATGTACCTGCTCCACAGGATATTTGCCGCGCTTACATTGCTGGCAATACTTCTGATCGGGTACAGGGCTTTCTTTTTGATCAGATAAGCTTATAAAAAACCACTAAGGCCATCAAGTTACATTAGGACTTAATAGTATTGATGGCCTTAATTACTTTATGTTAGATAGTTATAATAAATGGAAGCAGTACAAAGAGGACCTGAAGAACAATAACAGGCTCCTTTACCATGTAGTCGACTGGATCGAATCAATAGTTGTCGCGCTGGTCTTGGCACTTATCATCCGTCAATTCGCCTTCCAGACATCAGAAGTATTATCCGGCTCAATGATACCTACATTGCTTATCAAAGACCGCGTCATAGTGAATAAGCTTGTATATAGATATTATGGGAGAATGGAAAGAGGCGATGTAGTGCTTTTCAGGTCCACAATAACCCCGCCGAGAGACTTCATTAAAAGACTTATCGGCCTTCCGGGAGAGAACATTAGGATCCGCAACGGGCAGGTCATTATTAACGGCAAAACGCTTGACCAGAGCAAGTGGCCG
>Ga0315295_10004929_pt1 | contig 11405 bp, 5 predicted proteins | sample YL17G14_0_MG_FD_204453 | JGI IMG/M metagenome (GOLD analysis project Ga0315295, IMG submission 204453) | Sediment microbial communities from Yellowstone Lake, YNP, Wyoming, USA - YL17G14_0 | ecosystem: Environmental > Aquatic > Freshwater > Lake > Sediment | place: USA: Wyoming | collected...
GTACAGCTCGGGGTGCGCCAGCGCGAGCCGGATGCTGCCGTAGCCGCCCATGGAAAGGCCGCCGATGCAGCGCGCCGAACGCTTCCGCGCCGCGGGGAAGCTCCGCTCGACGAACCCGATCACGTCCTGCGTCATGTAACGGCCGTAGGGCGGGCCTTCCGCGTTGTCCGTGTAGAAGCCCCGGAAGCCGTCGGGCATGACGACGATCAGCGGGAGTTCGCGCACGTACCATTCGATGCGCGTGCGCCGGTGCCAGATGGTGTGGTCGTCGCTGAGGCCGTGCAGGAGGTAGAAGACGGGGAAGGGCGGCCGGCCGACGTCGGGCAGGATGACGTACAGTCCCGCCTGCTTGGTCAGCGCGGGACTCCAGAATTGCGCCTGGATGAAGGCCATGTGCCGGGGACCTCCGAGTTTTGGGGGCGTGTGAGACCGAAGTTCTAACGGAGGAGGCGCGGTTTGTCAGTTCGGATTTGGGATCTGGGACTTGGGGACCCGCGCGGCGAGGAAAGACAGAGGGCGGCACGATGGAGGCGACGCGGCGCGAGGCCCGTTCCACTTGATTCCCGCTGTGCGGTGGACTAGAAGGCGAAGCGCAGGCCGGCAGCCGGACGCCGGGGTCGGGGCGTGGCGCAGCTTGGTAGCGCGCTTCCTTGGGGAGGAAGAGGTCGCAGGTTCAAATCCTGTCGCCCCGACCAGTTCCCCGCCGTGCGATTTCCGCTATCCCATGCAGGCGCAAACATCGGCGAGCCGCCCGCCCATCACCGTTGGTTGTGGACCTGCGCTTCGTGCAGCGTAGGATCGTTCAAGGCTTTCGCCGGGAAACCGAAGATCGTGCAACTGAGCCTGGGTAGTGACTGCTGGATGAAGCGGTAGCGAGGAGTGGATACGCGGCCGTGGCCCGCGTGGAGGAACCTGCGATGCAAGCACCACGGATCTCTCAAGCAGCCTGCCCGGTGGTGGTTCTGCTGCTGGCGGTCGCGGGGGCGTGGGCGCTGAGCGGCGCCGAACCGAGACCGAAGAGTCCACAGGCCGTGGAACAGGAGCTTCAAGCCCACAACGGCGCGCGGACGGACAGAGGCGGGCGGGTCACGCTGCAGCTTCTGGGGCCCGACGTGGGGCAGGACAAACGGAACACACCCGACGAATGCGCGGACGGAGACGTGCATACGCGCTGCGTCGTCTGGGGCGTGCCGTACGCCTTCCGCATTGAGCTGGTGGACAAGCTGCCGGTTACCGAGGTGAACTTCGTCTGCTCGGATTACGCGACCGAGGAGTCGCCCAAGGACATCGAAGTGCGGCTGCCGGACGGCACGGTCATCCCGCATACGCTCGAGAAGATCGTCCCCAAGGACCGGCGCGACAGGCCGCGGCAGACGGTCAAGATCGGCAAGGACCTCGACTGGCTCGAAGTCAAGGTGCTCTCCTCGCACCCGGGCGCGCCGAACCCGGCGACCGGCAAGCCGGTCAGTTGGGGCGGCATCGGCGAGATCGAGGTCATCACCGGCGCGGACCTCCGTCCCTATCTCGAAGTGCCCGACGACAACCCGAACGCGCCCGTCTATGTGCAGGGCGGTTCGCCGAAGAGCGACTATTCGGCCGTCAAGGTGACGCTGCCGCCGCCGATCCCGCTGGGGGAACGCCCCGGCATTTACCTGACGCGGGACGAGATCCTCGCGATGCGCCGGGAGCTTGCGGCCAGCGAGCGCGCCAAGCCCATGATGCAGAAGCTGCTCTCCACCTGCGACGAGTGGCTGGAGAAGAAGATCGAACACCCCGACCCCAACGTCCCCGCGCAGATGCGGGACCGCTCGGACGCGCAGGCCAAGGCGCACAGCCTGCTGAGCAAGATCGCGGGTTGGCTCGGGTGGGCCTACCAGCTCACCGACAACGAACGGTACGCCCAGAAGGCGCGCGAGATCCTGGTCGGCTACGCGAAGCTGTACCCGAACGACTACAAGGAGCACAAGGGCGTCCACGCCAGCGACACCAGCAAGGTCATGGCGCAGCGCCTCAGCGAAGCGATGTGGCTGCTGCCGCTGATCCAGGCCTACGACCTGACCGGCCAGGCTCCGTGCATGAGCGACGAGGACCGCCGGCTGATCGAGAACGACCTCATCCGCTGCGCGGTCACGTTCATCAACGCCAAGCGTCCGGCGGCCGAAGAAGTCGCCGCGCGCCAGAAGGCCAACCCCAATTGGCGCACCGCCGACCCGGAAGCGGCGCAGGGACCGGTGGGCAATTGGGTCAACTTCTACAACGCGGCCTTCATCCAGGCCGGCATCGTGCTCAAGGACCAGGACTGGATTGACGTCGGGGCCGCCAGCACCCGAATGATGATCGCCCGCGGCATCGGCGACGACGGGATGTGGAAGGAGGGCGCCATCGGCTACCAGCTCTTCGCGCGCCAGGCCCTGGTCGCCTGCCTGGAGCCGCTCGCCCGGCGCGGCTGCGACCTCTACGGCTACCAGCAATGCCGCGCCAAGAACCTCTGGGACTCCCCGTTGAAGTACGCCTATCCCGACGGCACCGCGCCCGGCATCCACGACTCCGGCCGGGTGCCGGTCGGCTCGGATTGGACGGCCATGGCCTACGACTTCGCCTGGCTTCGCTACCAGGACCCCAACTACGGCGGCATCGTCAACGCGGCCGAACGGCAAGTGTTCCAGTCCGAAGGCTGTTACTTCCCGACCGTCATCTACCAGCCGCTGCCGGCGCGCGAGATCGCCGCGATGGGCAGTGTGATCTTCGACACGCTCGGCTACGCCATCCTGCGCGGCACGGAAGGGGGCAAGCAGACCTTCCTGCTGATGGATTATGGCCCGCACGGCGGCGGCCATGGCCATCCCGACAAGCTCAACCTGATCCTCTTCGCCGACGGCGACGAACTGGCCGGCGAACCCGAGGCGTACCGCTACGAGGACAACCGGCACGCTGAATGGACCCGCCCCACCATCGCGCACTGGACCGTCTCGGTGGACCAGCGCGAGCAGACCGCGACCACCGGCAAGCTGCTGGCGTTCTACGACGCCGGCAACGTGAAAGTCATGCGAGGCGTCTGCACCACGGCCTACGCCGGCGCTGGGCTGGACCGCACGGTCGTGCAGATGCCCGGCTACGTCGCCGACGTTTTCCGCGTCTGGGGCCGCGCCACCCGCACCTGCGACTACCCCCTCTGCTTCCGCGGCGCGCTCGACGCGATGCAGGGCGTGGACGCGGCCACGCTCAAGCCCCTCGGCCCGCCCACCAGCCGCGGCTACAAGCACATCACGGTCCGCGACCCGATCACGACCGACCAGGACTGGTCGGGCACTTGGCGCCGCGAGGCCGCCCCGCCCAACCCCGGCGCCTCCGAGGCCGACGCGAAGGCCGGCCACCCGGCCAATCGTGTCCAGGTCACGTTGCTGGGCGAGCCGCAAACCGCGATCTACGTTGGCCGGAACGTGGACCAACGTCAGGAAGCCGTCGTCCGGCGCCAGGGCAAGGAAACGGTCTTTGCCGCGGTGATCGTCCCTTACAAGGATCTCGACGCCGTGAGGTCCGTCGCGAAACTGGCCGTCAGCGGCCCGGTCCCGGCCTACGGCCTGCGCGTCGCCGCTCCCGACGGCTCAGCCGACGTGATCGTGGTGCGCTATGACCCGCAGAAAGACGGCCGGCCGGCCGAGCCCAGTTCGTTCGACGGCGGCAAGACCAACGCGTTGATCTCCATCGCCCGGCTCGACCCGAAGGGCACGGTGATCAAGATGGGGATGGTGGGCGGCACGCAGTTCTCTTTCGGCGGCCAGACCCTGACGCTGGACAACCCCGGCATTCAGTGGTCGAAGTAGGGCAGATCCTTCAGGTAGGGCCGGACCCGTTGGCTTTCGGCGCTCGACGGGCATGGCGCATCAGACATGCCACGGCTCCCGCATCGCGCGGCTGCGCATACGATTGGCCGCATCGTCGCCGACGAACTCCTCCTTGACGGGATCGAAGGTGACTTTGCGGCCGAGCTGCCAGGCGATGGCCGCCGCGTGGCAGGCGGTGTGTGAACGACGCATTACGCCGCCGTGGCACGCCGGCAAAGCCCCGGTCTTGACGCAGTCCAGGAAGTTCCGCGTGTGCGACGCGGCGTCGGTCCCGGCGGCCCGGGCGAAGCTTTTCAGCTCGGACTTGAGCGACTCGGGATGGGTTTCCACCCGGCCGCTGTCGCCCGCCTCGATCCAGCCTTCGTCGCCCTCGAACCGCACCGGACACGTGCCCAGGGCCGTCCGATAGTGAGGAGCACGATCCCCGAAGGGAGTCTTCAGGAAGTCCACGACGAGTTTGACGCCGTTGGCATAGCGAGCCGTGATGTTCGACTCCGACGGCTCGAACTCCAGCGGCGTCGTGCCGTCGGCCTGGTTCGCCCACTGACAGAGATCCACGGTGTGGGCGCACCAGTCCAGCAGCGTGGCGCCGGAATCGAAATCGTCAAAGCCCCGCCATCCGCCGGCCACGTACTGCTTGTTGTACGGACGCCACGGAGATGGCCCCAGCCAGCGGTCCCAGTCGCACTCGTCCTGGGGCGGCTCGGGTTCGGCGGGAAGCCAGTCGTGGCGAACCCGAGGGTAGTAGCTGGAGGCATGTAAGGTATGGAGCTTGCCCAGCTTGCCGCTGCGCGCCAGGTGGACGGCGAACTGGAAGTTGGGAACACTGCGCCGCTGGGTCCCGGCCTGGAACACATGGCCGCAGCGCTTCACCGTATCGTCCAGAGCCTGGCACTGGCCGATGGTGAGCCCGCACGGCTTCTCGCTGTACACGTTCTTGCCTGCCTTGGCCGACAGGATGGAACCCAGCGCGTGCCAGTGATCGCCCGTGGCGACCAGCACGGAGTCAATGTCCGGCCGGGCAAGAAGCTCGAACATATCCCGGTACATGACGCAGTCTTTATTGCGGTACTTGGCGTCGGCCAGGGCCTTGACGGCTTCGCGCCGGCTGCGCTGCACGTCGCAGATAGCCACGAACTGGACGTCCTTTTCGGCGATCAGGCATTCCAACACGTGCCTGCCGCGCGGGCCGATGCCGATGGCCCCCAGCACGATCCGTTCGCTGGGAGCCACTGCGCCTTCCTCCCCCCGCGCCGACGCCGGAACGATGTACGGCGCGGTCAAGGTTGACGCCGTGGCCGCCAGAAATTGCCGGCGGGTGATCCCCTCCATCGTCAGGTTCCTCCGCTCGTGGCTCCGCACGTCACCCTACCCGCCCCGCCCCCGCGCGCCAGTGGAAGGCATGAACCGTTCCGGGTACGATGCTCTTCGGTCTGTTACGCCGGGGTTTCGGGAGGGTCGGCGCAATGAGCACTGCGGACAGAGATGTCCCGATGCGCTCGCTTCTTGCCGCTCTGGTCGCGCTGGCCGCGTGTGCGGTGCGCTCCGGAGAGGACCCCGCGCAGAAGCCCACCCAATCGCTCGGGGCCTTCATCGCGCCCGTGGGTGCGACGGCGTCGAGTTCGCAGGAGGGCGCCGGCCGTCTCCCGCTCAAGGTCATTGACGGGTCCGGCTTCGACGAGAACGTGCCCGGCAGCGGGGTCTACGTCCACACGTCCAACGTGTACGCCGATGGCAACTGCATGTGGAACGGCGGCCTGGGCAAGGACACGTGGATCAGCTTCGACCTCGGCAAGGAATGCAACGTCAACGGCATGTACGTCTGGAACTACAACGAAGCCAAGGGTTGGGGCAATCGCGGCGTCAAAGACCTCGACGTGCTCGCTTCGCTCGACGGCGCGGACTTCCAACCGGTTGGTTCGTTCAGGCTGGAGCAGGCGCCGGGCACGGACGACTACCGGGGTCAGACGCTGCCGTTCGAGAAAGCGGTGAAGGCGCGGCACATCAAGTTCCAGATCAAGTCCAACTATCGCAACGGCGAACAGGCCGGTCTGTCGGAGGTCCGTTTCAGCAACGCCGACATGAAAGCGCCGCCGCCGCAGAAGATTGAGTACAAACCCAGATACGCGAGGCCGGAGCACCCGAAGCTGGCGCTGAGTGCTCCGCTGGCGGGCGCGGAGAACTGCGTCTTCCCCGCCGATGCCGGCGTAGTTGACGTGACCAAGCCGCCGTACAACGCGAAGGGCGATGGCGCGGCCGACGACACCGCCGCGATTCAGAAAGCCTTCGACGACTACCCCTCGAAGGGCGCGATCATCTACCTGCCCAACGGCGTGTACCTCGTCTCGGACACACTGCGGTGGGGCGGCAAGCCGGACCAGCAGAAGCGCACGGTGCTGTGGGGCCAGAGCCGCGCGGGAGCCGTCATCAAACTGCGCGACAACTGCGCGGGCTTCGAGAAACCCCGCCGGCCCAAGGGCGTCATCTACACGGGCAAAGCGCCCGCGCAGAGATTCGGCAACGAGATCCACAACGTCACCGTGGATACCGGCTGCGGCAACTCCGGCGCCTGCGGCATCCAGTTCATCGCCAACAACCAGGGCGGGGTCTACGACGTCACGGTCGTCTCCGGCGACGGCTACGGCGTCATCGGCTTCGACATGGGCTACACCGACGAGCAGGGACCATGCTTCGTGAAGAACCTGAAGGTCGTCGGCTTCGACATCGGCGTCCACACCGCTACCAGCGTGGCCAGCGAGACGCTGGAACACATCACGGTCGAACGCCAGAACAAGTACGGCATGAGAAACGACGGACAGCCCTGCACGGTCCGGGGCCTGCGGAGCTTGAACGAGGTGCCGGCGTTCCGCGCGGGCGGGGGGTTCAGTGTGCTCGTGGACTGCGACTTCAAAAGCGCCGGCGCGGCCGCCGGCCAACCGGCCGTCGTGAACGACGCCGCGCTGGTCGCGCGCAACATCAAGACCAGCGGCTACAAGGTGGCCCTCGAAAACCATGCCAGCGGTGGGCCGAAAGAAGTGGCGGGCCCGGACATCGAGCTGTTCCTCAGCAAGCCGCCCGCCAGCCTGCTGGGCGGGCCCGGCAAACCGATGAACTTGGCCGTCAAGGAAACGCCCACCGTGCCGTGGGACGACCTGAAGGACTGGGTCGCGCCACAGAAGTTCGGCGCGGTGTGCGGCGACAAGCAGGACGACAGCTCTGGCCTCCAGCAGGCGATTGACTCGGGCGCGACGACGGTTTACCTGCCGCGCGGCGATTACCAGATCGGCAACACCGTCATCATCCGCGGCAACGTGCGGCGCCTCATCGGCTGCAAGGCGTGGCTGAGTCCCGCCAAGCCGCTGTCGGGCGAAGCCAAGCCGCTCTTCCGCTTCGAAGACGGCAAGGAGCCTGTCGTCGTGATGGAGGAGATAGACAGCGACTTCGCGAGCGGGAAGTTCTGCTTCCTGGAGAACGTCGCGTCGCGCACGCTGGTGCTGCGCTGCCTGGGCATCAACTTCCAGGGCGCGGAGGCGTACCACGGCAGCGGCTCGGGACCGGTGTTCATCGAGGACATCGTGGGCCGCTTCTTCCGCTTCAAGAACCAGACGGTGTGGGCGCGCCAGTTCAACGTGGAAGGCGACGGCACGCACATCCTGAACGACGGCGGCACGATGTGGATACTCGGGTACAAGACGGAAGGCGGCGGCGCGCTCCTCGAGACGAAAGGCGGCGGGAAGACGGAAGTGCTGGGCGGCTTCAGCTACTCCGTCGGCAAGACGCAGCTTGGCCCGATGTTCGTGATCGAGGACTCGGAGGTGGCGCTGAGCTTCGCGGAGGTGTGCTACTCGGACAAGCCCTTCCCGATCATCGTGCGCGAGACGCGCGGCGGACAGACGAAGGAACTGAAGCAAGACGACCCGCTGTGGAAGCGGCACTTCACGCTGTTCACGTCGGGGCCGAGATAGGGGCCGCGGGCGGCGCGTTGCCCTGACCCTTCCCCTGCCTCCGCAAGCCGCGCCTTATCATTTCCCGGCGCCTTCGGTCCTCTTCTTCGTCACGGCCGCGCCGATCTCGTCCGCTTGCTTCCGGTACGTCTCCCACATCTTCCGGGCGAACTCGCCGCCCGCCTCGGCCGTCGCCGTCTTCTCGTCCTTCCCTTCGACCTCTTCGCCCCACCAGCGGTCCACGTAGTCGAAATAGGCGTCGTGGTCCCAGAAGCCCTTCGCGCCCATCAGGCGCGCGGCCAGGGCCTGCCCGACCCAGGTCGGCCCGTTGAGCTTCCGGTAAGCGTCGGCCTTCTCACCGTTGTTGTCGCCCTGGCCGTAGGTCTTCCATGTTGCGGGGTCCACCTCCTCGTGCTTCCCGTTCACGCCGTCGCAGAGGTGGAAGAGCGCCTTCTGGCCCTTGAATCCTTTGCCGAAGTAGGTCTGCGCGTCCTCGGCGAAAGTGGCCCGGACCTTCTGCATGCCCTCGTGGTCGAGCATCACCCCCGCGAAGACGATCGGCCACTTGCGCCCCGAATGATGGCCGCCGTTGGCGGTCCAGAGACGGCCGTCGGACTGTGTGATCCCGTACAGGTCTATCCCCAGTTGCACGAAGCGGATCAGCAGCGTTTCGTTCTTCCGGTCGGGGTCTTCGACCAGCAGGAGCAGTCCCACACGGGAGGTGATGTTCGTCAGCTCGCGGCCGTAGTCGGGCATGTTCTCCAGGGGGTGCAGCGCGCGCGAGGTCCACTCGCGCTTGTGGTCCAGCCAGATGCGCTGCAGGACGCGCTCATACGCAGCCCGCTCCGGCACGGGGCACGGCGGTTTGAGCCGCGGCAGGATGTCGCGCCGGAGCTGCTTCGCGGAGAACGCGGGCTTCGCGTCGCCCACGTACGGCGGACGGAAGGCGTCCGGCGCCGGCGGCTTCTCGACGCAGGTCAGGACCGTCGCCGTGCGCAGGGGTCCCCGGCAGTACTGGTCGGGGACGGTATCGGGCGTCTTGTCGCCCACCTTCTCGAGGCTCGCGGTGCTGACCAGCGACTGCCCCGGTTCGAGCTTGAGCGGGAAAGCGGCGGCCAGCTTCGCCTCGTAGTTGGGGATGCGGTCGTCGTAGCCCTGCGCGTCACCGGCCCGCGGGTTCACGACGGAGCCATTGCGGCCGGGCGCCGGCGCGGGCGTCACGCCCTTGACCGTGACCGGCCCGGCGACCCACCAGTCCCCGTTGACGAACCGGCCGACGACCGCGGGCTTCTCGAAGGCCCACGTGATCCCGTACTGCGAGACCTCTGCGCTCTCCTCGCCGCAAGCGTAAGCGGCCAGAAGCACCGCTCCGAGGACCGCCAGTGAGACCGTGCTTTCCCTCATGACGCGCCTCCCTTCCGCAAATGCCATCCGCGACAGGCCGAGCACCTCCGCCGGCCCGCTTATCAAGCGCTTTCCTGAGTCCGTGGCGGACCGAGCGGCGCGGGGCCGACGCTGCCGCCGGCGAGCAGTTCGCCGGGCAGCACGGTCCGCTCGGGCACCGCCTCCCCCCGCCACATCCGCTCCAGCAACCGGAACGCCGCCTCGCCCATCTCGTGCATCGGGTAGCGGACCGTCGTCAGCGGCGGGACCACGCGCTGCGCGGCCGGTTGGCCGCCCGTCGCCACGACCGAGAGGTCGCGGGGGATCCGCCGGCCCGCATCGCGCACGCCTTGGTAAATGCCTTCCGCCCGCCAGTCGAAGAAGAAGCTGAGCGCCGTCACGTCCGGGCGCCGGAGCAGCAGGTCGCGCACCCCGGCGCGGGCGTCCTCGTCGCTCCAATACGCCGTGTCGAGCACCTCGAGGGCGGGATCGCGACAGCCGGCCGCATGGAGCGCGTCGCGGTAGCCGTCCCGCTGTCCGATGGCGCTGGGGATGGCCGCGCGCGTCCCGAAGAGCGCGATGCGGCGGTGCCCTTGCTGCAGCAGCGTCTCCATCAGGCCGTACGCCACGTTGTAGGCGTCGAAGAGCACGCGCGGCGCGCGGAGGCCCTCGGGGTCGCGGTTCACCAGCACCCAGGGCAGGCCCAGCCGCTCGAGCGGCTTCAGCTCCGCGGCGGTGACGTCGCGGTGCGTGAAGAGCACCGCGCCGTCGTGGCGGGCGAGCGTGCCCGAAGCCACCCAGTCGGCGAAACGATCCCAGCCCATCCCGCCATGCTGGCGGACCGCGCAGCCGGTGGCCGCACGGCAAAAGCCGAGGTAAGCGGGGCTGTACAGGACGTCGCCGGAGAGCCCCCGAAACTCGACGAAGAGCACGGCGACGGTCCGGCTGGCGACCGGGCGGGGCGCGGCCAGGGGGCGCGAAGCCCTCGCGATGCGGCGGCGCGGGGCGTAGCCGAGGCGGCGGGCGACTTCCTCCACCCGCGCGACGGTGGCGGGGGGGATGCGGGAGGCGGCGGCTTTGCCGCTAAGGACCAGGCTGACGGTGGGCTGGGAGACGCGAGCGCGGCGGGCGACGCGGGTCATGGTGACGGTCTTGTCGGGCTTGGGCACGCGAAGCGCTCCCTTGCTAATATTAGCATACACGCCTACGGCCCCGTTATCACAGTTTTTCACCTAAATTCCGACCAGCGGATCAGAACGGTGTAGATAATATTAGCTTGAGGTCGCCTGGCTCCGGCCCACGGCTTGAAGGGGGCTCTCATGCGCGCAGTATGCTTCGGACTTCTCCTCTTCATCCTGACGGGCGCTGGCCGGGGGCAGGAAGGACCGGCCGCCGCGCCGCCGGGCGCTCCGCCCAAGGTCACCGGACGCGTCTTCTACGTGGACCCGGCCAAGGGTCTTCCCGAGAACGACGGCAGCGTCGCCTTCCCCTGGCGCACGCTCGAAGAGGTCATCCAGAAAGGGCTCATCCGCGCCCGTAGTGCCGAGGGCAAGGTCAGCCGGCCGAACGCGCCCGTCCAGCCCGGCGATACGCTCCTCCTGCGCTCGGGCTACCACGGCGAGATCCACCTTGCCGGGGCGCACAACGAGCAGTTCATCACCGTGGCGTCCGAACCCGGCCAGCGCCCGGTGGTGAGCCGGGTTGAGATCCGCGATGGCGCCAAGTGGATCATCCGCGGGTTGACCATCACGCCCGAAGGCTCCCCCCGTCCCCACAAGGCAGATCTGGTCGTCCTGGCGGAGGGCGGTCCATCGGAGGAGCTGATCCTGGAGGACTGCTTCCTCTACACCGCCCTGGATTCCTCGAAGTGGACGGCCAAGGACTGGATGGACGCCTGCAGCGGCATCTTCCTCGGCCGGCACGGGACGAAACTGGTCGCGCGGAACAACCACGTTCTCAACACCCGCTTCGCCATCGCCCTCTGTTCTCCCGACTCGCTCTGCGAAGGGAACATCGTCGAGAACTTCTCGGCCGACGGCATCCGGGTCACCCGCGACGACCTGACGGTGCAGTACAACGTCATCAAGAACATCTACCTCTCGGACGAGGACGGCGACCCGAACCACGACGACGGCATCCAGGTCTTCCTCTTCAACAAGGGCACCGGCACGGTCCGGCGGGACGTCATCCGGGGCAACCTGATCATCACGCGCGAGGATCCCGCGCAGCCTTT
>Ga0315295_10004930_pt1 | contig 11404 bp, 7 predicted proteins | sample YL17G14_0_MG_FD_204453 | JGI IMG/M metagenome (GOLD analysis project Ga0315295, IMG submission 204453) | Sediment microbial communities from Yellowstone Lake, YNP, Wyoming, USA - YL17G14_0 | ecosystem: Environmental > Aquatic > Freshwater > Lake > Sediment | place: USA: Wyoming | collected...
AAGCACGCCTGGGGTACCTATCCCCGGCTAACTATGAACGGCAGTTCTATGCAATACAGGTTGCAGCATGAGAGAGTGTTTCGTGTCCACTATTGACATCAGGGGTAAGCTGGAACGAAAATCTGCCGCTCTATCCATTTCCCCTCAATTATTTGTTCGGCCGTAAATTACACTTTGTCGCGTTGTTGGAAAAATCTTGAAGAAAGTAAATCCTGCAACTAGTGGGTGTGTATGAGCGCAAGGCGCAAGGGAGGACGGCACAAGTCTTCTCAACCGAATTTCTCTTCAGGCGGTCCAGGAGGTCGCCCGAGCGGGACCGTCCGTCCAGTCCCTCCTCGTAAGCCCCGGTCTGCCCAGCAAGTCGCTGGTCAGGAGCGGGGAAGCCAAACAGGACGTCGCCTTGGCTCCTCCGCATTGGCCTTATTGATATTGGTCACTGTAGTGACGATCTTCAATGCCGGTCAGGAAGTTGGCGCAGTATACAGTCCGCATGATGATTACAACTTCTTGCTGCGCTCCGAGTCCATGACGCTCGCTCGTAGCGATCCGATGACGCTTACTGGTAGTCATCTCGCTCCGATTAAAGAGATCCTTTATCCGCAATATATAGCGCTGTCGAGATTTTTCGGATTCAGTCTCCGGAGATTCGAGGAGTTGAGTTACGCCTTCGCTTGCTTTTGCCTATGGTTCCAACTCGCGGGGTTGACAAAATCGCGCTTGGTAGCGTGGATGACTATGCTACCCTTGACAGTCTTCAGCTATCAGAACTACGTCTTCTACCGCGCGACCTACGATGCGCTGCAACTGGTACTTACGCCGCTTACGCTGGCGACCGCCATATTATTATTCCGTCGAAGTTGCGATGCTCTCTCCCTCACAGCCGCAGCTTTGGTTCTTGGCGCACAAGTTTTAACCCGGCCGGAAGGGAGCATGTTTGCGCTTCCTCCAGTCGTTGCGATTTTGTTTTCCTTTTTCATAGCGAGGTCAACGACAGGGCAACGTCCTCCAGCGGCAGTCCTGGCAAGACAGTTGCTCGCAATTGCGCTTACGCCGTTTGTGTTTCAGCAGGCAGCATCTGCTTACAACATGGTGACTTTTGGCTTCCGGGCTCCCACGGTAATCCAGAGTGGAAGCTTTCAAGCTTGCCTGGTTGCTCTCGAGAAAATTAGTCCGCCGGGCGAGACAACGCACCCTTATACTCCATTTCCCAAAGCCTCGATGCAATTGGCGTACAAAGTCAGCCCTACTTTTCGTAAGACACAGGGCTTCCTTTCCCAACAACTTGACGGTAAAGGCTGGAGCGCGAATGCTGCCCCAGGCTATAGGAGTGCGGATGGCAGCATAGGTGGGGGACATTTCCAATGGGCTTTATACGATGCGGGTTTTATAGCGGCCGGCCCCAGGCTGGCGAATGTGCTTGGATTCTTTAAGAAGGTCACGGGGGAGATCCAAGCGGCATTTGATCGCGGGGTAATTCAGAAACGAAGAGTAATTAGCCCGGTTTTGGGCCCTGGTTTCTCGCTTCTCGAATCCCGGTTCTATGACTCGTTCCTTACACTGGCGTACCAAACACCTAGCTATCAATCGCCGTCGGTTGTTACGAAGAAAGAGGCCGCACCCCAAGTCGAATATGATTTCGATCGCTTGGCACTTAGAAACCCGGCAGTGATCGAGGGTTCTCCGTTCTTTCAGAGAAGTGCAACGATGCGCAAGGTCGCGCCGAACAAGATCATATCGCCAGTCGCCGAATACTATATCAGAGCGCTGATCGTGGGAATACCGGTTTTGGTTTTTCTGATAATCTACGGCTGGAGGCGGAAGTTCATCTCGAGTTCAGAGTTGGGCTGCATTCTTTTTGTTACAACCATTGGAATTTCCGTTTTTTTGCCAAGAACAGTTCTTTTTGCAGCAATTGATGCCGAAATGTTCCCGGGTAGCGAACCACGTTACATGAGTGCTGGTGCTTGTGCAGCTTGGTTTGTCGTTTCGTTCCTGGGAGCCGCTATTGTGCGGCCGCTAATTGGGCGCGTACAAGTGTTGAAAAACCGAGCCCGGCTCCCCGCTGCGTGATTGGCCTACCAAAGCGGGACAGAATCGAGAATAGAAGATTGGTTAGCCTTATCCTTTGAGCTGCGATCAAAACGGGCAGAATCGTCTTTTCATTCTGACTTTTGACACCTGGATTCTGGATTCTCTGAATTGAAAAAATGTCAAATATCTTTGATGGTCTCGTAAAAAGTCAGCATCACCCTTCGACAGGCTCACGGCTCAGGGTGAATCCCGCGAAGCGCGGGATAACCTATTGATATTCCGTTCGTGCTGAGCTTGTCGAAGCATGAACGACATACGGAATATGACTTTTTACGAGTTCATCATCTTTGAGTCGATATAAATCATGAAAAATACCTCATCTCAATTTACTAAAAGACAGTCTAATAAGGGTGCTAAGAATAGACATCTTTTGGATGAAAGCGGCTGGCCAACGACATTGTCAATATTACTTCTTATCATTATTACAATCCTCCTCATCGCCCCATTTGCGAATAAAGCGTTTCATATCGATGACCCCCTTTTTCTCTGGGCTGCTAAACATATCCAATCCCACCCTACCGATCCATATGGGTTTAAGGTGACATGGTATTTTGACGAGATGGAAATGTCAGCGGTCACGAAGAATCCCCCATTAACATCCTATTTCATCGCGTTTGTAGCGTATTGGGTGGGTTGGGGCGAAAAGGCCCTTCACCTTGCCTTTCTCATTCCAGCTATCGCAGTTGTTTTAGGCACTTATTTCCTTGCCCGAAAACTATGTGATAGGCCCGTATTGGCGAGCTTGGTGGGATTGATCACGCCGGTGTTCCTTGTTTCCAGCACCACCATCATGTCAGATATAATGATGTTAGCATTCTGGGTTTGGGCAATCGTGCTTTGGATGCGCGGGATGGAAAGAAATGATCATCTTTTGCTTGCGATATCGTGTTTTCTGATTGCTGTTTGTGCTTTAACAAAATATTATGGCATGAGTCTCATCGTTCTTTTGCCTATCTATTCGTTTGCGAAAAATCGCAGGATAGGATTATGGCTGATTTATCTAATCATTCCAATTCTCATTCTCGTCTGGTATCAATGGAAAACAGATGCGCTATACGGCCGCGGATTATTGCTCGATGCGGGTTCTTACGCTACTGAATTTCGAGGGCAGTTTGATTTTGGGCTTGTCACGAAGGGTCTAATCGGCTTAGCCTTTGTCGGTGGATGCTTGGCAAGCATCTTTTTTTATGTCCCAGTCATATGGTCAAAAAGAGTTTTGCTCCTTCAGGTGGCCGTGCTGGTTGTCGTTATTTTGGCCATCTCTTCTGCAGAGAGGATCGGAATATTCCGACTCCATAATAATTATGGAGTAAAGTGGTCTCAAGTGATACAGCTTGGCATCATGGCGATTATAGGATTGAATCTCATTGCTCTCGCCGTTGCCGACCTCTGGAATCACAAAGGAGATGCAGCGTCCTTGTTGTTATTTTCCTGGATTATGGGAACTCTTACTTTTACCAGTTTCATAAATTGGAGTGTGAATGGAAGATCGATACTTCCAATGGTCCCGGCTGCAGGTATCCTTTTAGTGCGACGGATAGAGCAAGGCGCCCTCTCTTTTAAGAGGTATTCAATATTATTCGGACTCCTCGTCCCCGCTATCTTTGTCGCGCTTTTGGTTACCTGGGCTGATTACGATTTAGCAAATAGTGCCCGAAGCGCGGTTGAAAAAATCTATGCAACCTATATTAAGGAGCAAAGGCCTTTAAGGTTTCAAGGGCATTGGGGATTCCAGTACTATATGGAGTTGAGAGGCGCCAAGATAACGGAGTACCAGAAGGTACGCCTTGCAACCGAAGATATTCTCATCGTTCCGGAAAATAACTGTTACACATTTCCCGTATCTCCAGATAAGATCGTTCGTTTGCGTGAAACCATTGAATTATTTTCCGCGTGCCGTTGGCTTACAACGATGAATCGCTATTGTGGCGCAGGATTTTATGCTGACATGTGGGGGCCTCTCCCTTTCGTTATAGCATCTGCACTTCCGGAACGTTATCATGTTTTGCAAATTGAAACTACCCGCTCTATCAGTGATTCACCGAACATTATTGACAAGAACAAAGAAGAATACGATAAAGCCATCGCTAAACACACTCAAACACTATTCATTGATTTACGCAACGCCAAAACATTCTTCAATCGTGGAAACGTCTTCGTCAAGGTTGGAGAATACGATAAAGCCATATCTGACTACAGTCAAACCTTAACTATTTATCCTTATTCTATTGAAGTTTATTATAATCGTGGGAATGCTTATTTTTCAAAAAGAGAATATAATAAAGCCATTTCTGATTACACCCATGCTTTAAGGATTAATCCGAGGGATTTTAAGCCTTACGTGATGCGTGGAATAGCCTATACTATAAATGAAGAATACGATAGGGCGATATCCGATTTCAATCAAGCGATAAGGATCAATCCAAATGATGTTAAAGCATACCATAATAGAGCGGTAGCATATTCAGGAAAAGGAGAATATGACAAGGCATGGGAGGATGTTAGAAGAGTGAAAAGTTTAGGGTCTAATATTGATCCCGCATTTCTTGAACAACTACGTAGATCTTCGGGGAGGCAGCAATAAAAGTGATGGACAATGAGTCAATCCTGTTTTTGTTTAATTGTTGTATTGGTTTCTTTTCCACATTGCACATTCAATTTTGATGAAGATGTGAATAAGTCGGATCATCGGACGTCAATAGAAGATTAATATGAAGTCAAAAGTCATTATCGTCATGCCCGCTTACAATGCAGCTGCTACATTGGAGAAGACAGTTAAGGATATCCCGCAAGGCTTTGCAGATGAGATCATCCTTGTTGATGACTCAAGCAAGGACGATACGGTAAGGATAGCAAAAAACCTGGGGCTAACGGTCATTGTTCATGACAGAAATCTGGGTTATGGCGCAAATCAAAAAACATGCTATGATGAGGCTCTTCGACGCCACGCAGAGATCATTATTATGATTCACCCCGACTATCAATATGATAGTTCCCTTGCCCCCCTCTTTGCGGAGATCATCGAAAAAGGTGTTTGCGACATCATCCTGGGTTCTCGTGTTCGAACGCGGGAGGAATGTCTTGATTCGGGAATGCCTCTCTATAAGTACATATCGAACAGATTCCTGACGATATTAGAAAACCTGACTACAGGGCAGAACCTTTCAGAGTGGCATACAGGGTACCGAGCTTATTCAAGAAAGGTTTTAGAAACCATTCCTTACCATAAGAATTCAAATGACTTTGTTTTTGACGCTCAATTTCTCATTCAGGCCGCTTATTTTGGGTTTAGAATAGGAGATTTGCCCGTACCCTGCCGTTATATGGGGGAGGCCTCATCGATTAATCTCAGTCGAAGTATCGTTTATGGAATTGGGACTATAAAAACTTTATTTCAATATATTTTGCAGAGGCTTCATTTAGTGAAACTTGGTCTCTTTGGCACTTGAGATAAGAAGAAGATTCAAATGTCGAAACCTAAAGTTCAACGCAAAACTACCATTCAGAAGAAGAAAGGCAAGGGCAATCTGCCAGAGGCAAAAACTGCTTCATTGAGTCGTCATTTTTTAACCCTCTGTATCAGTCTAGTTCTCATCGCGGTAATTCTTGCTGTCTTTTGGCAAGTACGAAATCATGAATTCATCAAGTTTGATGATGATGAGTATGTAACCAATAACCCTCACGTAAAATCTGGGCTTACTTTATCAGGAGCGATCTGGGCTTTCGTAGCCATGCACTCCAATAATTGGCATCCATTGACATGGCTTTCACACATGCTGGACTGTGAACTCTACGGGTTGAATCCGGGCGGACATCATTTGACCAATTTGCTGATTCACATAGTCAACACCTTGTTGTTGTTTCTGGTTCTTAAGCGGATGACAGGGGCACGCTGGAGGAGTAGCTTTGTTGCAGTCCTTTTTGCCCTGCATCCTCTCCATGTAGAGTCGGTTGCTTGGGTTTCAGAACGAAAAGATGTGCTGAGCACTTTCTTCTGGATACTGACGATGGGGATGTATTTTCGATACGTAAATTCGCCTCGGTTTCATCGATATTTTCTGGTCCTCTTATGCTTTGCCATGGGTCTAATGTCGAAACCGATGCTTGTCACACTCCCCTTCGTGCTGTTACTGCTGGACTATTGGCCTCTCGACCGTTTTCGATTTGGACAGTTAAGGAGTGACTGTAACGTATCGACCCAGAAATCATTGAATCTCAGTGATCAGAGGCTATCTATCCGTCAATTAATCTTGGAGAAAACCCCTTTTTTTGTTCTTTCAGCAGTTGCGAGTATTTTAACGTTTGTTGCCCAACAGAGCGGAGGAACTGTAAAATCTCTGAAATTTTTCCCATTGGAAACCCGGATTGCAAACGCTCTGGTATCCTATGTCAGCTATATTTGGAAGATGATCTGGCCTAGCCGTCTAGGATTCTTCTATCCCTATCCTGACAGGGTGCCCATCTGGCAAATCACCGGGGCTGTTTTATTGTTGGGATCTATATCTTTTCTGGTGATTCGTGCTTCCTATAAACGCCGCTATCTTGGGACGGGATGGTTGTGGTATCTCGGCACGCTCGTGCCCGTGATTGGCCTTGTCCAGGTGGGACTACAGTCCATGGCTGACAGGTACACTTACGTGCCACTTATTGGTCTGTTTATCATGATTGTCTGGGGGACGCACGATATTTTGAAGGGATGGCGGCATCGAAATACGGCCTTCGCCGTATCCGCAGGCTTATTGATTTCCATCTTAGCGATCGTTACATGGGCACAGGTACAGCATTGGCAAAACAGCATTACGCTCTTTAAACATACGGTGGATGTGACGTCCGAAAACTCTCTCATGCATTACGACCTTGGGGTGATTATGCTCCGCCAGGGCAGATACTCGGACGCTATTACGCATCTTAGTGAGTCTCTGCGAATCGAGCCAGACGATGCGGATGCACATAACAACCTGGGCATTGCACTGGCGCGTCAGGGGAAGATCCAGGAGGCGATGGTCCATTATGCAGAAGCCCTGAGAATCAAGCCAGACGATGCTGGTGCACATAACAACCTGGGCGTTGCACTGGCGCGTCAGGGGAAGATCCAGGAGGCGATGGTCCATTATGCAGAAGCCCTGAGAATCAAGCCAGACTTTGCGGAGGCCTATGGCAACATTGGAAATTCTCTTGCGCAACAGGGAAGGATCGAAGAAGCCATTGCCCACTATAAGGAGGCCCTGCGGATCAAACCCAATTTTGCGGATGCACATTATTCCTTGGGCCTGGCGTATTTGAGGATTGGGAATCGTGGCGCGGCGATGGAGGAATATGAAGTCCTCAAAAAGATCCATCCAGATTTGGCAAATGCCCTCTCCCAAAAAATGATAAAGTAAAGAAATCAAATCACCGGGCAAGGAAGCCTCTCTATATGGGGTGCTGTTTGGCTTGTGGCGCCAGTGATTGCCAAGAAAGAGATCGAGAGGATATTGAAGGTACCGATGGGCTTGTCTCTCATCTGTTTTATTGCGGTGGGTTATCCTGATGAGTCCCCCAAAAGGGATAGAAAGCCTGTAGTGTCTCGTCAACTCTCAAGTGTCGGATAGAGACGAGATAGTTTTATCCTGGCATCCTCGGCAGTGAATTGCCAGTTAACCTTCGCATTTTTGTTGTTTCTGAATTTCTGCTTTAACCAGGGATCGTGAAGGAGCCCACGGGATGAGTATGGTCGCCTACCTCTCAAGAGTTATATCGGACCATAGGGTAAGAGATATTGCCCAACATTTTCAGCGGAGCACGATGGCGATGAGTCAGGGGATAATTAAGTTTGAGAATCGGTTTCGTCAAGACAAACATCTCAGGGAAATAATCGAAAAGTTAAAGGAAGGTTTGATCAAGAAGGGAAAGCGAAAATACTTTATTACGATTGCCTGCCCCCATATATCCCCTTCTGTGGAATCTTCTTTCCCCTCTTGATCGTCCTGGGTTTGAGTGTGATTACATCGCGTTTGGCCGAAAAAAAATGAGGTCCTGACCCAAGAAGTCTTATTACTGAAAAAACGGGTGAAAGATTTAGAAAAGCGGCCACAAAATTTCCAATCTTCGTGACAATCTTAAATTAAAAATCCTCAATGAAAAATAGCATGGGGTTACCTATAACATTCTAAATCCTGAATGGTCCACCTTAGTTCATCGATTTTAGAATTTGGTTCTTTCGCCGCCTTTATCGCCTCGGTATAATTATAGATTGCTTTTTCCGAATTTCCGAATACATTCAAGTAAATATCTCCAAGTTCTTCATATGAATTGGCGGATTGAGGAATCAACTCCGCAGATTTACCAAATTCAGCTATGGCTTCACGAAATTGACCTGCCTTCTTATAAAGATGACCTAAACGAAGACGCAAATTCCCATTGTTAGGATCTTTCATTAATAAATTCTTTAAAATCTCTTCGGATCTTTTATATTCCTTCTGACTTTGGTAAAAAACAGACAGAGTGAGTTTAATGGAATCATCATCAGGTTTTAATCGAACCGCTGTTGTAAATGCTTTTAAAGCCTCCTCCGGTTGCCCCAATCTCCAGTAGGTGATTGCAAGGTTGTTAAGAGATACCACATCTGTAGGGCGTATTCTTACTGCCTTTTTAAGATATTTGACAGCCTCCTCATCTTTCCCTTTCTCCATGTAAACTAATCCCATCGCCGCATTGGCCAGATTTCCCTCCGGATATTTCATGACGGCATCTGACCACAGGGTATAACTGTCTCTCCAAATCCTGTTCTGGCAAAAGGTCAGATAGGAATATCCTGAAATGAGAAGAATGAAAAGGGAAACTGCGATTCCCTTAAAGAACCATGAAGCCTCAGAACCTTTCTTTACTTCATAGCATGAGTTAAAAAAGAAACCTAAGAGGAGGCAGTAGCCAAAAGAAGCGATAAAGACATACCGATCTGCCAAGAGGATGGTAATGGGAATGATATTCAAGAACGGAAGGACGGCGATGAAGAACCAGAAAAAGGTGAAGAAAAAGACGCTCGTCTTCTTCCTCGACCAGAGGGCGATTACGAACAAGAGGAAGGTGAGTCCAAAGGCTGCCAGGGTCCATTTAGAAAAAAACTTGAAGGATGCGGTAATCGTGTAAGCAGCCGAGTATCCTGTCGTGAAAGCCAACAATTTGATGTTGTAGAGGATGAGGTAGACCGAGACAATCAGGTTAGTGGAGAGGGACCCTCCATAGAAGGGCAAGAACGAACCTGCCCCTCCCACTGCCTTAAATAAAATCAAGCTAAAGAGGAGGGAAAAGGCTCCGGAAATGGAGAAAAAAAGCCAACGTTCTTTGATCAGGGATCTCACCGTGCTTCCTTTTCGTGCCACCTCATAGAGTATCAGGAGACCTGGTAATACCACAGCGGAAGGCTTCGAAAGAATGGCAAGCAGAAAGGTCAGAAGCACAGAACCGATATAAATCAATCTTTTTTTTGCCTCTTGGCTCTCTCTTACCTGAAGATAGAGGTAGAATGATAAAAAAAGGAAAAATCCTTGGAGAACCTCCTTTCTTGCGGCGAGCCAAGTCACGGCTTCAACATGGACCGGATGAGCCGCGAAAAGAAAGGCCGTAAAAAAAGCAATCCGATTATGAGAACCGGCTGAAAGCAGAGGCAATATATTTTTTGAAAGTAGTCGGCTTGTAAAAAAAATGACGATACATGTCAAAAGATAGAAAAAGACACTGGTCAGATGATATCCAAGGGGGTTCAGCCCCCAGAACTTATAGTCGATGGCGTAACTAAGGACCCGGATGGGCTGATAAGTGCCTTTCCCGGGAACGAACATCTGGAGGACATTTCTCCAGTCCAGGCTTCGAATGGCCTGATTACCATAGATCATCTGGTCATCCCAATTGGTAAAGTCATTTTTTAGGGAGTTCCAATAGAGAAAGGAGATGAAAAAGAGAAAAAGGGCGATCAGAACCACCTTGCGACGAAACGCATTTGGAAGCTTCTTCTCTCCTTCAGGGGGTGCTGGAACAGGTCTTGGCCGCACAGAGGATTTCGAATGACGCTTCTTCTTGCTCATCCTTATCTTTCATTAGGCTGGACTTTTTTTAAGCCTTCCCTTTTCATGTTGGATTAATGAAAAACTGGTGGGCAACAGGCCATAAATGCCAATGATCTGGCCGCTGGACCACCTCCTTTTCAATAAGCTTTACACACGTTTTGACACCCTCTTCGACATCGTCGACAAAAAAAGGCTTCTCAAAAAAGATTCTCCGCCGCTTTCCTCCATCGAGAAAAGAGAAAAAAGGAAGAAGAGGAACATGTGTCTCTTTGGCAATAGAAATGATTCCCTTAGGGAACATGGCTTTCTGGTTTAGAAATGGCACTTCTATGACATCCTTTACTAAAAAAGGAGGCACATCAAACAAGATAATCACCCAACCCCCTTTTTCTAATACCTTAATCAGGTCTTTCTTCCCATCTTGCTTAAATAAGACCCTTCCGCCGGAAGCCCTTTCAACTGCCCAATTTCTTAATCGATGGTAGAAATATAAGGCTTTTTTAGAAGGATAATGCTCTCTCTTGATATCAGCGGAAAAAAAATGAGCCTTGACCCCTTTCTCCATTAAAAAAGGAAGGATCCAAAAACCTCCACCGAAATGAGCTGAGAGAAGAATCCCTCCCCTCTTTCTTAAAGCCTCTTTCAAATTTTCCTCCCCCTCTATTTTAACTCCTCTGATAAATCTCCTCGAAAACCCGAATAGATAGATGAAAAGGTCCATTTCATCGCAAAAAATCACTTCAAAATAGCGACGGGTCGCCAGATCCAGCCCCTCCCTTGAGCAAGGAACACCCTTGAGGAATTGGGCCATCCCTCTTCTAATGGATTCCCTTCTGGTCGGATGATACCGATACTCTAAACGGGATAAATATTTGGAAAGAAGGTATGGGAGAGGAGCAGGAAACAGGCTAAAGATCGGGAAGAAAAAAAAATACCTCAGTCCTAACCAAATATTTTCAATCCATGAAGTCATCTTTTTTCGTCTATTTACCGGGTAATCATTTGACTATTCAGCTCTACCCTTTCTTTCCTGCGGAATGGGCTTCAATCCGAAATTTACCCCGTTAGAAATAATGCCCCGCTGCTCCCTCCGGGCCGGCGGCTGCAGCGGGGTTAGATTTTAGAATAATTCCGGGTTCCACCCCGTAGGGGGTTCCACCCCGGAGGGCGGGGTTTATCCCGTTTAGAGATAAATCTCTAACGGGATTTAATGCCCCGCTCGGTTTCGAGTCCCGCTATAGCGGGACTGGAATTTCTAACGGGGTTTA
>Ga0315295_10004932_pt1 | contig 11403 bp, 9 predicted proteins | sample YL17G14_0_MG_FD_204453 | JGI IMG/M metagenome (GOLD analysis project Ga0315295, IMG submission 204453) | Sediment microbial communities from Yellowstone Lake, YNP, Wyoming, USA - YL17G14_0 | ecosystem: Environmental > Aquatic > Freshwater > Lake > Sediment | place: USA: Wyoming | collected...
CAACCAATAGACCTCCGATTATAAGGAACAAAAATAACCAGAAAAGTTTCTTACTAAGCGAAATTTTAACCGTATTGTCCGAAGGTGGAGTGGAAGACGATTCTTCGGACCAAGAGCTTGCGGGTGTCTCGGGCGTTTCACCAGCCGTTGAAGCTGTCTCGTTGGTTAAATCGGCTACTTCTTCTTGTTTTTCTTTGGGTTTTTCTTCTGTTTGCGGGGCTGGGGTCTCTTGGGTTTCATCTTTTTGTTTTTCTTCGGTTTTGTCTTCTACACCCTCCTCCACAACCTCGGCTCTCCAGGAAGGAACGCTAGCAACATCCGAGCTCTTATCCTCCGTTTTGGAAACTTCGGGCTCAACCATAACTTCGTCTGGCTTTGCAGTCTTTGACTTGGGAGGCATAGTAATCAATTCTTGCCCAAAACACCCATACTTGTCAACCCCTAGGATGTTAGCTTTTTACCCACGCGGACCGAAGAAAGCCGACGTTCAAGTACAGCCTCAAGGAGAGCATCCGGATTTGGAATTTCTTTCCCTTTTGGCCAAAATCCCATAATAACTAAAACATCATAGATAAACTTGAGTCGAACACTTTTGAGATTTTTCTCGGTTTTTAACTCTTCTAGATAATTAAGCAGTAGATTATAAAGCTCAAGGTTTTTCTCTGCCTCTCTGGTAATTCTACCGACGACTTCACAATAAAAGTAAGCAAGAGAGACTTTTTTAAGACTTTTCCTTATCTCCCTGAATGAATCAATGATTTGGGTTTCCAATATTAAATCCAAACTCCTTCCACTGTGTGCAAAAAAACTGATATGGGTAAAAATCTCCAAAGACGCCCTTTTTCTACTTATCGGTCTTCTTACGCCCTTTGCAATAAAGGATAGTCTGCCGAAGTGTTTGCTAAAGATGCTTACAATTCTATCTGCCTCACCGTAGTTCTTTCTGGCAAGAACAATTCCTTCCGAGGAAAAGGTTTTCTTCACGAGGATATTCTACAGCTTTTAGAGTTTTATGCTAAGCTGCTTATCTGCTCTTAGGAAGAATTCGTCTTCGAATTTCTTATAAATAATTGAATAAAGCGGAATATCCGTTCCCGGCTGTTTTTGGATAACAAGACTTAGACTCTTTCCGGCTTTAAAGGGCAGTTTGTATTTAAGGGTAAGCTTTACAACCCCTTGCGGTCTGAGTTGGAAATACCCAGCGAATACGGTTTTATTAAACTCTTCGTAGGGGTCTGCCTTGGCCTCAAGCCCTTCAAAGCTTAAAATCTCACTCCCTTTGGGAACATAAACCCTTACCCAGTTTGGAAGAACCGAATTGAGCCAGCCGTCGTAATCCTCTGGGTTTTTGTATGTAATAGTCACGGTTTTTTCGATTGTTCCACCGTCGCCTATCGAATACTCCTGAGCTACCTCCTGGGTAATATAAAGGTTTGATTTTCTGCCTCCCAAATTTGCGTCGTTAATATGAAGGTAATCCCCTTCGGTATCCTTTATCCTTCCGGCAATATTAAAGCTCTCAACTGCACCTTGGGCACTTTCGTCAAACATATAAAAAAGTACGTGTTTTTCTGTAAGTGACTTAAGTCCCGCTTCAAATAAATCCGGAAGCTTATCCTTGGGTTGTCCTAAGGCGTTTGCCAAAACCGAATTCATGAGAGGTCCTATTATTTTTTTACGGTTGTCATAGTTGGGAGGGGCATAGACGATTTTGCCCGGCTCGTTTTCGCTCCACACAACCGGCCCTTCGATATCGGCAAAGCTTTCAAGCTCGTGAATTACCTGGGGGCAGTTGCATTCTTCAATAATTTCTGTTGAGAAGTTCCCAAACCCGGAAACCCCAATCGGTCCCAAAACATTCAGAAGATTAACCAAAAGCTGGGTATCAACGGCAATTATTCCATCAATATTTTTAATCCCCACCTTGCTGATTTCTTTTGTAAAAAGATCCATACTCTGTTTAAAATCCGGAGAAAAATTCATATCTCTAAGCCGATACCGAGGAGATGCAATGTAGGGCCCTTTTAAGTATTTAACAACCGGTTCGGGTGCGGGAACGCTCGGCGTATAGGAAGAATCTAGGTTATAAATGTCGTTTGAGGAAACGGGAGAGAAACGGGCTTTATCAACCTTCATAATAGAGTAGGCCGTAATAAATCCTCCGGTGGGGCGAAGTTCTTTGTCGTTTTGGAAAATAATCATATATTGTCTGGGTTTATCTAGTCCTAAAATATATGGTGAGGCCTCTAAAAGGGGTCTTCCCTCGGTTATTAAAGAAGCAACCTGGTCAAAAAGCTCCTTGCCCGATGTAAGGCTTGAGCGAACCTCTGTTTTTCCAATCTTCTCCGGATATCTTTCTGGGTCTATTTGGTCAATTTCTTGCTTGGCCAAAGCCATCTTTGCCGAAATCTCATCTGCCTTGGGAATAAGGTCCGGGATTGCGGCTATAATGAAATCCAACCTTTCCTGAGTCGTCTTATCGCCTCCTCCTGTGGCATCTTGTGGGCCCCCTGTAAAGCCGATAATGTCTGCGTAGGGTTCAATTGCCACTGTTAATATCTCCGCGGCTTCTATTACATAACCGCCACCCAAGGCCGCACGGTTTGCATCAGATACATAAGCACCCACAAAAGGAATAATTCGAATCCAGTCCAATGGCCCTAGAGCTTTTTTCAAGTTCAAAGTCGAAGTTTTTAAATTGGTAAGCTCGCTTTTTACTCCCGGAAGATTTTGGCCTTTTGCCTGGTCTGAAAGACTTTGGGCATTGGCATAAACCAGCTTTGCTTTGCTGTACACATTAAAGATAGGGATGCCTATTATAAGAGCTAAAGCAACCAATAAACCCAAAGCCAAAGCAACCCATTTTAGAGCCTTAAGCTTTCTTTTTGGTTTTGGGTTCGAAGAAGTAGACGAGCCGGATTTTGAAGTGTCGATTCTTTGATTTGTACCAAGTTTAGGAATTAAGATTGATTCTTCCCTTGGTCCCGAGGCTTCCTCTTTAGGTTTTAACATAGGAATTTGCGTTTCTTCCATACGAATCATATTACACGACTAATAATCTATTTGGCAATTTTGGGGTTTACCTTGCACCCTTGCCGGAAATCATTGCCCAAGGAGTCTTTAAAAGTATCAAAACGTCGAAGTAAATTGATTTTTTCCTGGCATAGTATGCATCCATCTCAATTCTTTTATCAAATTTAACGTCGCTTCTTCCCGTTACTTGCCAATAACCCGTAATTCCGGGTTTTACCGTTAACGCCTCCTTTATAAACGGTTCTGTACCGGAAAATCTCTTCTGTTGTTCTTCGAGCTCCTCTGGCAAATACGGCCTGGGGCCTACTATGCTCATTTCTCCCCTAAGAACATTAATAAGCTGGGGTATCTCGTCTACGGAGTGCTTTCTTATAAACTCTCCATATTTGCTTACTCGAGGATCATTTTTTGGTTTATAGCTGCCTCCGGTTCGCTTTTCTATATAAACGTGCTTAAATCTGGGATCGCTCTTTTCAAGTACGTCCGCCTTTACCATCATCGATCGAAATTTATACAACCTAAATATTTTTCCGTTTTTGCCTAGCCTCTTCATATGTCTATTTGTTTTCTCAACGAAAACGGGACCGGGAGAGGTAAATTTTATAACCAGCGCAGAAATAATAATCAAAGGGGAAAAAACAACCAGAAGAACTAAGGCACCGATAACGTCAATTATTCTTTTGAATACCTCGTAACTCATACTAAAACAGGCTAAAGATTATATCACAGGAAATCTTTTTTCTTTGCCTCTTTAAGAGCCTCCACTATCTTTTTTACCTTTTGGGATTGGGATTTGGGAATGACCAAAACAGCGTCATTGGTAGCTACGACCACCATATCGGTGAGCCCGTATGTAGCCACCATTCTTTTGCCTTCCGAAATTATCATGCACTCTTTTGTTTCTATTCCTAGCCACTCTCCTTGGCCCGTTGTCAGTACACTATTTCCGTCCTTGTCCTTTTTCCCTATCGCCCAAAGTACCGAAAAGTCGCCCAAATCTCTCCATTCAAATTCTCCTTCTACCACAAGGAAATTTTTTGCTTTCTCGGCCAATGCATAATCAATAGATAAGTCAGGGGCAGAAAGATACTGCTTGGTTATCCTGTCCATTGGCCCTTTTTTAGCTAGGGTTTCGGAAATCGCCACCAACCTATCGAATGTATCTCGTGAATGAATTTTTAAACTATTCATAAAAGTGTCCGCTCTCCAAATCATGGGTGCGGTATGCCAGAGATAATTACCCGAGGCTACCATTTTTTTGGCATCTGGAAGTTTGGGTTTTTCGGTAAATGTTTCTACCTCGTAGACTTCGGCTCCCCCGTCTGTGGAAAATACTTTATCCTTCTTAACATAACCTAATCCCGTATGGGGAAACTTTGGGGCAACTCCAACCGTTACCAAATTCACCCCGTCCGAGGCGGCCTTTGCTCCCGCAAGAACTGCGTTTCTATAAGCATCCGGATTTTGAATTACCTGATCTGCCCAAATATTCGCGATTATGGCTTGGGGGTCTTTTAATCCGATAGCAACAGCTCCATACCCCACTGCCATGGCAGTATTTCTTCGAGCCGGTTCTACAATTACTTGGCTTTTGGGAATTTCCCCAAGCTCTTCCTCTACCTCGTCCCGATAGTCGTATCCGGTGGTTAGATAGAACCTGTCTATTGGGGCTAAAGATCTAAGGCGTTCAAAGGTTTCTCTTAACAAAGAATTAGTGCCACCAATCTTGAGAAACTGCTTGGGTCGAATCTCCCGAGAGTAAGGCCACAGTCGTGTGCCCCCACCTCCGCAGAGAATATGAATATATAAATGTTTTTTATAATCGTCCACTTTTTTTAATAAGTTTTAGAAAGTTTTGTTTGAATCTTTCCTTTGAAAACCTCTTTGCACTTTGGCTTATCCATTTAGCGTCGAATTTCGTACTCTTAAATTCTTCAACCGTATTTATTAAAGAGTTGGATGTCTGTCTATCAAAAAAAAGGCCGGACTTGCCCTCGGCCACTATATCGAGCGCTCCTCCTGCCCTATATGCGATTACGGGGGCGCCTGCGGCCTGAGCCTCAACTGCTGCCAACCCGAAATCTTCTTCCTGCGGCATAATAAAAGCCGCGCACTTTCTATAGTAACGGGCAAGGCTTAAGTCTGTCAATTCTTTCACGAAATAAATATTTTTCTTTGCTATGCTTTTGAGCCTTTCTTCTTCGGATCCTACCCCAACCACATAAAGAGGCAGTTTTAGTTTATTAAACGCCTTTATAGCCAAATCTACCCTTTTATAGGGAACTAGCCGCGAAACAAGTAAAAAGAAATTGTCTCTTTTGCCTTCTTGGCCTTTGGAGAAAAAATCCACATTTACCGGAGGATAAATTATTTCAGAACTCCTCCTGTAATATTTTTTTATCCTTTCTTGAACTGCTTTTGACTGGGCAACTAATATATCGGGTCTATGGGCGGCAACTTTATCCCAAGTCTTTAAATACCAAATAGAGGGCTTGGCAACTGCCTTAAAAATTGGGTCTTTAAAATATAGTTCGTGGTGGCTCCAGAGGTATCTGGTAGGAGTTAAACAATAGCAAATATGAAGCGTCTTGGGTTTGGTGATTATGCCTTTTGCAGCCTCGCTGGTTACTGAAATTACCAAATCGTATTCTGAGAAATCTAAAGATTCGAAAGCAAGAGGCATAAGATAGGCAAAGTGTTCATGTTTGTCTTTGGCAAAAGGAATGTAATTAAGAAAACTGGGAACTACTTTGGGAAAGACTTTTGCCCACAAAGCAGCCTTTGGATTGTAAACTGAAGTATAAAGAGGGGCATTGGGAAAAAGTTCGTGAAGCGCCAAAAGGTCACGCTCGGCACCTCCCCATTTATTAACCCTATCGTAGACGAGCGCAGTCTTCATAAACTCTCAGCGTTTCTTGGGCCATTTTATCCCAGGAGTAGCCTTTTGCAAACTCTTGGGCTTTACTAATAAAGTTTGTTCTGGTATCCGCGTCCATGGAAAGTACTTCTTCCATAGCTTTTTCTATAGAAGAAAAATCGTACGGATTGAAATATACGGCATTATCCTTGTAGGTTTCTTTCAAAACTGGAATATCGGAAACAATGGGCAGCGTACCAGAAAGAATAGCTTCTAAGCCCGGAAGTCCGAATCCTTCGGAAAGAGTAGGATAAACAAAAGCAACGGAGTTTTTGTATAAAGTACCCAACTCCGAATCCGGGACAAAGCCTAGGTTTTTGACAAAGCCCTCCGCTTTAAGTCGCGATATTGTCTTTTCAAGCCGCTGCACAAATACGTTTCTGGCACATACAACAACAAACTCATATTTCTTGTCGCTTCTTTGATTTAAAAGAAGCATCGCCTCAATGGCCCTATCAAGATTTTTATGGGGATAGGCATTCCCCGTATATATAAAATATTCTCCCGAAGTCAGCTTAAATTTCTCTAAAATCTTTTTGTCTCCTCCCGGGACTGGAAGAGCATCGACTCCCTCGTAGGTCACAACTACTTTTTCTTCAGGCATTTTGTAGTATTTTTCAATTTCCTCTTTTACCGCCTTCGATGGAACAACTATTTTGGTCGAGTTATTTACGGCCGCTTTAAAAACGTGCTTATAACCCATCCGTTTTAGAAAATAAATTGGGGCGGGAAGGGTAGTTGCGGCCAAACCCTTTTGTCTATGCATGAGTAGATCGTGAATGGTAACTACAAACGGATCCTTGTAGGTAACGGGTACGTTAAAATGCACGAAGTGCGTTAGATCGACTCTTAAATCTTTAAGAAGCTTAGGAAGCTTATATTGCTCGGCAAAGCTATAGTGTCTAAATTTTGCTTTGACCTTTTGCCAATTGGCGGGCAGATTAAGGCTCCTAAAGTACTTTTCTCTAAGAAGAATAAAGTAGCTATTTTTCTTATCAATTTGGGCAAGCCCTCGAATAAGCCCCATTGTGTATCTTCCAATCCCGGTATTTTCGAGCCCGTAAAGTCTTGCATCTATTGCGATTTTCATATAAAGGCGGTCCTTGTTTTTTCAAGAAGCGAGATTCCGGTCAGAACAATAAAACTTACTACCCGAGGATACTTTTTCTCATAGTGTTTCCTATAAAAAATTCTCATTACCTGAGTCGAGGCCAAGGTTGAGCGCAATTTTGTTTCTCTTGTCGCCGAAGAAATACTCTTGGAATGCCCCTTAATTCCTGAGGTAACACCTTTGTGGTGTAGAGTGGAAACATCCGAAAGAAACATTACCCTCCAACCTTTTTCCTTGAGGTTAAAGCAAAATTCCAAATCTTCGCCGTACCAAAAATAGTCTTCGTCCCACCAACCCACCTCGTCTGCCGCTTTTTTCCTGACAAAGAAAAACGCCCCAGAAATTGAGTCGACCTCGTGGGGATTGGGGTCGGACAGTTTCCACCCTTGGGTGTAGCCTGTAAACATTTTTGTTCTGGGGAAAAGTCTCGCAAGAGGAGTAAAAAAGTAGAAAAAGGCATTTAGGGGGGTAGGAAATCCTCTGTGGGAAGAGTAGTCCAGATCCCCGTTGGCAAGAACTAGGCGGGAGGAAGCTACCCCAACGTCTTCATGATTTTCCATAAAGCCATATACCTTATATAGGGTGTCGGGATTAATCTCCGTATCTGGATTTAAAAAAAGTAGGTATTTGCCCTTAACCTCTTTCCTGGCGAGATTATTGCCTGCGGCAAAACCACGATTTGTTTCTGAAACTATTAATCTGACTTCGGGGTATTTTTCTTGTATAACCTTAATGCTGTCGTCCTTTGAGGCATTATCAACTACCACTATTTCAATTTTTAATCCTTGAAGATCACTTCGCTCAATAGACGCAAGAGCCTTCTCTAAAAATCCTATCGAGTTATAGTTGAGGATGACAATTGAAATATCCAAAGATTCGGCCATATTATTTTTTCTTTAGCACCTTTTTATAAATTGGGTCGTGAAGTTTAACCACTTCCTGCCAGTCGAAATGTTGTCTTACATGCTGTTGTCCTTGGCGGCCGATTTTGTCAGCCAAAGCAGTATCTTTAAGAAGCCTCACGGCCTCATCCGCCAAACCCTCATAAGTGTCCGAAACTAGAGCTTGGACTCCTTGGGTAATTTTTAATCCCGCAACCCCAATTGAGGTGGATACTACCGGGAGTCCCGCTGCCATAGCCTCAAGAATCTTAAGCCTGGTTCCCCCAGCTCCCCTGATTGGGGCTACCATGACGCTTGCTTGCCTATAGGCGTCTCTTGCGTCGGGAATATTCTCCGTAATTTCTAGGCTTTCGTCCTTTTGACTTAGAGCCTTAATCCAATCCGGTACCTTCCTTCCCACAATCCAAATCTTGGCATTGGACATCCTTCTTTTGACGTGTGGCCAGACATTATTTATTAATAGCTCCGACGCCTCTTGGTTTTGCAGCCATTCAAAATTGGTAACACCGTAAAGAATTCGCGGGGGAGTCATTCTTTCAATTTTCTTTTCCATATAATATTTGGTGTCTACGCCGTTTGGGATAATATCTACTTCAATTCCGGGAATGATATCTTGCATTACCTTCCTGTCTTCGTCGGATACGGCAACCAGCTGGCGGGCTTTTGCCCAAAAATGCTTTTCCCAATATTTAAGTTTTATAACATCAAGCATGTATAAAGGTTTAAGGTAAAAAGGGACTTCGTTGTCTACATAATGCTTATAAACCATATACTCGATGGTTTGTTCGACCAAGATAATCGGTATTTTCGTTTTGGGAATGTGGGGCATAACATAAAAGGCTTCTGCGTGAATTAGGTCGTATTTTTGCCTCTCCAGCTCTTCTTTTACCGCTTCCTTTTCCGTTAGTGAAAGATTTCTGATAACAACCAGTGGGTAAGGACCAAATTCCGCAAGCAGCACGTTTTTGATAGTCCATGGGGATTTGGGGCGGGTAAATACTCTTACTTCCCTACAGTATTTCTCAAGCTCGGGAACATATCTTTTTTCCGACTCATCTTTGAGCATTGAAAAAAGCGTTATGTCGTGGTTTTTGGAAAGGTATTTAATGATGTTGTACCATCGGGTTTGCCCCCCAGAGGTTTGGGTATTGGGCAAAAACGGAACCAACATTAAAATCTTCATTTTTTGGGTTTATGAAGGTCGATTATCAAATAAGTGTTGGTTTTCTCTACGGTCTCGAATCTTTCCAAAATATTTCGTGTATCCGTATCGTTAAAGCTAACCGAAACATAGTAGTCTGCACCTTTTTGAATAATATCGTCTATTGAAGAATCTATAACTGGCCAGCCCTTTCTTTTGGTCTGATACAAAAATGCCGTATCGCCGTTATAGGGAGCGACGACTATTGCGTCCTTGGGCGCAATTGTATCAATTGCTTTCCCGGCCTCAATTATTTCCGGATGGTTGACCTTATAAAACTCCTTAATCTTAACGGCACTTGATACAAGCATGATAAGAGTCGAAAAGACAAGAATCGCCCGGGATTTGTTAAGTCCGAAATTCTTTGCATTCCATAAATAGCTAAATCCCTGGGCCAAAACCATGCATATTGCCGGAATTGTCATTGTCTGGTAGTAATCGTGCCTAACGTTGACGGTTGCAAAGATAACAACGTAGGCTAGCATTCCCAAAAGGAAAAATAGCGTAAACCTGGACTCTTTTTTGGCTGAAAGCAGTCCAAAGACAAATATAATAATTCCCCAGAATCCCAAAATAAGCGCGGTTAGCCTCTCTCCGAATATCCACATCCAAAAAGCCGGCCTAAAACGAATTCCGTCTCCGTTAAACATCCAGGCCCAGTCGGGAATTCCTGCAGGAAACCTATTAATCCAAATTCTCCAGAAGAAGAACGGTAGGGCGATAATGCATGCAAAAAGCAGGAATTTTATCAGAAGCCGTGGAGTTTTAAACAAGTGCCGAATCGGGTATTTATTTAAAAGAAGATACCCCGCCGGAACCAAATAAAAAGCCAGGAATGGTTTAATAAGGAGGGCCAAAGAAAAAGATAAACCAGACATCCAGAGAAAATAATCCCCTTTCTCGTCTATAAACCTGACAAAAAGCCAGAGGCCCAAAAGGCCAAAGAAAATCGCCGCAGGCTCCGGCAAAATTACCCTGGTAAAGTAAATATTAAAAGGCAAAAAGGAATAGAAAAAGGCCGTTAGGAGGGCTTCCCATTTACCCAAAAATCGCCTGGCCAGAAAGAATAAGACGACACTGGATCCCAGAAAGAACAATACGGAGGTTAACCTTCCCCAGATTTCAAAATTCAAAAAGCCAAATGATTTAGCCAAAAGCGTGTGAACTACGTTATACAAAGGGAATTCCACAAAACGATAGCCTTGAGGGTTATATATCCTGGATTGGGTTGAAGACAAATCGTAATACCTTGGCACGAGGATATTAATTCCTTCCTCAAAATATACCCTACTCACAGCGGCGGTGTCTGCCTGCCTGAAAGAGTGCCAGTCCGCTATGGGATTATCAATTTTATAAAGCCGGACAGCAAAGCCTGCCAAAAGTATTAGTGCTAACAAATAGTACTCAATTAGCTTTATTTTCGAGATGCGAGCAAGTATTCTACTCAACATATTTCCTTTTTGTGAGAATACCGATTAAGATACCCATCAGTAGCCAGAAGATTATAGCAAACTTGGAGGCTTCGAAGACATCAATAAATAACGCGTTTACTAATACACCCGCAAGTGATCCTGTAATCCCGGCTACAAAAGCTGCTTGTATACCGTCTAGCTCCTTTAGCTTTCTTACTTTGCTTACTATAACTTTGCCAATTCTCACAAAAATCAAGGCTAATGCTGAAAAGCCCAAGATGCCTACCTCCCCCAAGGCTCTAAGATAATCGTTATCTGTGGCAAGTGTTATCGATGAATATCCTGTTCCGAGAAGCGGATTTTTGGCAAGGGCTCTTAGAGCCCTCGGCCATTCGACGTTTAAGCGTATCGAAGAGGAACGGTCCTCGAACACTGGTAGCGGTGTTGGAGTGGGTGTTTGTCTGGTTTTCTGCCCAAGCACTTCCTCTTGTGCAAAAACTTCAAAGCTCGAAGGATTAGGCAAAAGATTATGCTGACCAATTCCTTTTATAAATACGTCAATTACACTTCTGTAGCGTGCGGCCAAATCCGAGGAGAAGCTGAAAAATACAATACTGACAGCCAAAGCAACAACAAGCACCTTGTACTTTTTCAAAAGAATCAGGGCCAAAGAAGTAGATAAAAGATAGGAAACTATTGAAATTCTGGATACAGCCGCCGCAAGAAGCCAAAGACCTCCTAAAACCAGGACCGAAAGAATGATCTTGGTTTTTATTTGTTTAAGTATAGATATAAGGCAAATTAAGGTGGGTAGAATAAGCACCAAA
>Ga0315295_10004933_pt1 | contig 11403 bp, 8 predicted proteins | sample YL17G14_0_MG_FD_204453 | JGI IMG/M metagenome (GOLD analysis project Ga0315295, IMG submission 204453) | Sediment microbial communities from Yellowstone Lake, YNP, Wyoming, USA - YL17G14_0 | ecosystem: Environmental > Aquatic > Freshwater > Lake > Sediment | place: USA: Wyoming | collected...
TTTCTTCAACAGGCTGCCAGGCTCTGCTTGCGGTGGGCGCTGCGCATCCGCTCTCGTCCGGTCCTGGAACAGCTTCTGAGGAGCGACGACCATGGAACCGCTCAGCAGGCGAAGCTTCCTCGCCGCGGGCGCGGCGGCCGCGGCGACAGGGATGCTGCCGGCGCGCTGCCACGCGGAAGAACCGGCGCCGGCCGCGACGCCCGCGAAGACGGGAGGGGGCGCCGCCGCGGACCTGCCTCTGGTTGATTACCACGTGCACCTGGACGATCTCGGGATCGAGAAGGCGGTCGCAGCCTCCAAGGCCAAAGGGATCAGGTTCGGCATCGTCGAGCACGCGGGGGCAAAGGTGCACAAGTATCCGGTGCTGCTGTCGAGCGACGAGGACCTGCGCGGCTACCTGAAGATGCTCGCCGGCCAGCCGGTCTACCGGGGAATCCAGGCCGAAGGGCTCGACTGGATGGCCTGTTTCTCCAAGGACGTGATCGCGGAGTTGGACTACGTGCTGACCGACGCGCTGACCTTCCGTGAGAAGGACGGCCGCCTGGTGAACCTCTGGAAGGCCGAGCAGGTAAAGGTGGACGACGCGCAGGACTTCATGGACCGCTACGTGGATTTCCACGTCGAGATCATGGCGACCGAGCCGCTTGACATCCTGGCAAACGGGACCTACCTCCCCGCAGTCCTGGGGAAGGAGTTCGACGCGCTGTGGACCGGGAAGCGGATGGGCAAGGTCATTGACGCGGCGGTGAAGTACGGCGTGGCGCTCGAGATCAACGGCACCTTCCGCCTGCCGAAGCTGGCGTTCCTGAAGCTGGCGAAGGCGGCGGGGGCGAAGTTCTCCTTCGGCTCCAACGGCCGGACGACGAAGGTGGGGGAGATCGAGTACAGCCTGGAGATGGCGCGGGCGCTGGAGCTGACCCCGGCGGACCTGTTCACCCCCGCGCCGGCGGGGAAGAAGCCCGTCGAGACGCGGAAGTTGGGGTAGGGCGAACCTCCGGTTCGCCCCGCCGCCCCTCACGGAACCGTGTGGTAGGGCAGAAATTCCTGTCTGCCCCATGTGGGCGGGCAGACAGGAATGTCTGCCCTACCGTCCCTTTGGCCAACCTGGACTCAATAAGCGTCGCGGCGGCTGCAAGATCCGCGGCCTACCGCCCCGGCAGCTCCCGGACGCTGTCCCCCTCGACCAGGTCGAAGTCCAGGACGGTGTGCGTGGCTTTCGGCGGGCGCGCCAGGACGAGCCCGCAGGCGGCCTCGCCCATCGCCTCCAGCGGCTGCCGGAAGCTCGTCAGCCGCAGCGCGGTGAAGACCAGCAGCGGGCTGGCGTCCACGCCCAGGACGGAGAGATTCCGGGGCACTTCGATCCCCAGTTCGCGCGCGGCGCGCAGCAATCCCACGGCGACGCCGTCGCTGATGCAGAAGATGGCCGTGGGGCGCGGCGAACGCCGCAGGAGTTCCCGCGCCGCGGGATACGCCTGCTCCGGCTCGTATCCCGCGTCCACGAAGCGCTCCGCAGGCAGCGTAGCGCCTCGCGCGGCGAACGCCTCGCCAAAGCCCTGCCGCCGCTGGCGCACCGTGGAACTCTCCGGATACCCTCCCAGGATCAGCACGTCGCGCTGGCCCTTCGCCCAGAGGTAGTCGGCGGCGGCCCGTCCCACCTTGACGTTGTCAATGTCCACGGTGTGAAAGCGCTGGGCCCAACTGCCGCCGCCCACCGTGGCGACCGGGAACTGGGCCACCTTCGGCCAGTGCCGCCGGTCGAGCGGGAACGACTCGGGGCTCTGCGAGATGGCGATGACGCCGTCCACGACGCGGGCCTTGAAGAGCGACCCCGGCGCCTTCGGCTCCATGGAATCCAGGACCAGGCGGCAGCCCGCCTGCGAGGCCGCGCGCCAGATGCCCTTCAGGATCGGACCGTGGTAGGGCGAGAAGAGGTTCTCGGCCCCCAGGCCCACCACACCGATCTGGAAGCTGCGGCCGGCGGCGAGGGCGCGGGCGGCGTGGGACGGCTCGTAGCCCAAGACGCGCGCCGCCTTCCAGACCGCCTTCTGCGTCTTGGCGCTTATCGTGACGCCGGCCTTGCTGTTTAGGACGTAGCTGACCGTCGCGCCGGAGACGCCGGCGCGGCGGGCGACATCGTCGCGGGAAGGTCGTCTGTCCTGGTGAGACACCTGTGGCGTTCTCCGGCGTGGAGCGCGTCGGGGCGTTGGGACAACAAGATGACGCGCGTAAACTGACCCTCTTGTAGCCGCACGACCGGATGCTGTCAACCCCGTGCCGGGGCCGGCGCCGGTCCGAGGGGAGCGGCGCGGCGTCCGGAGCGGGTGGGGTCCGCCGGCACGGGCCGGTTCGGGCCCGGGAAATGGATTGACGCGCGTAAGCCGGAGCGGGTAGAATGGCCCCCCATACGGACACGTCAGCGGAGGGCCATCCCATGAGCCGGAACAGGAAAGCTGCTTCGCCGGCCGGCGACTTCCGGTACGCCGCGGGCCCGGCCCGCGTCCCCTGGCACGCCGTCGGCGAGCCCTTCTCGCCGCGCGACGCCCTGGCCTTCCTCGAGTTCCTCCTGCCGCCCGGTCCCCGGCGGGCGCGCTACCGGCAGCGCCTTGGCGCCGTCCGCCAGGCTGTCCGCGCGCTGGCGCGAGAGAGCGGGCGCGCGAGCAAGTTGACGCTCGGCCGCTGGGTCGAGAAGGCCGAGGAAGAGGCCCGGCGCTTCCTCCGGGTCAGACACGCCTGCTACCTGACGAACTGGACCGCGGGCATGGAGATCGCCTACAAGCTCGCGGGCCTCCGGCCCGGCGACGAGGTGATCCTGCCTTCCATCACCTTCGTGGCCACGATGAGCTACCCGCTGCTGATCGGCGCCAGGGTGGTCTTCGCGGACGTCGAGCCGGAGACGTTGAACCTCGACCCCCAGGACACCGCCCGCAAGATCACCCGGCGCACCCGCGTGATCGTGCCCGTCCACATCGGCGGGTATCCCTGCGACATGGACCCCCTCATGGCCCTGGCCCGCCGTCACGACTTGTACGTCCTCGAAGACGCCGCCCACGGCTTCGGGGCGACCTACAAGGGCCGCCAGCTCGGGACCATCGGCCATTTCGGCGGCTACTCGTTCCACGAGGTCAAGAACATCAACTCGCTGGGCGAAGGCGGTCTGCTCGTCACCAACCTTGCCTGCGGCGCGCAGTTCAAGAAGGCGCGCTTCCTGGGACTCGACTTCAGCCGCGCCATCCCCAACTGGCTCTACGACGTGACCGCGTTGGAGGACCGCCTCGGCCGCCCCCAGGTCCCGGGCAACCACTCGGCCACCGAGATCCAGGGCCTGGCCTTCTGCCTGCAGTTCGCCCGGATGAAGAAGATCATCGCCGCGCGCCGCCGCGCCGCCGCGTTCCTCACCCGCGAGTTGGCCGGCGAGCCCGGCCTGCTGCCGCCGCCCAGGGAGCCGCGCGGCACCCGCAGCAGTTGCCATCTGTACCTGCTGCGCGTGGACCCCAAGGTCCTGCGGGCGGACATCCAGGCCCTCAAGGCCAAGCTCAAGGAGAAGGGCGTGACGCAGATCCCGCACTTCGGGCCGCTCTACCGGTTCGATATCGTCCGGCGGCTGGGCTACGATCCGGAAGCCATCGCCAAGACCTGCCCGCGGACCGAGGAGGCGTTCGACCACGGCTTCACGCACCTGCCGCTGTACCCCCTCACCCGCGGGCAGCTCCGCTACATGGCCGAAGCAGTGAAGGCCTCCGCGCGCGAGTTGCGCGCCGGGAAGTGAGAAGGCGCGTCTTCGACCTATCGGGCACGGCGTATTGAGGAGAAGCGCATGGCCTATCCAGGCGCCGTGGACGACTTCCGCGCGATCCGGGAGGGCCGCCCGCCCCGGCGGATCCCCGTGGTCGCGCTGAGCGAGGAGTTCGACGTGCGCTGGCACGGGCGTTACTCGTATGAGGCGTTCTGCCAGGACGGGGACAAGATCTTCGAGGTCCTGCGCGCCGCGGTCGAACACTTCGATTACGACTGGGCCTGGGTCCAGATTGACGACTGCTTCGAGTTCGAGCCGCTCGGGGTAGGCGTCAAAGGCGAAGGGAACATCCTCCGCGCCACCTATCGCTACCTGCCCGCCGGCCGTGCGGAGCTCGACCGTATCGGCCGTCTCGACCCGCGCCGCGACGGGCGCATGCCGGAGAAGCTCAAGGCCATCCGCAAGCTTCGCCAGGCCTTCGGCGACTCCGTCCTCGTCACGGGTTCCTGTGCCGCGCCGTTCTCGGCCGTCGGCCTGACGTGGGGCATCGAGGAGTCCCTCATCCTCCTGCTCGAAGACCCTCCGCTCCTGCGCGAGGCGATGGAGCGCTGGAAGGAGTTCTACAAGGGCTACATCCGGGCCCAGCGCGACGCCGGCGCCCACGCCATCTGGCTCGGCGACTGCAATGCCTTCAGCCACCTCGTTTCGCGTCCGCACTACGTGGATCAGATCCTCCCCGTCACGCGGGAGTTGGTGCGTTACGCCGAGGAGGAACTGGAGGTCATGGTCTGGTTGCACAACAGCGAGACCCGCGTGGACCACGTCCTTTCGCACCTGCCTCTGGGACACAGCTTCGAGAACATCGGGCCGGCCGCCGACCTGCGCGAGATCCGCGAGGCTACCCGCGGCCGGCTCGCGATCAGCGGCAACCTCGATCCCATCGCCGTCCTCTGGCGCGGCACCCCGGCGCTCATTGCGGCCGAGGTCGAACGGCTGATGGCCATCGGCAAGGGCGGCGGCTATATCTTCAACACCGGCGAGATGAACCCGCGCGAGGTCCCCGTGGAGAACATGGCCGCCATGATCCAGACGGCCAAGCGCCTCGCCGCGTGCTGAAGAGGAACGGAAGGCTGGGAAGGGGAGGACAGCCATGCGCAAACTGAAGATCGGCGTACTCGGCGCCGGCGGCATCGCCCGCCGCAAGACCATTCCCGGCCTCCTGCAGGCCCCCAACTGCGCCCTCGCCGCCGTCATGGACGTGGAGAACGTCGAGCCGATCGCCCGGGAGTTCCACGTCCCGCGCGCATACTCGCGCGCGGAAGATCTGCTCTCCGACCCGGAGGTCGAGGCGGTCTACATCGCTTCGCCCGTCTTCGCGCACGGCGACCAGATCCGCGCCTCGGCCGAGCACGGCAAGCACGTCCTCTGCGAGAAGCCCCTGACGCGCACGTTGGGCGAAGCCGAAGCCGCCGTGGCTGCCTGCCGGAAGCACGGCGTCTTCCTCCAGGAAGGCTACATGATGAAGTTCCACGGCGCGCATACCCGCATCCGGAAGATCCTCGACGAGGGCCGCCTGGGACGGCTCGTCTACCTTCGCGCCCAGCTCTCCTGCTGGTATCCTCCGCTCCCCGGCGCGTGGCGGCAGGACCCGGAACGGGGCGGCGGCGGCGCGCTCATGGATATGGCCACGCATCTGTTCGATCTGCTGGAGCACTTCGCCGGGCCGGTCCGCCGCCTGGCCGCCTTTACCGGCCGCCTGGTCCAGGCCTATCCTTCCGAAGACAGCGCCACGGTCCTGTTGGAGTTTGCCAACGGGGCGCAGGCCACGGTAGACTCCTTCTTCTGCATCCCGGATCAGGCCTCGCAGACGCGGCTGGAGGTTTACGGCTCCCGCGGCTCCGTACTGGCGGAAGGCACCATCGGCCAGGGCTCGGGCGGCCGGATGCAGGGCTGCTTCGCCGCGGGCACGGAGGGGTACGAGGCGGACCAGCGCAAGGACGGCGCCGCGGGCCTGCAACCGGTCGAGTTCCCCGCCGTGAACCCGTACACGGCGGAGTGCGAGTACTTTGCGGACCGCGTGCTCGGCGGCCGGCCGCCGGAGATCAACGGCGCGGAGAATGCGCTCCGCGTCCTGCGGCTCGCCGAAGCGGCCTACCGTTCCGCGCGGGAAGGCCGGGTGGTCACTCTCGATGGAGGAGGCTTATGACGCGTGCCGCTCTCGCCGTCGGCGCTCACCCGGACGACATCGAGTTCATGATGGCGGGGACGCTGATCCTGCTGAAGCGGGCCGGCTACGGAATCCACTACCTCAACGTCGCCAACGGCTCGTGCGGTTCGGCGGTGTTCTCGCGTGCCGAGACCGTGCGGCGGCGGAGAGGCGAAGCGCAAGCGGCCGCGCGGCTCATCGGAGCAGTCCACCATCCCAGCTTCGTGCCCGACATCGAGGTCTTCTACGAGAAGAGAATCCTCGCGAGTCTGGGCGCCGTCATCCGCCGCGTGAACCCGCAGATCCTCCTCGTCCCCTCTCCCGAGGACTACATGGAGGACCACACGAACACGGGCCGCCTGGCGGTGACGGCGGCCTTCTGCCGCGGGATGCGCAACTTCCCCACCTCCCCCCGCGCGCCCGCGGTCGGGGACTCCTGCACGGTCTACCATGCCCTTCCGTACGGGCTGCGCGACGGCCTGCGCCGCCGCGTCTGGGCGGGGGAGTACGTGGACGTCTCCTCCGTGCTGGCCCTCAAGCGCGAGATGCTCGCCTGCCACAAGAGCCAGAAGGAGTGGCTCGACCACAGCCAGGGGCTGGACTCCTACCTGAAGACGATGGAAGAGATGTGCCACGAGGTCGGCCGCATGTCGCGGCGCTTCCGGCACGCCGAAGGCTGGCGGCGCCACAGCCACCTCGGCTTCTCGCCGGCGGACCGTGACTCGCTGGCGGAGGCGCTGGGGCCCAAGGTCGTCGTGGACCCGCGCTACGAGCGCCGGTTGAACGCCCGGCCGTAGGCAAAGTTCAAAGGAAAAAGGACAAAGGAAAAAGGGGGCACAGAGCGGCGAACGTTGGACACGCACGCGGGCGTGCGTGTCCACCTTTTGCCTTTGACCTTTGCACTTTTTCCTTGAGTTGGCCCAGGGATGAAGGAGGACTGCCATGCCCAGACCCGTGAGCGTCGTCGCGCCGGACTGGTGGGATTACACCACGCTGGACCGCGAGGTCCTCGAGGCCGCCGCGCGGCTGAGCGCGGAGGACCTGCCGCGCCTCGCCCGGCCCGGCTTCCAGGTCCGCATCTACGAGACGCTCGAAAGCTTCTACCTCGCCGAGGCCCTTGAGTACCTCGAAGCCTGGCGCCAGGCCACGCCGGACCGCCCCGCCGGCGTCTGCGGCCCCATCGGGCCGACCGAGCAGTTGCCGCTCGTCGCGCAGCTTGTCAACGCCGCCGCTTTGAGCCTCAAGCACGCCCACTTCTGGGGCATGGACGAATGGTACGCGAACGGGCGCGAGGTGCCGCGCGACTTTGCGCTTTCCTTCGAGAAGGCCGACCGCGACCTGTGCTTCAGCCGCATCCGCCCGGACCTCGTTATGCCCGACGCGAACCTGCACTTCCCGAAGGCCGCCACGCTGGAGGAGTACTCGGCCTCCTACGACCGCGTGCGCTGCATCATCATGCAGGGCGGGCAGGGCGAAGTGAAACACTGGGCCTTCAACGATCCGGTGAAGCGCGAAGGCAGATACAAGGATGCGCCGCCGAGCCCCGAGGAGTTCCGCAAGCTCAAGGCGCGAGTGGTGAACCTGCACCCGATGACCATCATCCAGAACGCACGGACGTCCGGCGGCGGACAGGTCTACATGGTCCCGACGCAGGCCCTATCGGTCGGCCCGCACGAGACGTACAAGGCCGAATGCGTCTCGATCTGGCACCCCGGCCATCACGACAACCCGTTCGGGATGCGGCTGACGTCGTACATGATCTCGAAGAAGATCGTGGACAGCGCCGTGCCCATGTCCATGCTGGGCCTCCACCCGAACGTGCGGTTCAGCTTCCTCCGCGGCGGGATCGGGAGCTGCGAGGTGGAGATGCACTAAGGGGCATTCGCGCGTACGTGCCTCGCGGGGGAGCATGGGGGATACTGGATACAGGATGTGAGATGGCGGATTTGAGATGTGGGACGCGGGATAGGGGCGCGCCCGGGGCGCGCTACGGCCGGACGGACTCGTAGCGCCGGCTCACTCGCATCGGCGTTACCGCCGGCTCTGCTTGTCAAAGATGCGCATTCTCTTTTGCACCCAATCCTCGCAACAGCCCGGCGTCTCGACCCGTCAGAAGATTAGAGCGAGAGCGGTCGGCGGGATCACCTCCGGGAGTCCAGGCCATGCGGCACACTCGGGTATTCCTGGCCGCGGTCAGTCTGTTGTGCGCGGGCGTTGCTCTGCGGGCCGCGGAACCGGAGAGCAACCTGATCGAGCTGCGGCTCTTCAACGGCCGGATCCTCCGCGGCGCGCTCGTCCAGGACGACGGACGCGAGATCATCCTCAGCACGGCGGACGGTACGCGGCACGTGTACCGCACGGACGTGGTCGACTTCCGCCGGCAGTTCACCCCCGAAGAACGCGCCTCGCTGCTGCGTTCTCTCGGGCTCACGGCCGCGGAGGCCGCCGCTCAGGCTGCTCCCAAGCCGGCGCCCTCGACTGCAAGGACGGAATGGAAACTCCCTTCGGGCCTTATACTCGGCGAGAAGTCGCTCGACGTCTCTTCCGACCGCAAGTTGGCCGTTGTCTGGGGCACAAGAGCGGCTGGCGCGGAAGTCAGGAAGTCCTTCTGGCTGACTGACCTTCAGACAGGCAAGACGGAGGATCTCCTGACCCAGGTTGGCGATGAGACCGCCGCTTCCATCCACAGCCCCAGATACGCGCTCTTCTCGCCTGACGGAAAACACCTCCTCATCTGCGGTAAGAGCGCCTGGATTATGGACCTCTCCACGGGTAAGTCTATCGTTATAGACAAACCCGCTGATTCCCACATAATATGGGCCGGGAATCGCCTCCTCTTCTCAACTTGGGGCGGCAAACCCATTGAGGTCTGCGATGTGACCGGCCAGCGGGTTGAAGAACTCAAACTGCGAGCCAGAATCCTCGCAAGCGATCCGACCGGAGGAAAGTTGTTGATCGGATTTCCCACCGCGGCCGTTGTAACCCCAGAGGGCAAGGTCCTTCGAAAAGTCCCTGGCATGGCTTGCGACAAGGAAACGCCCTTGCTCAGTCGCCTTGGAAACTGGGCGGGTGTGTTCTCCAAGGACAAGGATGAATGGTCCTATTGTCTGGTCTCGACAACTACAGAAGAAGTGTTCCGGCTCAGAAGACCTTGGGGCGCTACCCTGGCCTTGACGGAGACCGGCGACAGCATCTTCATGACCGGCGGGGAGGACACTACCTTCGCCGCAACCCTGCGCGGCGGGCCGGGCGGCGGCGCAAACATTTGTGACGTCGTATTCTGGCCCAGAGACGACGATCCCTGGAAATCCACTCCAGGCGCGCCCGCCGAGCCGAGTTTCAATGACGTGCTCTGGAACGCTATGCCAAAGGGCAAATCGCAAGTCCTCGCCCATAAAGCGATGGCTGTGGCCGTCCTCGGGGACGAAATCTTCGTGGTTCAGGTGTCAGGGGACGAGCGAATCCTCAGAGCCATCCCGCTTCCGAAATCCCAGCAGGCCCCTGCGAGCGGGAAGTAGCGGGAGTTCTCCGGCGACGGTAGCCGCGTCCTCGTTGCGCCCGTATGTCACTTCCCCTGCCAGTCGGGGATGCCGAGCTTCCCGGCGGCCTCCCAGAACTCCTCCAGAGAACCGGGCACGGGCGCGTTCGGCCCCAGGTCGAAGGGCTTGTCGGACTTGAACCAGGCCTGGCCCTTGCCGGCGAAGGACGTCCCCGACGAGAGGCCCTTGCGGAGCTTGGCGAAGAGCGGCTCGAGGGTCTCGTCCTTGAGGAGCTTTTCCAGAGGCTGAGCGAAGTCCTTCTCCAGCTCAGCGATGGCCGCGTCCATCTCCTCCGCGGAAAGCTTGGAGACGGCGCCCAGTTCGGCCGGTTTGAGGACGACGGGGCTGTTGCCCCACTTCGCCACGCCCAGGAAGACGTTGTTCTCGATCCGGTTCTTGGGTCCGTCCGAGCCCAGAATGGGCGCATCCGGCCCCAGGACGTTGTTGACGAAGGTGGTGTTGTCGCCGGGCAGCCAGGCGCCTATCTTGCGGCTGCCCCCATCCGGGCTGCCCCGCATCTTCCAGAAAAAGTTGTTCGCCGCCAGATGGTCCGAGCCGTCGGCGACGAAGCCGTACCCGCCGCTCAAGACCAGGTTTCGCGTGGCGATGAAGCCGTGGACGCTGTGCCAGCCGTGGAGGCAGTAGCCTTCCCCGCCGACGAAGGTGCAGAGGTCCACGATCAAGTGCGAGGCACCCCCGAGGTAGATCGGGTGGTGGTGGAAACCGCCGCCCATGTTCACGTAGCGGCAGTCCTGGATGAGCATCTTGTGGCCGCGGGCCATGGTGCCGCTGAAGCCGAAGAAGGTGCAGCCGACGACCTGCATGAAGTTGCTGTCCGCGCAGAATCCGCCCTGAAGGTACTCGCGGGCCTCGTCGGGGGACAACGAACGGCCGTCGGCCGTCTTGGTGTTCTCGCCGACGCCGCGGATCAGCTCCCGGACCGGGCCGCCGAACCAGAGGCCCTCGAGCCGGAGGTACGGCGCACCCCCGATGAGCGCGTAGGGCGGGCGGCCGTCGAGACCCGTGAGGATCACGCGCTCGCCGGGCGCGGCCTTGAAGGTCGTGATCCGCGGGCGGCCGTCGGGATGGCCCGTGGCGGAGCCGCGGTAGGCGAAGCTGAGGGAGTACTTGGGGCAGGAGTAGATGCCGCCGCGGATGATGACCGTGTCCCCGGCCGCAATCCGCTTGGACGCCTCGGTCACGGTCTTGAAGGGGCTCTCCGGCGTGCCGTTGCCGCCTCCGCCGCTCCGCGCATCCACGACATAGGTCTTGCCGTCGCTGACGCCCTGAGCCCACTTAAGCCAGGTCTCCCCCGGAGTTTCCGCGGCGGTCTGTTTTCCATTGGGTTTGGCCGTGGCGACGGCTGGCTGGGTTCGGAGGCGGGCCCGCGCGGCGGCTTCCGCGCCCCAGAACGGGGAGTAGGCATTCAGCAGCAGCGCCACTCCGTCGGCGTCGTCCCTCGCGACACAGGCCCGCGCCGAGTCCACCAAGCCCTCGCCGTCGAGCTCGCCCCAGCGGAGTTGAACCTGGCCGGCGTTCGATTCGCCGGTGAGCTTCACCACCAGCAGCTCCTTCTCGCACTTCACAAACTCCGCCTTGTTCTTCCGGCCCATCAGCAGAATCGTGGCGGGAACCTTCTTGCCTCCGGCCACCGCTTCTTCGATGCGCTGGCGAAGCTGCGCCGCGAGCGCCGCGAGGGCCTGCGGCCTGGCCTCGGCGCTTCGGCCCTCGAACTCCCGCACCGCCGTCAGAACGCGCTGCTTACCCGCCTCGTCCAATCCCTCCAGCAGCTTCCCGGCGCGCTCGTCGTCCACCACGCTGGCCGGACGAACCGCCAGCGCGGAAGCCGGCGCCGGCGTCTCGGCCCGCTCCTCTGCTCGGGCCGCCACCACGGCCCAGACCGCGCAGGCCGCGAGCGGGTACGG
>Ga0315295_10004934_pt1 | contig 11402 bp, 6 predicted proteins | sample YL17G14_0_MG_FD_204453 | JGI IMG/M metagenome (GOLD analysis project Ga0315295, IMG submission 204453) | Sediment microbial communities from Yellowstone Lake, YNP, Wyoming, USA - YL17G14_0 | ecosystem: Environmental > Aquatic > Freshwater > Lake > Sediment | place: USA: Wyoming | collected...
GGCAGCGGACTCGAAGCCCGAGACGCTGAAGCCGTTCCTCGACAAGTACGTCTACGGTACCAGCGACTTCCGCGAATACCTGGAGCTGTGTGGGGGAGAGGCGAGGATGGAGGAGCTCCGGCGCTTGGAGTTCCTTGAGGGCGGGGCCGGTACCGGGCCCGCCCCGGATGTCCCTAGTGCGAAGGGTGGGGAGGCCGTGGATAACGTCGAGTACAACCCGATGGAGCTCATGATCTGCCTCGCGTCCAGGTATCTCGAAGACGGCTGCACCGTGGTAGTCGGGACCGGCGCCCCTTGTGCTGCGACTATGCTGGCCCAGAAGACGCGCTCTCCCAACCTCACGATCCTGTTCGAGGCCGGCGGCGTCGGCCCGGTGCTGCCGACTATGCCGATTTCGGTGGGCGACTCCAGGACCTTCCATAAGGCAATCATGGCGGGCAGCATGATAGACGTGATGGACGCCTGCCAGAGGGGCGTCATCGACTACTGCTTCCTGGGCGGCGCCCAGATAGACATGTACGGCAACATCAACTCCACCGTCATCGGAGACTTCGCAAAGCCCAAGGTGCGGTTCCCAGGTTCCGGGGGCGCCAACGATCTTGCGTCGCTGTGCTGGCGTACCATGGTCATCACGCCCCACGACCCGCGCCGGTTCGTGGAGAAGGTCGATTTCATCACCACACCGGGGTATCTCTCCGGGAAAGGCGCCAGGGAAGCCGCGGGACTTCCGCCCGGCACCGGCCCGTACAAGATCATCACCAACCTCTGCGTGATGGGCTTCGACGAGGAAACGTGCCGGATGAAGGTGGAGAGCGTCCACCCGGGCGTAACCAGGGATGAAGTCGTCCAGGCTACGGGCTTCGAGCTCATGTGGGCCATAGACATCCGGGTGACGCACCCGCCCACTCCGGAGGAACTCAGGATTTTGAGGGACGAAGTCGACCCGATGAAGTACATCATCGGCCGCCAGGCGAGCTAGAAGGGGAGGATGACCGTGAGACGAGCCGTGATCGTGAGTGCAGCCAGGACGGCAATTGGCACGTCCGGCGGCGCCATCGCGGGGATAAGCGCCGTCGAGCTTGGCAGCGTGGCCATCAAGGGGGCTCTAGCGAGGGCTGCGATGCCTGGCGCTTCCGCTCCTGTGCCCGTTGACGAGGTTATCATGGGGAACGCAGTCTCGGCCGGGTTGGGGCAGAACGTCGCGAGGCAGGCCGCGCTCAAGGCCGGCATCAGCCACGAAGTGCCATGTAAGACCGTGAACAAGGTATGCGGGTCGGGCCTGGAGTCGGTTGTCCTGGCAGCCCAGTCGATCCTCCTGGGGGACGCGGACATCGTCGTGGCGGGCGGCGCCGAAAGCATGGACCAGGCCCCGTACCTCCTGGAGAAGGCGAGGTACGGCTACCGCATGGGGCACGGGCAGCTGCTGGACTCCATGATAAAGGACGGGTTGTGGTGCGCCTTCGTCGACCAGCACATGGGAATCACCGCCGAGATGGTCGCCGAGCGCTACGGTATAACGCGCGAGGCGCAGGACGAATTCGCCGCCGGAAGCCAGCAGAAGGCCGAGGCGGCCGTAAAGTCCGGGCGGTTCACGGACGAGATCGTGCCCATAGAGATCCCTCAGAGGAAAGGATCCGCGGTCGTCTTCGCACAGGACGAACACCTGCGGCCCGGGACGACGGTCGAGAAGCTCGCCGGGCTCCGGCCGGCGTTCAGGCCGCAGGGCGGGACGGTTACCGCCGGCAACGCGTCGGGCATCAACGATGGCGCGGCGGCGCTGGTGGTCATGAGCGAGGAGAAGGCAGCGTCGTTCGGACTGAAGCCCCTGGTGGCCGTCAGGACCTACGCCACGGCAGGCGTCGAGCCGGGATACATGGGCGTCGGTCCGGTGCCGTCTACCCGCAAGGCGCTGGCCAAGGCCGGGCTTTCTCTGGATGATATGGACCTTATCGAAGCCAACGAAGCCTTCGCAGCGACCAGCCTGGCAGTAGCCAAGGAGCTGGGCTGGGATCCCGCGAAGGTCAACGTCAACGGCGGCGCCATCGCGCTTGGGCACCCCATCGGCGCGAGCGGCGCCAGGATCCTGGTCACCCTCATCCACGAGATGTTGAAGCGCCGCTCGAAGTACGGCCTGGCGACGCTCTGCATCGGCGGCGGCATGGGGATGAGCCTGATCGTGGAGAGTGCCTGGGCTTGAGGGTCTCGCTCGAGAACGCCGCGGCCTTCGCGATCGCGCGGCACGGGATCCGGACGGGGGGAGATGGCCTCTCGGATGGTCCGGAGGCCGCCCAGCGGACGCTCGGGCTTCACGCCCAGCTTCTGAACAGCGCCGCCATGTCGGTTGCCGCCCGGGTCAAGGCATACGATAGAGACCGCTTCCGCCACGAGCTGTACCAGGACCATACCCTGGTGAAGGTGTGGTGCATGCGCGGCACTCTGCACCTCGTGGCCGCCGGTGATTACCCACTATTCCTCTCGGCGATCATGAGGAGAAGGGGCCTGCGGTACCGTGAGTTCCTCTCCCGCTGCGATTTTACGCCGGAGGAGATCGAAGGCCTCCCTGCGAGGGCTGCGCGAGCTCTTGCCGGAGGCCCCCTTACGCGGGCGGAACTGCACGAGCAAGTGCCCGAGCTCCGCCGCATACCGTTTCCGGAGTGGGGCCAGGACGTCAAAGACCTCTGCTACCTGGGAAAACTCGTCCACGCCGAACCGGCTGGGGCCGAGGCCAGGTTCGCCTTGGCCGACCGGTGGGTCGCGCCGGCTGGTGACAGCGCCAAGCTGCTTCCGATCCCCGAGGAGGAAGCCCTCGCGGAGCTGCTCGCCCGGTATCTGAAGTCCTACGCGCCTGCGGCCGTCTCGGACTTCGCGTACTGGGCTGGCCTTGAGAGCGTAGCGCCGGCGACGGAGGCAAGGGGGCGCCTGGGGGACCGGGTGGCCGAAGTCGACGTGGTCGGGTACCGGAACCCGCTTCTGGCGATGACCGAGGATCTGGACGAGCTTGCGAGCTCCGCGCCCAATCCTGGCCTGTTCGCCCTCCCACGCTTCGACCCTCTTCTCCTGGGTCACCGAGACAGGCGACGCTTCGTGGATGATGAGTGGCGATCCCGCCTCGTGCATCCCGGAGGCTTCGTCGCCGCGACGGTGTGGTCGTCCGGCCGGATAATCGCGACCTGGGACTACAAAGTTTCACGGGGAGCGCTTCTGGTGCGCGCCAGTCCGTTCAGGGCTCTCACGCCGCAGGAGGAGAGATCGCTAGTCCAGGCGACTGAACCCTTCGCCGCTGTTCTCGGGCTGTCCGGCGTGAAGCTCGCCCGGTGAGGAGGGCAAGCTGTCAGGTCCTCGACCTCTAAACCGTCCTCTCCCTGGTCCGTGGAGTCTTGACCCAATTCTTGGGCTCCTTGCCCAGCATCTTGAGCACCAGGGCGGACGTGAAGGGCACCGGGAAGAGGAACGCCGCGAGAGGCAGGATGAGCAGGCCTCCCATCACCCCGGCGTGGCCCAGGAGCGTGTCAGGCCGGTGTGAATTGTCGAAGTAGGAGCGATACCTGGCGAAGGCATAGAACGTGAACGAGAAGTAGATCCCGGAGAAGATGATCAGGAGCAAGCGCGCGGGCGCGGGAACGGCGGTCTCGTCCAGCATCTGGGAGTACTGGAGGACCAGCGCCGTAGGCGGCACGAACGTCGCCATCTGATAGACTACCCACTCGAACTGGCCTTTCAGAACCAGCTGGAACAGCAGCTCCTTTCGCCTGTCTTCGGGGACGTACCTGGTTTCGGCCACCTTCTCGACTACCTGCAAGTGGCCGGTAGCCCAGCGCAGCCTCTGTTTGAAGAAGGCCCTATAGGTCGGCGGCGTCTGTTCGCTGGACGGGTAGGGTAGGTACTGGGGCCACGCCCCGGCGTGAAGATACGCCCTCGTCCCGAACTCGAGGTCCTCAGTGAGGCCGCCGTGATCCCATCCTCCCAGGCTCTCCAAGAGGCGGCGGTCAACGAACAGGTTGGTCCCGCCGACGAACGGTAGAGACTTGAACAACCACGGCAGGTACCAGTCGTGAGCCACCGCCTGATACAGGCTGGCGATGCGGCAGAAGAGGCCCATCTGGTAGAAGTTTCTCACCTGGAACACCGGTCCCTGGAATATCCGCGAGTGCTGTGGGTCCAGTAGCCTCCGGTATGCCACGTACGCGATCGTCTGCTGATGGGGCCGGGACTCGGCGTCATAGAAACCGCAAGCCTCGGACGTCGGGTGGAGGTACCCGAAAGCCCAGTTCAGCGCCCTACCCTTGGTAGACGGCACGGAATGTCCCGTCCTCCTGCCGTTCCACTTGCCGTCGTAGTCGGTGGGCACGATTACATGCTTGACCTGCGGCTGGTCGTGGCCCCAGCCAGCGAGCACCCGGGCCAACACCTCCTGAGTGGTAGGGTGCAGCCTGATCAACACCTCAAGTATCTCGCTGTTGAACCTGCCTTTCCCCACCTGCCTCAGCTTGGCGGCAGCCCTGCTCCGCAGCGCCTCCAGGACCTCGGGCGGCGCCACCGGCAGGTACGGTACCTTCTTGCCGTTACTGCGCGCGGCCTGGGGCTCCTCCCAGTGCGTCAGATCCTGATGGAGGCCGAAGATGTTGCGGACCAGGGGATCGAGGTCCGGCGCGGACGCCAGGATCTCGGACGCTACCTTGGGCTCCGCCGCGGCGGTCCGGCACAACTCGAACACGCGGTTGGCGTGCTCGACCGGCGCGCAGAGGTATGCGAGCGCATACAGGAGCACGGAACGGTACTGCTCGTCCTCGTCTCCAGCAGCGGAAGCCGGATCGAGCGGAAGCTTGCGTCCGATCGCGCGCTTGAGCCTGGATATCACTTTCCTGCGCGCGGCTTTCGCCTGGAGGAGTTCCTTTTCGTCAGTCGCGACGATCACCTCGAAACGGTCTCTGGGATAGTCAAGAGCCGAAATGTGCCTCACGGTGTTCTCAATCACATCGGCTTCGTTCCTGGCGGGCACGAGGATACTGACGAAGGGGATCTCGCGTTGCATGGCCTTGCAGAGGTCGGTGAGGGTCTCCGCGGTCACCACGGGCCGCTTCTGCCAGAAGTTGGTCTGCGTGTACCTCCGCCAGACGTAGAACCGCAGGAACAGGGCAAAGAAGAGTATGTAGACGGTGTACACGATCAAGTAAAGCGCTCGCGGGACGCTCAACGCGGGACTCCTCCCTAAAGAATACCATCTATGCCCGAGGCGCAAGGAGCGTCAAGTCGTTTGTTTGCCAACCTGCTCCGGTCCCTCTGACCGCGGAGCCTCGGCCAGGCCCGAGGCTGCCAACACCTATAATAGTCGAATCACGCGATCTCCGGAACCCGTTTGTCCCGCCGAGGCGAAGGGGAACCAGCAGGAGTTCGAGGACGGACCGCCAATATGCATGAATTGGACCTAACGCGGGAGAAACAGGACAACCGGAGGATGCGTCATGAAAGAACTGCTTTTCGGACTCGTTGGCGGCACCGCTCTCCTCATGTACGGGGTCGACAGGATGGGCGAGGGATTGGAGAGAGCGTCGGGCGAGATGATGCGTAAGATACTCTCCGTGCTCACCGGGCGGATATGGAGCGCCTTCCTTGTCGGCACTTTCCTCACTGCGCTGGTGCAGAGCAGTACTGCCATCACGGTGCTCACCGTGGGCTTTGTAAACGCGGGCCTCATGAAGCTGCCGCAGGCTGTCGGGGTCATTTACGGAGCCAATATTGGCACCACCATAACCGCCCAGCTCATGGCCGTCAGCTTTCACTTCAAGCTGACTGACTTCGCCCTGCCGGTCCTGGGGCTGGGGTTCGCAGTCAGCTACTTCTCTAAGAACCGGACGTTCAAGAACATTGGCGACGCTGTGATGGGCTTCGGCATGATGTTCCTGGGCCTCAAGATACTGAACGGCGGGGTCCCTATCATGCAGGAAAGCCCGGTGCTCAGGGGCTTCTTCCAGAGCTACGCGTCGATCCCCATCGTGGGCATACTCCTCGGGATGTTCGCGACCGCCATGGTGCACTCTAGCGCCGCCACGGTGGGCCTGGTCATGGTGTTGGGCCAAGCGGGGCTTCTCGACCTCAAGTCGGCAATCTGCATCATGCTGGGCGACAACATCGGGACCTGCATAACCGCCCAGCTGGCGAGCGTCACCGGCAACATCCACGCGAAGAGGACGGCGTGGGCCCATACGCTCTACAACGTCTTCGGGGTCCTGCTGGCCTGCCTCGCTCTGCCCTATTTTGTGAAGCTGGTGAAGATAGGGACCGACTACCTGCAGCCGGCCGGGGGCATTACCGCGCAGATAGCCAACTCCCACACGCTCTTCAACGTGCTGTCGGCCGTGGTCTTCCTGCCGGTGACCGGGTACTACGTCAGGTTCCTGGAGACGGTCATCCGCGCCAGAGACCGCGAGGACGAGGCGGCGCCGGTGCACACGGACAAGCTGCTCCTCGACACCCCCGTTGCTGCAGTGAAAGCGGCCATCGCCGAGACCGCCAGAGCTGCCGGCATCGCGCGCCGAATGGTGGAGGACGTGATGCAGGGCTTCTACGGCAACGACCTCTCCAGGTTGGAGAAGGTGGAGCGCGATGAGGACACGGTGAACGGGCTGCAGAAACAGATCACCGAGTACATCGTGGAGCTATCCAAGCGCCCCCTGTCTGACGCCCAGTCGGTCGTGGTTCCGGCCCTCATTTCGGGAGTCAACAACGTGGAGCGCATCGGCGACCACGCGCTCAGCATCCTGCAGCTGGCCCGGAGCAAGATGGACAGGAACCTCATCTTCAGCAGGGAGGCGATCGACGACCTCCGCGCGCTGCAGGCGATCATCTTCGAGATGTTCGAGCGGACGGTCGCGGTGCTCGAGTCGGGAGACGCCTCCGCCGCAGAGGCCGGTGTCGCGCGAGTCGGCGAGATGGAGAAGCAGATCGATGTCGTGAGCAGGCGCGTCCAGCAAGGGCACGCCAGGAGGCTCGAAGAGGGAAGATGTACGCTGGAGGCGGGGCTCATCTTCCTCGACGTCATCAACTACCTGGAAAGGATCGCCGACCACATCTACAAGGTCTGCGAGACTCTGGGCAGCTTCGGGGCAAAAGGATAGGCTAAAGCCGCAGTCACAGCCGCAACCGCAGCGTGCCACTGCGGAACGTTACACTTCATTTTACGGGACTCCCAGAATGGAAGGAAAAATCCCTGGTCAATGCGAATAGCCTATATATGAACATGTGTTCATATGTTCATATATTTGACACATGGGCTAATCAGGCTCGCAAGTTGGGGAAGTAGGAGGGGGTGGTGAGGACATGGGTCGACGGAAGGCCTTCGACATGCGTGAAGCCCTGAACCGGCAGAAAGGCAAGAACCCGCGGTGGATCTACAACAGGCCGGACGGAAGGCCCGCACCGCTGGATGACGAGAGGGCGGAGCAGTTCCGGAGGGCGCTCCCTGAGACTGACTACGTGGTCTCGCTGTTCCGAGCGATGAGCCACGAGACCAGGCTGTCGCTCCTGTGGTTCCTGACCCTGGGGGAATGGTGCGTCCATGACCTCGCGGCGCTCCTTGGCGCCTCGGCTTCCAACACCAGCCACCACCTGCGACTTCTGCGCGTCATGAGGCTGGTGAAGGGCAAGAAGGCCGGGAGGCGAGTGTTGTACTCCCTGGACGACGAACACGTGCGCGGCCTCCTTATCCAGGCGTTCGAACACGCGAACCACAGCTGATCGCTCAACCGGTTGAGAGTGGGGTGGCTCCTTTGACGACACCGAACGAGCATGATCACGGGGAGCGCGGGCATGAGGTCCACGGGCACCGTCACGTCGCCAGTTCACTCGTCCCGGTGCTGGTGGGGGCGCTGGGCATCGGCATCGGGTTCCTCCTGGAACGCCTGGGAGTCCGATGGTACTGGGCAGCGTTCCTCGCGGCAGCTGCCGTCGCCGGATACCCGGTGGCGCGGGAAGGAATCGAAGCCCTGCTCGCGGGCGCCGGTGCCGGCATCAACCTTCTGACTTCCGTTGCGGGTGCCGGCGCGCTGGCTCTCGGCCAATGGTCCGAGGCGGCGGCAGTCCTCACGCTCTTCTCGGTCGGCCAATACCTGGAGGATCGGGCCAGCGACAGAGCCCGGAAGTCGATCCGTGACCTCATGGATCTCTCGCCCAGGACGGCGCGGCTGAAACGCGGAGAAGACCTGGTGGAGATCCCGTCGTCCGAGGTCGAGCCGGGCGACTTGGTAATGGTGTTCCCCGGCGAGCGCATATCCGCCGACGGGAACGTGGTATCCGGCGAGTCGACCGTGGACGAGGCGCCCATCACGGGCGAGTCCGTCCCGGTCGACAAGAGCCCCGGCGACCAGGTGTATGCGGGCAGCATCAATGGGGAAGGGGCTCTGGAGGTCCTGTCCACGCGGACGGCGGAGGACACCACTCTGTCCCGGATAGTCGCCATGGTCGAAGGTGCCCAGTACAAGAAAGCCAAGTCCCAGCGGCTGGTGGACGCTTTCGCCAGGTACTGGACCCCCGGCATGATGGTCCTCTCTCTCGCGGTGGCATTCGTCGTACCTGTCGTCATTGGGGCTCCCTTCAGGCCCTGGGTCTACAAGGGGCTTACAGTCCTGATAGTCTCGTGTCCCTGCTCCCTGGTTATCTCGACCCCTGTCACCGTTGTGGCCGCGATAGCCCGGGCCGCCAGGAACGGCGTGCTGATAAAGGGCGGCGTTCACCTCGAGGACCTGGGCAGGGTAGGAGCGGTAGCTTTCGACAAGACCGGCACGCTCACGCACGGACGCGTCACAGTCGAAGAAGTTGTTCCGGCAGAGGGATCTTCGGCGGCGGAGGTCTTACGCTTGGCGGCCTCCGTGGAGGCCAGGTCTGAACACCCCCTGGCCAGAGCCATCCTGACCGAGGCCACCAAACGCGGGGTCGCGTATGAGGCCGGGGAGCACTTCGTTTCTATCCGCGGCAAGGGGGCCAAGGCTCGCGTCCAGGGCCACAACGTTCACGTGGGCAACGCGACTCTCCTGCGGGAAGCGGACATCCAGGTCGCGGGGGCCCTGGAAGATAGGGCAGCCGCGCTCCGGCAAAGAGGCCAGACAGTGGTCTACGCGGGCACCGGGAACGCGGCAACCGGCCTGATCGGACTGTCCGACACCGTGAGAGAGGAATCCGTCAAGGCGCTCGGTTCGCTGGAGAAGAGCGGGGTATGGGTAACCATGCTGACGGGCGACGAGGAAGCCACGGCACGTGCAGTAGCCGGCAGGATCGGCCTCTCGTCGTACCGGGCGGGCCTCCTTCCAGGCGACAAGCAGAACGCAATCGCTGACCTTAGGAAGAAGTATCAGGTGGTCGCGATGGTGGGGGACGGCATCAACGACGCGCCGTCGCTTGCGGCAGCCAACGTCGGGATCGCCATGGGCCGCGGGTCGGACGTCGCCCTGGAAACCGCCGACGTCGCGCTCCTGACGAACGACCTCGCTAAGGTGCCTTGGTCCATAGGCCTGGGACGCAGGGCTCGCGTTCTCATCGCACAGAACGTTGGACTCTCGGTGGCCCTGAAACTGGCGGCGCTGCTTCTGGTGTTAGGTGGCATTCTTCCGCTCTGGCTGGCCGTCCTGGCGGACTCGGGCGCGGCCGTGGTTGTCACGCTGAACGGCCTGCGCGTGCTGGGGTACAAGTGAAGAGTAGCCCATCATGACCTTCGCTCCGGTCACCTGGTCACGGATGGGCACCCTGAACGATCTTTCGACCGTTCAAGATACCGTGGACGTAACCAGGTGGCCTTTGCCCGGTCATCCGGATCACCTGCTCCACCAGCGCTGACCTTGCGGCCAGCGTTGATAGGTGACGGCGACCCGGATGGCCTTTGCCCGGCCGTCCAGCCTCCCTGTGCGGCCAGGTACCGCCGAGCGGGCGGCACCAGACCGGGTTGACAACATGCAATGATGTCCAGAAAGCGGGACGACCTGCGCTCCGGCAGTAGCACCTGCTCGGACGCTACTACCTTTGCTCGACCGGCCAGGACCCGTCAGCCCTGGTCAGTCTTCGCTCGGCCATGATGGACCCCAAAGTAGTGTTCTCTCGCCCCAAAGAGGGTATTCAGACCGCGAGATGTCTTTGACCGCGCTTTTCCTCATAGGGATTCCTGTACGTTATTCGCTTCTTGGAGGGGAAATCAGCCATTGCTAACGGGATGGCACGCCTTGACCCTGTCCGCCGCGCGGGACGTCCTCAGGGCGGACGACGTGCGAGGCCTTTCAGGCAGAGAAGCAGCCTGGAGGCTCAAGAAGAGCGGTCCCAACCGCATCATGATGCAGAAACGCCCGGGAGCGCTCGGCATATTCGCGTCCCAGTTCCAGGACCCCATGGTGTTGACGCTGCTCCTGGCCACCGCGGTTTCCACGTTCATGCACGAGATCATGGATGCCGCCGTGATCGCCGCGATAGTGGTGACCAACGCTGTCCTGGGCGCCGTGCAGGAGTTCAGGGCAGAAAGCTCTCTGGAGGCGCTCCTGAATTACGCGCCGCCTCTCACCTGGGTGGTTCGCGACGGCCAGACGCTACAGGTCGACAGGGGCACGATCGTACCTGGAGACCTCATCGCGCTGTGGCCCGGCGTGAGGGTGCCCGCGGACGCGAGGCTCTCACGAGCGACGTCGCTGCAGATCGAAGAAGCCGCCCTCACCGGTGAGTCGCTGCCCGCCAGCAAAGACGCGGGCCTTGTCCTCCAGCCCACGACGCCGCTGTCCGAGAGGAAGAACATGGTGTACGCCGGCACGCTCGTGACCCGCGGCGAAGGCTGCGCGCTCGTCGTCGCGACCGGGATGGATACCGAGATGGGAAGGATCGCGAGCATGGTGAGCTCGGCGAGGAGCCAGGTCACGCCCCTTGAGCAGCGGCTCAGGACCCTGGGGAAGACCATCCTGGCCTCCTGCGTCGTGATTTGCGTCGTCCTCGTCATCCTCGGCCTCGTGCGGGGGCTGCCCTTCCACGACATGTTCCTGACGGGAGTCAGCCTGGCCGTGGCGGCTGTGCCGGAAGGCCTGCCCGCGGTGGTCACGCTCTCGTTCGCTTTCGGAGTGCAGCGGATGGCCAAGAACGGGGCGATCGTCAGGAAGCTGGAGGCCATCGAGACGTTGGGGTCAGTCACCGTGATCTGTTCCGACAAAACGGGGACGCTCACCAAGAACCGTATGGAGGTCGTGGACGTGGCTCTTCCCGAGGGTCTCCTGCCGGGCCCGCCGGGCGCACGGGGCAGGGAACGCATCGGGGCGGACATACTACGGGTAGCGCTTCTCGCGTCCGACGCCAGGCATGTTCCCGGCAGTGACGCGTCCACGGGGGAGGATCCCACAGAGCAAGCGATCGTGCGAGCCGCCCAGGACGCCGGCATTGACGTG
>Ga0315295_10004935_pt1 | contig 11399 bp, 14 predicted proteins | sample YL17G14_0_MG_FD_204453 | JGI IMG/M metagenome (GOLD analysis project Ga0315295, IMG submission 204453) | Sediment microbial communities from Yellowstone Lake, YNP, Wyoming, USA - YL17G14_0 | ecosystem: Environmental > Aquatic > Freshwater > Lake > Sediment | place: USA: Wyoming | collected...
GAACTGACGCACACAGCACGTGATGAGACCGGCAGACAAGGTTCGCCTCGACAAGCACGATGACAGCCCGGCCAGTGACTGGGCCTCGAGCCCGAGCCTCAGAATGGGCGTCATCCGGCTTGAAGCCGCAGTGGGGAAAACCAAGCGTACGGAATTTTTGGAGGGGGCGGGAGAAACAGGATGCACGGTCTGGCGACCATTTGCCACGAAGCCCGAAAGGGCGGACACACCGGAAGTCGCTGACCTGAACATCACTGCGCTCCCTCTCTGCTCGACAACTCGACCCGCACCGGCACGAACGCGGCGGACGCCGCTTGGGCCGCCTCGCGCTCCGCCAGTTCCCGGCGCCAGAAACAGAACGCCGATTCCCGCACGGCGTGCTTCCGGCAGAACGCGCGGATCGACAAACCACTGTGCGCGTGCCCGCGCACCATCTTCCGCCAGAACGCTTCCTTGCTCTTGCTTCGCTCCTTGCCCTTGGCCATGCACTCGCTCCTTACTGGTGCATGGCCGGATCATCGTGCATTCGCAACAGGACTACAAGATGGGGTTCACCGGACGCTTATAGAACATCTAAAGTATCCTCACTGCAACGCCGATACAACGAGTGCACAGTGGGATGGAGATCCGGCCGCCCAGCGTGAACACCAGGTGCGCGCGGACCCCGTGGAACCGGCGTTCCAGCGACGCACAATAGCCGCGTTGGGTGAGGCCGCCGAGGCGTTCCCGGCGACCAGTCCGGATCGGGCGGCAGACATCGACCGGATGCGAGTCGATGATGAAAAGGGGGGGGAGCCTCCTCCCCGTCCAAGGCGCAGAACGCCTGCGACAAACGCTGCAAGAGGGGCGTCAAAAGCGCCCGGCGGTCGGCCCAGTTGGGCCGCGCGAGCCGCAGCGGAAACAGTTGCCGCAGGACCGCGTCGGACTCCAACCACTGGTAGAACGCGTGATCGGACTCGAAGCCCAACAACTCTTGAAGCACCGCCAGGCAGAGGACCTCCCGGTCGTCCACGTCCGGCGCCGGGCCCGGGCGCGGGACCAACTTGCCACCCCGCGCGGCGACGCCGGCTTTCGCCAAGGCGTCGTCCAGGGCGGCGTACACCGTGCTGACCCATTCCTCCAAGTCGAAGGTTTCGCGGATCGTGGACATGGCTCGCTCCCTCCCCAGGGTCCCCATGCCGAAGATATCGGCTGCGCTTCAATAGAACTTGAGATCCGTCAATCACTTGCGCACCCTCGAACCGGAGCAAGGCATACCCTTCTTTAGGAAGAATGATCATGCGCAGAACATGGATGGTTCTAACAGCTGTTGCCGTAGGTCTGATGCTCGGGCAAACGGCTTCGGCGGCAGGCTCGGCGCCTGCCAGCGTGAGCATCACGGCCACGGTGGACTCGTTCGCCGAATGGGCGAATGCCTCCGCTGCAATTGTGGCAGGTGACTGGACCGGCCATGTCGGTGCCGTGGACCAGACGCGGACGGCCACCAAGGCGCTGACCCTGTACGCGAACGTCACCATCACGCTCACGCCCAGTTCGACCGGTACCGGCATCCTTACCAACGGCACGAACACCCTGTCGACCAGTTACAAGATCACCGGAGAAGTGACCGTGCCCGACGCGGCCTATAAGCCGGCGGGCACGGGGGCGGAAGAGTTTTTCGCTGCGGCTAACACGTATACGGTAACGCATGTGGCCGGAGATGGCGCCTACGGCATCAACCTTTTGGTTCAGGCCGTCAGCCCAAACGATCGGGCACCGGACGCCGGCGATTACACCTGCAATGTGACGCTGACGGCCGGGTGGTAAGGATCGGCATGCCGTGCGGCATGGGGACGGCCGCCCATGTGGCCGGCATGAGCCGTTGTCAAGCCGGATGCCTCAGAGGAGTTTTGGCAGTGCGACACGATATAGTGAGAATGGCGGTGGTCGTTTCCGGCCTCATCTCTGCGGCCGGCGGCCTGGCCTTGGGCGGGGCAAACTGGTCCGGCCAGCCGTACACGCTCGCGGTTCCCGATCATATCACCGGGGCCGGGCAAGCACGCAGCGGCTCGCTGGTCATGACACTCGACCATGACACGCCCTGCACGATTACCCTATCCGTGACGAAAGCGGGCGACGAGGTCCTTGCTTCCGCCGGCGATACCCTTGCTACCAGTTACAAGCTTATGGGCGCGGCCTTGCAGAACGGGGGGGATGGCGACTGGGTGGATTCGTCCACGTTCCTGACGCGCAATTACAGCGTCCCGGAAACGGGCCCGTCCGATGGGATCACAATCTGGGTTCGGGCCGCGGCCAGTTCCGGCAGGGCAAATAACGCCGGCACGTACTCTGCTTCCGTCATTCTTACGGCTTCCTGGTAGAGGATATTGAAATGCATAAGTCGGTCCAACACGGTGCGTCGCTGCTGGCGGCATGTCTGGTCGTGGGCGTCATGGGTTCCTTCGCCTCGGCGGGCATCTCCGTCTCGCCGCTGAAACAGGACCTGACGGTCAGGCCGGGCGAAACCGTGAAGTTCAAGATCACCGTGTCCAACAGCAGGCGCGCGCAGTCTGACACGGCTCGGGCCGTTCGCCTGGAGGTGATGGACGTGACCGTCTCCCAAGGCGGCGCTCTATCATTTCAGGGGCCCGGCAGTCAAAAACACTCGGCCAGCAACTGGGTCTCCCTGGAGGCCAAGGCGTTGACGGTGGAGCCGGGCCAGTCGCGGATCGTCGAATGCTCCCTGACGGCTCCCTACTCGGCGTCTGGCGAGTACTACAGCGCCATCCTCGTCACGCTCGAAGACAAGGGGAAGACAGATAAAGGAGTGTCTGTAACGTACCGTATCGCGTCCGGGGTGTTTGTGACGGTTGCAGGTCGATCTTTTCCGAGAGAAGCCAAGATCACTCGTTGCGAAGTCACGTGGCCACAGCCGACAGCTCAGACACCTTCGACCCAGCCCGCGTCTCAGCCGGCCGGGCCGGAACCGGCAAAAGTATCGGTCGTCCTGCAAAACACCGGTCAAGCGAGGTTCGACGCAACAGGCAGGATCTCCATCGCCGACTCGCATTCGCGGACGGTCTTTACCGCGCCGCTGACGACCAAGCGGCCATGTGTCTTTGGCGGCGATAGCCGGCTGTTTGAGGCGCCTCTGGATCGGCCGCTTGGCGTCGGCCAGTACGTGGTCAGGGTGGATATGGATTACCAATCGGGATGGGCCAAAGCTCACCACCGGCTGCCGTTGGAGATCACCCCCGAAAAGGCGGAGCTTTTGAGTACGGCCAAGAAAACCGCACAGCAAGCTGGGGACCTGCCCGTGCAAGTTACCCCGGAGAAGCTCTCAATGGCGATGACGGCGGGGGCGTTTCGTTCCCTGAAACTGGCGATCAAGAACAATGGCGAACACGCCCTGCGGTGCACGGCCAACCTGGTGTTCGAGGGCGACCGCCCCGTCGGCGTGTCATGGGTCTCGGTCGCGCCAGAGGAATTCGAGCTGCCCAAGTCCGGTCAGAAGACGCTGGAGCTCGTTATCCGCCTCCCTGTTGGCGCCGCGCCGGGGCAGCACGCCTGCACGGTCCTCATCGAGGCCGATCAAGGGGGCACTGACAGCATGCATATCCGCGTGCCGGTGGAGTTGGATGTGAAAGCGGAGAAATAACATCATGAGTGGCGGAAACGCTCATTTTGACAAGCCGGCCGCCCGCACGGCAGTGTTCTGCTTCTGGGCTGTCCTCGCAGCGGGCGATTGCCTTTTCGCCCAGGCGCCGGCGGCCGAGGCCCCCGCTTCCGAACCCGGCAGGCCGACGACGCAGCCGGCGGCGGAGAGCGAGAAGACAACCCGCGTCAGCAACCTTTGGGTGGACACGGAAATCCGGCAAGTTATGCAGGACATCTCTTCGCAGACAGGTATAGCGATTCTTTGCGACCAGACTGTACAGGGCGTGGTGACTCTGTCGGTAAAGGACATGCCCGTGGAGGAGTGCCTGGAGCGGGCCTGTTCGGTCGGCGGTTACACCTATGTGAAGGTCAAGGATTACTATGTCGTGGGACGCTCCGACCCCGGCAGCCCGATCTTTCAACGGGTCGCCGCGCCGCAACGGATAAAACTATCCTATGCCAACTGCGACCAGGTCAAGTCGATGTTGCCCCCTTCCCAGGCGCCGCACGTCACTTATGACAAGCCAGGCGGGGCCGTTCTGGTCACCGCTCCGGAACTTGCCCGGCGGCGCGTGCTGGAGGCGATCAAGCTTATCGATCAGCCCAATCAGCAGATCGCCATCGAGGCGGTCGTGTTCGAGCTCGCCGAGGATGGGGCCAAGCAGCTGGGCCTGGACTGGCAGTACAAGAAGACGAATCTGGCGGTCGGGGGAAGTAATCTTGTAGGCACGATCACGTTTGACGCCGGGTCCGAATTGGCCACGTACATCGACGTGACGCTGCGCGCGATCGTCCAAGACCGCAAGGGCCAGGTCCTGGCCAATCCGCGGGTCCTTGTCATGAATGGCCAGGAGGCGGAGATATTCGTCGGTCAGGAGAAGTACTTCTCGCTGCTCAGCGGCCAGGCCTCGAATCCCTACTACCGACTGGAGTCGATCAAGGCGGGCGTGACGCTCAAGGTCGCCCCGCAGATTGGCGACAACGGCCACATCGTCCTTCAACTCGAGCCCGAGGTTTCAGATGTCGTGACGGAGAACAACCGGGATTCCACAAACGGCAACGGCGACAACACCAACTCTCCTTTGCCCGTGGTCAGCCGCCGCCGAGCCAAGACGGTCATCAGTGTTAAAGATGGACAGACGATCATTATCGGCGGGCTGCTGCGCGAGCAGCACCGTGTATCAGTGGAGAAGGTGCCGTGGCTGGGCGATATGCCCGGCATAGGCCTTGCATTCCGAAATGTCCAAGAGCGAAAGGAACAGCAGGAAGTCGTGATTTTGATCACGGCGCACCTTGTGGATCAGAATCAGCCTTCGGCAACCGAGGTCGCTCCGCGTCTGGAGCAGCGGTACATCAGTCCGCTGGACGCCATCACGGTTCCCGTGCGAGGAGCAGTCTGATGCGCCTCAAGAAAATAGGTTTCTTGATGGCAGCAGGCGCGGCGATACTGGCCGGTTGCCAGCAGACGGCGCACACAGACCTGACGTTTCAGCGCGGCGTGCAACTGCTGGCTGCCGGAAGCCCGACCTCCGCCATTCCGTTCCTGACGCAGGTCATCGCATCCGCGCCGGACGGTCCGGAGCCCCACGCCATACTGGCATTGGCGTATGCCCTGGACCTTCAGAGTGATCGAGCGATATCGCAGGCCGGCCAGGTCCGCCGCGCAAAAGGGGAGGCGCCGGGCTGGGAATTGGTGGCTCTGGGCATTGCCGAGATGGCCAAGAGACGCGATTCGGAAGCTATAGGTCACCTCAATCTGCTGGTCCGCAACATCCCGCAAGGCTGTCCCATGGGGCTGGCAGCCAGACAATGGCTGGCGCTATCGCTTCTTCTTCAAGGCCACGACGCCGAGGTCCTGGAATCCGCTGAGACACTGGCCAACACCGGTCCCGCCCGCACCACCGCCCTGCTATGGACTGTGCTGATTCATGCGCAGCGTGACCGCCCCTCACAGGCCGCCGAGGCTCTGGCGCAAGCCGCCCAGGCAATCGCCGTTTGGGAGCCCCCTCTTCCGAACGGCGACGCAGAGGAGGATGGTCAAGACTTGTACGACGCCGCGGTCGCTGCGCTGGCCAAGGGAGAACTTCAGGAGGCAACCGGTTTCTTCAATTCGGTGGCACAACGCAACCCCAATGCCTCGGACGCTCCCGTGTGGCTGTCATTGATTGCGGCGGCAAAAGGTGATTGGCAGCTTGGCCGTTCCAAGTTAAGAGAAGCCTGCGGCAACGGTTCATTGCGGTCCCGGGGCTTGGCTAACCACCTCTTCAGCGTGGTGTGTGCTATCGAAAGAAGGCCTGAGGCTATGATCCAGTCAATCGTTGTCGGCCAGAGGCTCTTGGGACGGAGCAACCTGCCTGCGCACGTTGTCGCCCAGCCAAAGGCCGATGTCGTGTGGTTTAGTGAGAGGATCAAGTAGATGCCGCCGCCTCAAGTGGTCGCGCGGCAAGCCGATATTAACCTGGACGCGGCCAATGGGGAAGACCTTGAAGGATTCCTTCTCCCTCTCGGCCTGAGCGCGGCCGGAAGCGGCGTCGCCGCGCTGTACCGCAGTGTTTCCGCCCAATGAGCAGCCGGCCACCGCCAGAAGGCCCGACGGCAAACCCAGAAACACCGTGCGCCTTTTCATGGCCCACCTCCGGTCTGATAGACGCTGCCGCGAGTGGCGTGTCGGCAAAGCCTCGCCCGCGGTGGGCCGTCGTGCCGGCCCACGTCCTTTGAGCAGATTGTATTCAGAAGAACGGCCCGCATGACCCTGCCGCGTGAAGAATTGCACCGCCGGTCGCCGGAGCGGGGGGCGGCGAGCCAGTGGGTAGCACGTCCCTCCCTTCTGGCACAGGAAAAGTTCTGAGGAGGACCGGAAACCCGCCCTGGTTCCGAAGGCTGGGCCTGCTGCCGCCTCAGCCGCCGCGTGCTTGAGTCTCTGCCGCCCCCCTGGTTCCGCTTCCTTACCAACGCCGCCGGCACCGTCCGCACCGACTGCGAATGCGCCTATTTCCGCGCCCGGGCCGCCCGCCGCTTCCCCATTCGCATGGTCGGCATCGCCAGCCATCTCCAGCCGATGGTCCTGGTGCCCACCCCCGCAGGCCCGCGCGTGATCCCGCCTGGCGACCTCGCCCTGCGCGATTGACTCTCCGGTCTGATCACATGTCGGCTCGGGCATGTCCGTGGCTTGGCCGGCCAGCACGACCCGCCAGAAGCGATGTTGCTATTGCTCGGCCGGCGGGGCATAATCTCGACGCGCCTATATCTCTTTCGCAGGGCGCGAGGATACCGTCTCGGGGCTCAAAGCATGGCGAAGAGGAGTAAGACCGACTCCGTAGCCCGACAAACCGAAGGCCGAAAGCCGTCCAACTGCGCCGTCCTGGGCTTCGAGGGGAAACTCTGGCAGGCCGCCGACAAACTCCGCGGCCATATGGACGCCGCCGAATATAAGCACGTCGTCCTCGGCCTTATCTTTCTGAAGTACATCTCCGACGCCTTCCAGGAGCATTACGAGCGCCTCAAGGCCGAACCCAACGCCGATCCCGAGGACCGCGACGAATACGCCAGCGCAGGCATCTTCTGGGTTCCCAAGCCCGCCTGTTGGGAAAACCTCCGCGCCAATGCCAAGCAACCCAGCATCGGCAAACTCATCGACGACGCGATGGTGGCCATCGAGAGGAAAAACCCCGGCCTCAGGAACGTGTTGCCCAAGGATTACGCCCGGCCGGCCCTCGACAAGCGTTCCCTGGGGGAACTTATTGACCTCATCGGCACCATCGGCCTGGGCGATGCCGAGAACCGCTCCAAGGACATCTTCGGCCGTGTGTACGAATACTTCCTCGCCCAGTTTGCCAGCGCCGAGGGCAAGAAGGGCGGCCAGTTCTATACGCCGCGCCACGTCGTGCGCCTGCTGGTGGCCATGCTCGCGCCGCACGAGAACGCCCACATCTTCGACCCTTGCTCCGGGTCCGGTGGCATGTTCGTTCAGTCCGAGGAGTTCATCGAGGCCCACGGCGGCCGCCGCTCTCCATCTTCGGCCAGGAGTCCAACCCTACGACCTGGCGCCTGGCCAACATGAACCTCGCCATCCGCCACATCGAGGCCAACCTCGGCTCCGAGAACGCCGACAGTTTCCACCGCGATCTGCACAAGGACCTCAAGGCCGACTTCATCCTGGCCAATCCGCCCTTCAACTCCAGCGACTGAGGCGGCGAACGCCTGCGCGACGACGGCAAAGCGCGGCCAGACCGCCAAGGGCCACTGGCCCCTAACCAAGCGTGATTTTATTTTTGCGGCGTAAAACATACTCGAAATCCCTTTACTGGTGCGGTTAAGAAGGACGTTGTCAAGACGGACCTCTCAACCGTAGAAAGGAATTTCGAGTCAACGCCATTACACGAAAAAGGCTGGTCCAACGCAAGCAAAGAATCGGCCGGCGGCTGCGGAAAACCCAGTGGCCGGAGCAGCCGCGGCCGATGCTCGCGGCCCGCAACATTCGGTACGAGTTGGCGGATCGGGCGCGGGGCGTGGCGTGCGGGGGGATCGGCGCGATGCACCTGGTGGCGCTTCGGACGGGGCTGGCGGACGCCATCGACCGGAACCTGGTCCTGCTGAAGCGGCACTTGCCGTATCACGAATCGGACCACGTGCTGAACATCGCCTACAACATCCTGGCGGGCGGCACGTGTCTGGAGGACATCGAGCGGCTGCGGACCGACGAGGCGTACCTGGACGGCCTGGGGGCGCAGCGGATTCCGGACCCGACGACCGCCGGGGATTTCTGCCGGCGTTTCGGCCAGGCCGACGTCCAGAGCCTGATGGACGCGGTGAACGAGGTGCGTCTGGGCGTCTGGCGCGAGCAGCCGCCGGCGTTCTTCGGGCAGGCGGTGATCGACGCCGACGGCACGCTGGCGACGACCTTCGGCGCGTGCAAGGAAGGGATGGGCCTCTCGTACAAAGGTCAGTGGGGGTATCATCCGCTGGTGGTGTCGCGATGGAGCTGAAGAAGTTCGTGAATGCGTTGGTTCGTGTGCCGTGCCAGATCGTGCGCACGGGGCGGCGGATCGTGTACCGGCTGCTCGGGTGGAACCCGTGGGTGGGGGTGCTCGTGCGGGGCGTGGAGACGCTGCGCCGCCCGATGCGGTGCTGACGCGAGCGCCCCCGACGTCGGGGTACGGACGCCCCGATCCGCCGCGGACGCATGCGGGTATGAAAGATAGGTGTAGATGACCACGATACAACCGAGCGACGCCCTGGCGGGCCGGCAAGGCCCGATGGGAACGCCCTGCGCCGCACCATCACGCCCCTTGGCCGACTTCACGCTCGGGGCAATACGCTTGTTTTGGGCCTGGCGTTCTCACGTCTGCCTGGGGCGGCCCGTTACGATCGCAAGACGTGGGGCGCGCCCTCAATTTTCTGTGGCAATTCGTGCGGCCCACCGAGAAAATGCCAAATAGCGGGCAAGGCTCTCCGCAGGACACATGGAGCATGCTTAAAATGCCCTCAAACTGCCCTCAAAATGCATCACGAGACGGTAAAACACCGTGGAGGAACAGTATATCAACGAGACGACGGAACTCCTTGTCGTTATTGGAGTTAACGCGTAACCACAGGTGGCGGCAGAGGTTGGCAAAAACGGCCTGATTCAATCCCTGCCTCTCCGCCATTTGGGAACGAGGCCCGGCAGGCGACTGCGAACTGGTCGCTGACGGGGCTGACAGGAACGCCCTGCCCCAGAGAGAGACAGCCTCCAAGGCTGCCTGCAATAGGGGATGGAAGGACGGCCGAATCGGTGCCGCAGCGCCCTCTTCCATCGCTTGCACATAAGGAGGTCTGAAGATGACTATGAGTGAACAGTCGAACGGTCGCCCGCTGAAGCCGCGATGCTGCCCCTGCGGAGGGGTCATCTCGCGGCGGGACCTGCTGAAAGCCGGCGGCGCGGCCCTCGGCGGGCTCGCCCTCGGAGGCTGCGCGTGGTCGGCCCTGCGGGCCGTGGCGGCCGAGGCGCCCCCGCCTCCCGCCCGCCAAAGCCTCGTCGTCAAGCCGATCTTCTCCCACGACCTCCCCCAGCGCCGGCCGCAGACCAGTTGGCGCAGTTGGGGCGGCATTGAGACCCAGGCCCAGGCCAACGAAGAAGTGGCCCGCATCCAGAATGAACTCGACGCCCTGCGGGCGGCGGCCGACTTCCCCGTGACGTTCCTGCCCGTGGCCGCGATCCGCGGCGCCGCCGACGTGCCGAAGATTGCCGACCTCGACGCCGCCGACGCCATCCTCTTCTACCCGGCGGGGGGCTGGTTTGACATATTCGACGCCGTCCTCAAATCCGGCAAGCCCGCCGTCTTCTTCCTCCGCCACAAGTCCGGGCCCCTCTACTACTGGTATGAAGGCATCAGCGCCCGGTACCTGCACCGGCACACCGACCATCTGGCCGTCAAGGGCGTCGACAACCAGGACGTCGTGGTCGACTCCGCGGCGGAACTGCTATGGCGGCTGCGGGCCCTGTGCGGCCTCAAGAACACGCTGGGCTCGCGCATCGTGACCATCGGCGGGGCGGGCGGCTGGGAGTGCCCCCAGGCGCCAGACATCGCCCGGACGAAGTGGAAACTGGACATCCAGGACGTGCCTTACCCCGAACTGGGCAAACTCATCCAGGCCGCCCGCGAAGATAGCGCGGCCGTGGCCCGCGCCCGCCAGCGCGCCGACGCCTACCTGAAGGACGGCGCCCTCGCGCTGGAGACGAAGAAGACGTTCGTCGACAACGCGTTTCTGCTGGAACAGGTCTTCCGCAGCATCATGGCCAGGGCCGGATGTAAGGCCATCACGGTCAACGCCTGCATGGGCACCATCATGCCCATGGCCGAGACGACGGCCTGCCTGACGCTCTCGCTCTTGAACGACGCCGGATACCTCGCGTTCTGCGAATCGGACTTCGTGGTCATCCCGGCGGGCATCCTGATGACACAGATTGCCGACCGGCCGCAGTACCTCAACGACCCGACGTATCCGCACGACGGGCTCATCACGGTGGCCCACTGCACGGCCCCGCGCAAGATGAACGGCAAGTCGCTCGAGCCCGCCCGCATCGTGACCCACTTCGAGTCGGACTACGGGGCCGCCCCGAAGGTCGAGATGAAGAAGGGCACGAAGGTCACGAGCGTCATCCCCGACTTCCTGGCCAAGCGGTACACGGGCTTCGTGGGCGAAATCGTCGATGCGCCATTCCTGCCCATCTGCCGCTCGCAGGTCGAGGTGGCCTACAAGGTTCCCGATGCGCGCATCGCCGAGAACATGCCGGGCTTCCACTGGATTACCATCTACGGCGATTACATCCGCGAGGCGGGCTATGCCCTGAAGAAGATCCCCATCGCGTTCGAGAATCTGGGGTAAGGCGAGTACTACAGCGCCACTTGACGCCGTGCGCGGTGGGTCTCCCGACCCACCGCGCAGGAGATGCCCTGCGGCCGGCGATTCAGGCCAGTTGCACCGTGTAGTCGTCGGCGTGATCGACGATGAGGCCGGGCAACCCCTTCGACGGGTACTTCGTCGCGTCGCGCGCGTAACTAGTAATCGTGCGGGCCCGGATGCCGAACCCAGCCGGGTCGTGGCCCGCGTTCACCGTCTGAACGCCCTTCACCGACACGGTGCCCAGCGTCCACGCCGCAACGTTCGAGTTGATGAACGACGAACCAGCGTCCTTGATCCCCTTCACCGTCAGCGTCGAGATCGCCTTGTACGCGCTCACGAGGTCGCCGGCCGCAAGAGTGCTGTCCTCGATGCCGCCC
>Ga0315295_10004937_pt1 | contig 11398 bp, 17 predicted proteins | sample YL17G14_0_MG_FD_204453 | JGI IMG/M metagenome (GOLD analysis project Ga0315295, IMG submission 204453) | Sediment microbial communities from Yellowstone Lake, YNP, Wyoming, USA - YL17G14_0 | ecosystem: Environmental > Aquatic > Freshwater > Lake > Sediment | place: USA: Wyoming | collected...
CCTCATCCTTTTTTTACCGGAAGAGTTTGAACGCAACATAAGTCATGATGAAGAGTCCCAAGGTTGTCATAAATACGGTGAAGAAACCGAAGGTCTGCGCAATGAAGGGACCAAGAAAAGAGCCTATAGCCCCTCCTGTGCCTATCAAAACGTTGAACAAGCCTGCCTTTCCCGCGGGTATGAGCTCCATCGACAGCGAAAGCACGTAGACCAGGAACATTGCGTAGGCGAAGCCCATTAGGATAAGAATGCCTGTTACAAACCCCACAGAATACGTGGTAATCTGCAAGGTTACAATCAACAAGAACGTGAGGAAGCCCCGAAGCACTACGACCTTACCTAAGTGTCGTTTCCCTGATGACTCGCTTGAACGGCTGCCGGCAAAAGCATAGCCTACAATAGCCCCACCTGAGTTCAGAACAAAAATCGCGAAAACGACCCCCTCAGGAAGGCCCGCGCCCTGTACTACGTTCGAGACAAAGATCGGCATAGGCGTGAAGAGTATGCTTGTTGCCAAAGAGAAAAGGACAAGTCCAGCACCGAATGCTCCCATGTTTTCCTTCTTCAGTTTTTCACCATTAGACACGCCATCCATGATTTTTGAAGCTAAGAACATGCCACGTGAGGCAAAATTCAGCGTTTTCTCTATGCTCACCAAGCCTCTTTCAAAAATCAGGGCAGGGTCTTTAACAAGTAGCAGGGACAAAACAAACGCGACTAGGTTCAAACCACTGCAAACAAGCAACATGTTAACCGGACCGACGCCGAAGGTCGAAAGGACGAACCCCAAGAGCAAGCCAATGAGCCAACCGACCTCAGTGAAACCCTCATAGAAGGCGAAAGACCTCTCCCAATCCTGATGCGAATACAATTCTGCAATCAAAACGTTCTTCGGTGCCTCATGTGCAACGTGCATAATCGAAAGGACAGCATACAAGACAATCAGCAGACTCACAGCAGCCGTGAACGTGAAAAGGTAAAGAAGCATTGCTGAGGCGAAGAAGGACAAGAGAATATAGCGTTTGTAGCGTCGAGTCTTGTCGCATACGTAGCCCCAGAAGAATGAAGCAGGAATCGCCGAAAACAAGGCGATGGCCGAGATGATTCCTAAATAGAACAGCCCGTTGACGCGTTCGATGGACACTATGTAGAGGGGGAGAAAAATGGACAGCAGCCCGAATCCCATTTCGTGGAAGAAGAACCCCAGCCGCCACATAGCCAAAAAAAGGCCCCAAAGCAAGATTAAAACCTTTGGTCACACAGAATCCCTTTCTTCTGAAGCGTCCATAAACCCTTAATAGAGAGATATTCAACTTTCATAACACTGCCTCAGGGGCTGTCAGCAATGGCAAAATTCAAGATAATTGTTTCAGACCCGACAGAGGGAACCTCAAAAATAGTTGAGCTTGAAGAAGCAAGAGCTTCCCCGTTGATCGGCAAGAAGATAGGCGAAGTAATAGAAGGAACAGTCGTGGATCTTGCAGGTCAGAAAGTCCAAGTGACGGGCGGCTCAGACAAGGACGGTTTTCCAATGAGACCAAGCGTCCACGGCGGAGTCCGCAGAAGAATAGTCTTGGCAGGAGGATGCGGATTCAATCCTACGAATGAAGGAATGAGAAGACGCAAGACGATCCGCGGAAACGTCATAACAGACGAAATCGTACAAATCAACATGAAGATCGTGGGAAAGCCCGAACCGACAAAAGAAGAAAAGAAGGCCAAAGCAAAAAAGAAGAAGACCCCTCCGGCAGAGAAAGAAGCCAAGACCGAAGAAAAATCTGAAACTGGAAACCAGAAAGCAGCCACCTCTTGAGGCATACTTTTCGGACACCTTCTTCAAGAGCAATCGCTGACTGAGCTGCTTTAAGCAATCATCGTTGAGATATCTCACAACATCGCCAAATGCGCTAATTACTTATATACGCCTGAGTATGATAGGATTTTGAAGGGTTTACTACCATGGCAGAAGGTAATCTTTTGGGAGGCACGTTCGTCGGCTTTGTCGTCACAGCTCTTCTCGTATGGCTCTTTCCCGGGATTGGCTCCGTGATCGGTCACTTGGTCGGTGGATTTGTCGCTGGACTGATAGCAAGAGGAATAATGAGAGGAGCAATGGCAGGATTTCTTGCCGGAGTGTTCGGCGGAATAATCTTGGCCATTCTGATAGCAATAACTGGCGGCTTGATTGGTGGAATACTGGGCGGAATCTTCGGAGGACTAGTCGGCGCATTTGCAGGACTAATCGGAGGAATAATCGTAGCGATAGCCGCAGGCCTAGTAGGCGGGATAATATCAGCTATTGGCGGATTAATAGGCGGAGCACTAAGAGGATAGTGAAGCTGTACATCAAGAAGCATTCGTCAACAATGCCTGTAACTAAGCCTTCTTGAAGCAGCAGTTCAAAAACCGAACGCGCGATCAAAGGCGACATCCTTATTATGGGCTTGGACGACAGTACAATGGGAATCGTGACTTTCAGAATAACAGAGGAAATGAGCGAATGAGTGAAGACAATGCAGAAAAATCCGCGCCTTTACCTAGTCAACCAGTGGTCAATATTGGAACGATAGGTCATGTTGACCACGGAAAAACAACCTTGGTGCAAGCATTAACTGGCGTGTGGGCATCAAGACACAGCGAGGAATTGAAGAGAGGCATCACGATCAAACTGGGCTACGCTGACATGCCCATCTACAAATGCCCAAAGTGCGAACCACCAAAGAACCTTTCGACGAAACCAGTGTGTCCAGCTTGCGGTTCCAAAGCAGTTTTCGCCAGAGCAATCAGTTTTGTAGACGCGCCAGGACACGAGGCCCTAATGGCCACCATGCTTTCAGGAGCAGCCATAATGGATGGCGCCATCCTTGTCATTGCAGCAGACGAACCTTGCCCACAACCCCAAACAAGAGAACACTTGGCCGCAGCCGACGTAACCGGCATAAAGAATATTATCATAGCACAAAACAAGATAGACATCGTTGACGAAAAACGAGCCCATCAGAGTCATGCCGAGATAAAGAATTTCGTCAAGGGAACTGCCGCAGAAGATGCACCTATAATCCCTATCTCTGCACAGCGCGGAATCAACATGGACATCCTATTGCAGGCCATGGAACAATTCGTTCCCACACCAAAGAGAGATGAAGACAAACCGCCGTTCATGTACGTGGTCCGTTCATTCGACACCAACAAGCCAGGCACAACCATTGACACGCTGGAAGGAGGTGTCCTGGGCGGAACGATAATTCAGGGCACGTTCAAAGTCGGCGATGAACTGGAAATACGCCCTGGAATAGCGGCTGAAGGCAAGAGCACTCCCACGCCCCTGTTCAGCGAAATAGTCACTCTGCAAGCCGGAGGCAAAAACGTTGAAGAAGCCCACTGCGGCGGCCTTGTCGGCGTTGGCACCCTGCTGGACCCTTCATATTCTAAGGCAGATGGATTAACAGGAAACATCGCAGGAAAGACAGGCATGCTTCCCCCAACATTGTCAGAGCTTACACTGCAAGCACAAATCCTAGACCGCGCAGTAGGAACAAAAGAACTTGCCAAGATCGACGAAGTCACAATGAACGAAACCCTGCTACTACACGTAGGCGCCGCAATAACAGTCGGCAAAGTCGCATCAATAAGAAAAGGCAACGTCCTCATCAAACTCACTCGGCCAGTATGTGCACAAACAACATCACGCGTTGCACTGAGCAGAAAGATCGGCGGCAGATGGAGACTCATAGGCTTTGGAATGATCAAATGATATGAAGGATGAACCCAAGCCTGAAAAGGAACCCCTGAAGATAATTCTGGATTCAAACGTTCTCTTCACACCTTTACAGTTCAAAATCGACATTCTGGAAGAACTCAAAACCCTTCTAAACAGAAAATTCGAACCAGTCCTTCTCTCCCCAGTAAGACAGGAGCTTGAAAGACTCGCCAAAGAAGGCTCCAGTCAGATGCGCAAGAATGCTGCTTTTGCTCTGAAACTAGCAGAGAAATATAAGGTTGTCAACACAAACGAAACAGGAACAAACACCGTAGATGACATAATAGTCAAAGTTGCCAGCAAAGGTGGATGTGCAGTGTTCACCAATGACAGACAGCTTAAGAAGAAGCTAAGAGATATAAATGTGCCAGTTATCTATGTGAGACAAAAGTCACGTTTAGGTATTGACGGGAGGCCATAACCCCTGTTTAAACTTGTCACTCTTGAAGACACAATTCGGATTCCGCCCGAGACGTTCGGCAACCCTCTCGAAGCAGTTGGACACCAGCAGGTTAAAGCAAAGTATGAAGGAGTTGTCGATGAAGAGTTAGGGTATGTCATCGCCGTGACAGAAGTGAAAGTGAGCCCAACCGGAAAGATCATTCCTGGCGACGGTGCTACGTATCACAAAGTCAATTTCTCGTTGTTAACATTCTACCCTAAGATACAGGAAATAGTTGAAGGCGAAGTCGTAGAGATCGCTGATTTCGGAGCTTTCGTGCGTATCGGACCCATCGACGCGTTGCTTCACGTCTCACAGTTAATGGACGATTTTATTTCATACGATGGAAAACAGGGCATACTTCTGGGTAAAGAATCAAAACGCAAACTGGCCAGTGGCGACCAAGTGCGTGTCCGCATAACTGCAGTCTCGTTAGGCAGAGCAGGAAGCTCTGGAAAAATAGGTGTGACCGCCAGACAGCCTTTCCTTGGAAAACTAGAGTGGATTGACTACGACCTCCAGAAGATCAAGGAAGCTGCGGAAAAGAAGACCCCAGAGAAAGAGCAGACGCCACAGAAGAAGGGAGAAAAGAAATGAGCGAGAAAGCCTGCTCAACATGCCACTTTCTGACCAAAGAAAATGTTTGCCCAAAATGCAAAAACACAAGTCTAAGTGACGACCACGCTGGACTGGTAATAATCTTCGACCCTGAAACTTCATCCGTCGCCAAAGCAATGAATATCAAAGAGAAGGGACGCTACGCACTAAAGGTAAGATAAATGGGCGTTGAATACGTTCTTACGCCTGAACTGCGTGAAGAACTCAAGAAACCTCTTGGACGCCTCATCAAAGGTTCTTTTTCTCAAACAATGAAAGAACTGAAGGAAATGGTGGCCAGAGACAGACCGCCCATCATAATCTCAGTTGGAGATACTGTCTCAAAAAACTTGCACCAATGCGGTTTCCACCCCAAAGTGACAATCATCGACAACAAATGCATGAGAAAAAACACACAGGGAACAAAACTTCCAGCAGAGAGGGTTGTATACGTTCAGAACCCTCAGGGAACACTAACCAAAGAAGCCATCAGGGCAACACAAGGCGGTATGGAGAGCAAACAAAGCATAGAGATTGTAGTGGATGGCGAAGAAGACTTGTTAGCTCTAATTGCCATAGTGTACGCACCTGAAAACGGATACATCGTCTACGGACAACCGCATGAAGGCATCGTCGTGGTGAAAGCTACGTTAAACAAGAAGGAAGAAACAGCTGCGATCCTCAGAATCATGAAGGAATGCTCGAAAAACTAAATAAGAAGCCCTCCTATCAAGTCAACACCGCACCGAGGAAACATCATGGAAATCAAAATATTGTCAGAGAAGACAAACAAGCTGCTGAAGAGAAGAGAGATTCAGTTTCAAGTGGAACATGAAAAACCGAGCAGCACCACACCGAGACTTGAAGTAAAAAGAGCAGTTGCTGATTCCTTGAAAGTTAATGTTGACCTGGTTTTCATCAGAAAATTTGAAACCAAGGCAGGCACGCACCAGGCATTCGGAACGGCAAACCTTTACGATTCTGTAGAGAGTGCTAAACGTGTCGAACCCGCCTACATTGTAAAACGAAACATTCCTGAAAAACCCAAGGAAGAGAAGAAGGAGTAGGTAGATTATGTCCAAGAAAGCAGAGAAGAAAGAGACGCCAAAGAAAGTCGAAACCCCCAAGAAGGAAACAAAGAAGGCTGAGGCGGCACCTGCAGAAACCCCGAAGGAAGAAGCCAAACCTGCAAAGGCAGAGAAAGCGCCGAAGCCTGAGAAGAAGAAGAAAGAAGAGAAAGGAGTCTACACTTTGTACAAAGTTGACAATGAAAAAGTGGTCAGACTCCGCCCAATCTGCGAACGTTGCGGCCCAGGCTATTTCATGGCTGACCACGGAAATAGGTACACGTGTGGACATTGCGGATTCACAAAATACAAACCCGCAAAGGAATGAACAGATTTAAATCAGCCAGTGCCTTCTGTTAGCTCTCGATGGTCCGAATGATCAGGGTAAACGTCGCCGTATCCAACGTTTCTGCTGAACGATTTCTAGACTTCAGACAGCCTATTCCACCTATTCAGATAAACACTAATCTCAACCTTACGGGCATGGAGAAGAAGCCGGACAATTCACTTGAAGTTCCCTTTGTGCTAACGATCAATTACAGTCCGTCTTTTGCCCAGATAAACTTGAAGGGACGCGCCTACGTGATCGGCGAAAAAGGCGAGATTGACAAGATCTACAAAGAATACGAAGAGAAGAAGCCCCCGCCACTGGCCATCGTTCAGTCAGTATCAAACGTGGCGTTTACCGAGTCAGTTTTGATTTCCAGAACATTGAACATTCCGCCGCCTATTCCCCTGCCACAGATGCCGGAAAATCAACCCGTGGACAAGAAAACCTCAGGCAGAGAATACACTACCTAGTTAGATAGGAATAAAGGGCTACTTGAGTGGCACGTACATTGAGGAGCGGGAGGCGCCAATGCCAGGCGTTCCATGTCTCACAGGCTTGTTTGTAACCGCAAACTCGCCTAGGTAGTGACCGATCATCCCAGGTTTTATCTCCACTGCAACGAATTCTTTACCGTTGTGAACGTGAATCGTGAGGCCCACCATTTCTGGGAGAACAATCATGTTCCGCACATGAGTCTTGACAGTTGAAGTGCCTCCTTTTCTGAGCACTTCCTTTGACCGCCTAACCTTTTCAAGCAGTATTCTTTGCTCTGGCTGCAGGCCCCTCTGGAGGCTCCTTCGTTGTCTTGAAGGAAGAAGGGTGATGAATTCGTCCATCGATATGTTCTGTACTTGGTCAAGCGTCAATCCGTGGTACATGAATTCTTTGGGCATTCTTCTTCACCTGATCCGTAGTTCTTAATGCTATAAACTTTCTGATTGTCTACTGATCTTGTCTTTGTCACGTTTACTCTTTGCTTTCCTTCCTGTTCCTCTAGCCGCGATAAGTCCGACTTTTTGTCCCGGAGGTGCACCGTGCGAAGTGGTGGTTACCTTGCGTGAGCTTCTCTTGCTACTACCGTATGGGTGTACAGCCGCGACCATCTTCCTTCCACTGGTTCTCGGGTACTTACGTCCTCTTGCTTTCATCAGATGGAACTTTGTCCCCGCCTTCAGGAAAGGCTTATCGGTTCTGCCCCCTCCTGAAACCACGCCTATAGTTGCCCTGCAAAAATCTGCTACGTACCTGGATTGTCCTGATGGAAGCTTGACCCCTGTTCCCTTCGGCGTGTGAGAAACAACAGTAGCGTACGCACCAGAGGACTTTGAAAGTTTGCCACCATCTCCGGGACGAAGCTCTATGTTGCAGACCATTGTGCCTTCAGGGATTCTTCCGACAGGAAGGATGTTGCCCACGTCAACCGAGGCTTTTCCACCAATCTGGATCCGACCGCCTGTAGAGACTCCTTCTGGAACCACAGTGTAGCAGGTTTCTCCGTTCTCGAACCTTATCAGGGCAAGAGGAGAACCTCTTCCAGGGTCGTGAACAAGGTCTTCGATCACGCCGTTGACTACCGTGTCAAAATTCTCCTTGACCCTTATTGCTGAGGGGTACCTTGCCGGCGCGACTCTCTTGTGTGTTCTTGCCCGAAAGGTGGAGCCGCCGCGCCCGCGTCTTTGAACACGTATCCTCTTTCCCATTAGTCAGTTCACCATGTCTACAGTAATCCGAGTTTGATTGCGACGTCAGCTGCTTTGAAATCAGGAGTCAGTTTGACGTAAGCCTTCTTTTCTCCTCCAGGTGTAATCTGAACGTTGACGCTTAGAACTTTCACTTCGTAAAGCTTCTCAACCGCCTTCTTAACGTCCGGCTTGGTTGCCTTCAGACTCACGACGAAAACCAGTTTGTTTTCCTTTTCAACCATCAGGCTGGAAGATTCCGTCATTAACGGGTAGAGTATGATTTCATAGGGGTCCATCTGCCTGTTCTCCCTTTCCATATAGTTTATCAAGTTTCGCAATGGCGCTGCTTGTCCAAACGGTTAATCTTCCAGGATGCGTTCCAGGAGCAAGCATTTCAGGATTCAGAGTGGAAACTGTGGCAACTTCTACACCGGGTATGTTATGGGCTGCTTCAGCTATTCCCCTGTTCTCAGCCACAACTATGAGCGGCCCCACGGCATGCTTCATCTTTCTTCCTCTGCTCTTGCCCCTTCCAGCTCGTACTTTCCTGCTTTCTCTGACGCGATAGATGTCAGAAAGAATACCTAAACGTATCAGAAACTCTTCGACTTCTTTCGTCTTGCTCATCGCCTCAAGATCATCTGAAACTACCAGAGGAATTTCCAGAACATCTTCAACGTTGTGTCCGCGTGCAGCAACTACCTTCTTCGAGCCTGTAGCAGCAATCGCCGAGAAAAGAGCCAGTTTTTTTTCCTTCTTCGAGATTCTCTTGACAATAATCTTTTCAGACAGTGGAGGATGTCCCTGCCTGCCGCTCACCGTTCCAGGTGCGAAAGCTCCTCGGCCGCTCGCCCCCTTGCGTCTCGGGATCCTTGCCGTCCCACTGCCCGTACCTCGAGATTCAGCGGAGGTTCTCTTGCCTGCCATTGGGTCTCTGCCTTGCGGCTGAAAACTGTTTGACTGTATCGCAAGCACAGCTCGCTTGATCACATCAGGCCTCAAAGGCGTTTCAAAAATATCTGGCAACTCTATTTTTCCAGTTGATTTTCCCTCAAGGTCAAGGATTTTCGCAGTCTTCTTTGCCATGTGTGTTCACCGCTCATCTTCCTTGAGGCGATTCCAACGAAATCTGGGTAATCTGCATGGGCTCTTCTCCGAAACCCTTCGGCGGACGTGCGGGAAAGCGAAGCTTCACTGGGCGCTTCTCTGTGCCTGCTACGCTTCCGTCGAGCAACACGTATGAACCGCGAACTAGGCCATACCTCAAGAAACCACCCTTAGGAGTTATGTCCTTCCCGTCCTTGCCCATCTTCAAAATGCGTTTGTTATATTCAGTTCTCTGATGGTAACCCATCTGTCCAGCTCTTGCAACACTGTACATGACATGATGTGGGTTCCACGGACCTAACGTGGCGACACCCCTCTTGGTTTTCCTGCCCTTCGCCTGAAGTATCGTTACACCCCAACGTTTCACAGGACCCTGAAAACCTTTCCCAGTTGATATCGAAGCCACGTCTACAAACTGGCCTTCCTTGAAAATCTCCGCAGGGGTTACTGTCTTACCCAGCAAGCTCTTAGCATACTCAAACTGCTGCTGGACCGTGCCTCCGCCGATCTCTATCTCCGCCATGTCCGGCTTCTTCCTAGACATGCTAGCTTGCTTAGGCTGGTTAATGGAGATAACACGGACCTTCACGGTTCGTGGCAGGTTCCCTTCAACCTTCTTCAAAGCCTCTTCAGTGTTAAAGTTCTCAGGAAGCGTAAACACGCGGTCCAACTCGTCCGGAGGATCTTTCATCCAAGCCTCAGCAACAGTGCGCAGTCCGTTAACATCTTTCATGTAAGCCTTAACAGCACAGATGAGAATTGGAGGGGTCTCCACTATAGTGGCCGAACGCATCACTTCCTTGCCGAAGTCCGGTGAGCGCTTCTTGTCCTCAATGCCAAACACGTGAGTCATACCAGCTTTAAAACCCATAAAGCCCAGCAGTCGGGGGGTTTCAGACTGTATCTTCGGCCAAAAACGGATTCTAGCTAAGACATGATCAGACCGTTTCCTAGGCAAATACGCAAGTGAACCATGCCTAGGAGCATGCGTTTTTCTATGTCCCATTGTCTTCCCGCTTCGTCTCTTCTACAAATGAGAAGAGCAGGCTATCAACATAGACCCAGATGGCCAAACCTGACCTGCTATTCCCATCAATCATCATGTAGGTGCTTTTTTAAAAGAAGCAGAGGAGTATTTATGTCTTTTTCGCCATTCCAACACTCAGCTGCTTGAAAGAGCGGTATGCACAGAGTTAGTGCCTTTGTCTTGTCAGCATCTGGAAGCTGAGTTCGCTCAGGACCACGTCAACCGGTCAGAACATGTCAGATTACGTACTGATTCGTCCTGCCATTTCGGTTTCGGGCAAGCATTAAATCTGTGAAGAACAAGTTACTCTCCGGTAAGATTGAACAACACATTCAGGATCGCAAACGCCTTGTACAGGTCCGGCTGCCTGAAGTTTGGCAGCTTCCGGATAAAGTCCGGCGCGTTGAGTCCATACTATATTGACCTTGCACATCTGCTTGCCTCGCCTCAAGAATTCTGCGCGCTCGTGGACGTTGCTGCGACTGAAATAGAGAAGATTGCGTCCTCGCAGAAAATCACCAAGCTAGCATCGATCGAATTGAAAGGAGCGCTAATACTACCGAGCATAGGCTGCCGTCTGAACTTGCCCTGCATAATCGTCAGAAAAGAAAAGAAAACATACGGTACAACAGGAAGAATCGCAGGAGCAGACGTAGTGAAAGGAGAAAACGTGCTGTTTTTCGACGACGTCGTCAGCGAAGGGTTGTCGAAGCTTGAAGGAGTAAAACCTCTGCAAGAGCTAGGGGCAAAAGTTGAAACCATTGTGGTAGTTGTTGACAGAGAACAAGGCGGAAAAAATACCCTCGAGAAATCTGGCTACAAAGTCCATGCCCTCGCAAAGATCTCCGACCTTGTCGCTTCTCTCCTCAAGTCCAAGAGCATTTCAGAAGAACAAGCCTCCCAAGTCTTAGAGTACATAGGAGAGAACTCTAGCCTATAGTGCCCGCCACGGACATAATACGATAATTCAATTGGCGCGCGCTCTTTGAGTGGTCAATCGAAAGCATGGACTGATTTTGCTGGTCAGGTCTCTTCTGTCAAATTTGGCGCAGACAAATCATCTGAAACGCTCGCCGATCAAGTCTACAATTCTCTCAGCACACACTATTGGCGAAAGCGTCGTAGTGTCCAGCACCAGCTCAGGCGCCAAAGGCTCCTCGTAAGGTTGCCCAACTCCAGGCACGTTCAGAGCCTTGCCCTCCAGAGCACGAGCATAGATCTCCTTCGGGGCAAGAAATGCCTCAGCCCGTTTAGACTCGCGATCCATGCAAACATTCAAAGGACACGCTAGATAGATCTCAGCAAATTGCCTCATCTGCTTCCGCGCAGCGTCACGATAACGTCGCAAATTGCCAGTCGCATCAATCACCACGTTCACTCCGTCT
>Ga0315295_10004938_pt1 | contig 11398 bp, 3 predicted proteins | sample YL17G14_0_MG_FD_204453 | JGI IMG/M metagenome (GOLD analysis project Ga0315295, IMG submission 204453) | Sediment microbial communities from Yellowstone Lake, YNP, Wyoming, USA - YL17G14_0 | ecosystem: Environmental > Aquatic > Freshwater > Lake > Sediment | place: USA: Wyoming | collected...
GTTTGAGGAATGCTTGATGAAAGAACCCAGTGTCCTTGATTATGTCAAAGTCAGATTAACTTTTTGGAAACCAGCGTCTTTGGAAATTCCTCCAGAAGAACCCTCCCCTTTCATGCTGTCAGAGGTGGGGCAAATGCCACTTACTGCGGGGGGTGAAACACTCCCTGACAAAGCTTTAGGAGAGGTAGAGGTAAGTCGCATTGAAGACCCACTGGTTGCATTGAAAAGCTTACCCTGGCGCTCTCTGGCGGCTTTAAGTCTGGCGCTGGCGGGTCAACGCGCTTTTGACCGGCCTGACCATACTCTCTTGCCAGGATTAATCTTTTACGTATTGGCGGTTGGCCTGCTCATCTGGGCTGTCTGGAAGCGGGAATGGCAGGCAGCTCCCTTACCCGCCTGGCCTGAGCGGGTTGAATCTGAATCGCCGATGCAAACACAGGCAGACCTCACTGTTATCTCTGGGCAGCTACTACGCTTATCGCCGCGTGTTTCCATGATCCTGGGGATATCCTTCTGCTTTATCGCTTTTCTGTGCTTTGGCGGAAACCTCTTTACCTGGTTCAATTTCACTATATGGTTATTGGGGCTAGCATTCCTTATCAATGCTTTCTGGCACGCTGATCTTTCACCTGGGCGCCAGCCTTTGGTAAATCGCCTGCGAGTATTTTTAGCACTCCCTGGCTGGCGGGTTTCCATCTCACGCTGGATGTTGCTTCTGCTGGCTGTGGCCGGCGTGGCGGTTTTCTTCCGTTTTAACCGGTTGAATGAAGTGCCGCCGGAGATGTTCAGCGACCATGCTGAAAAACTGCTGGATGTGTATGACGTTTTGCATGGCGAGACGCACATCTTTTTTCCACGCAATACCGGGCGGGAGGGTTTTCAAATATACCTGACCGCGGTGGTGATTTTAATATGCGGTACAAGCTACTCGTTTCTTAGCCTCAAGATAGGCACGGCCCTGGCGGGTCTGTTCACACTGCCTTATATCTACTTGCTTGGCAAGGAAGCCGCCAACAAGCGCGTCGGAATGCTGGCAGCGCTTTTTGCGGGGATTGCATATTGGCCCAATGTGATCAGCCGGGTGGCTCTACGCTTTTCACTTTACCCATTGTTTACTGCCCCTTGCTTGTATTATCTGGTGCGTGGCCTGCGCACCCGTAATCGTAACGATTTCATCCTCTCGGGCATTTGCCTGGGGGTGGGATTGCATGGTTACAGTCCCATCCGGGTTTTACCCTTTGTTGTGGTGATCGCTGTCGGTACATTCCTACTGCATCGCCAATCGCGAGGCTGGCGCAAGGAAACAGTTTCTGGTATGGTATTGTTGGCACTGATGTCGTTCGTGCTGTTTTTACCCCTGCTGCGCTATGCCTTTGAGACCCCGGATATGTTCTCCTACCGCACGATGACCCGCATGGGCTCTGCGGAGCGCCCGCTGCCGGGACCAGCCTGGCAGATTTTTTTACAGAATTCCTGGAACGCATTGACCATGTTCGCCTGGGATGACGGCGAGATTTGGGTGCATTCAGTGCCCCACCGTCCAGCGCTGGATGTGGTCTCGGGAGCATTGTTTCACCTGGGGGTGATTCTACTGCTGCTGCGCTACCTGCGTTACAGGCATTGGTTAGACCTGTTTCTGCTCTTTTCTATACCATTGTTGATGATGCCCTCCGTTCTTTCCCTGGCATTTCCAGCCGAAAATCCCTCCCTCAACCGTACGGGGGGAGCGATCATCCCGGTATTTTTGGTTGTAGGTCTTGCCCTGGATGGCTTGCTGTCTGCCCTGGATAGACCCCTCGCCTCAACATCCTCCGCTGGCTCTTTCCTTTCTCAAAATCGTGGGTTTGCCGTAGTACTGGTCGCTTTCCTCTTGAGCTGGTCGTTAATTCAGAACTATGACCTGGTCTTCAAGCAGTACCAGCATTCATTCCAGCTCTCGGCTTGGAACACATCGGAGATTGGGCGCGTAATCCGAGGCTTTACCGATTCGGTTGGCAGGGCGGACCGCGCCTGGGTGATCCCATATCCCCATTGGGTGGACACGCGCCTGGTTGGTATAAATGCCGGTTACCCATCTACGGATTATGCTCTCTGGCCCGAGGACCTTGCAAGCACCCTCAATAAACCGGAAACCAAGATGTTTATCTTGAAGCCAGATGATGGCGATAGTTTGGAACTATTGCGTGAACTTTATCCCCTGGGATTGCTGAAAATATATCAATCGCGGGTAGAAGGCAAAGATTTTTATATTTACCTTGTACCCCCATCCCTGGATGAATGATTGAATAGACTATGCAAACAGAAGTGTTATTGGTTGATTTAACAGTGAAAAAAGGGGGAAGTCGACTTCGCCCCTGGATAGTTGATACCCTTTTCCTGGGGATCTTGATCTTAGCCGCCTGTTTCCGATTGACGGGGTTGGACTGGGGTGAAACCACCTACATGCACCCTGATGAACGTTTTTTACTGATGGTTGGTTCCAGCCTGGAACCGGTGCACAGCCTCTCAGAATATTTCGATACTGCCAATTCCAGCCTCAATCCACATAACCGCGGCTATACCTTCTATGTGTATGGTACTTTCCCCATGTTCCTGACGCGCTACCTGACAGAGTGGGTGTATCATAGCGGCGGCATGGAACAGATCATGAACATTGGTCGGCCGCTCTCAGCCTTCTTCGACCTATTGACGGTTTGCCTGGTATACCTGACGGCGTCTTATCTTTACGACCGGCGGGTGGGCTTGCTGGCCAGCGCGTTCATGGCTTTTGCAGTGCTGCCTATCCAGCTTTCGCACTTTTTCAAAGAAGATACCTTTCTTAACTTTTTTACCTTGCTGGCGGCTTATTTTGCTTTGCGTGTAGCCACTAAAGATAAAAATGAAAGCGACCAGAGAGTAGCATCTGAGGGAAGTGAAGCAGCAAACAAAGAATATCCTGTTTCTGAGGCTGAGAAACTGAACTCCACCAAGCGTGACTGCCCGAGCAATATCAACCCCTATGGACTATTCATCAACAACTGGTATCTCTATATTGGTTTTGGTATTGCCCTGGGCCTGGCGGTGGCTTGTAAGATCAACGCTGCGCCGGTGGCGATGCTGCTGCCGTTGGCCGTCTTTATACGCTTAACTAGGACGCCAGCCAATGAACGCTGGTTTCATATTAAGGGGGCCGTGCTTGGTCTGGTAGCCGCCGCGCTGGTCAGCCTGCTGGTCTTTCGCATCTTCCAGCCATATGCCTTTAGTGGCCCCGGCTTTTTGGGAGTGAAACCAAACCCCAAATGGGTTGACAACATCCGCGAGCAGCGCTCCCAAGCTGAGGGTGATGTAGATTTCCCGCCTGCCTTGCAATGGGCCAGGCGTCCACTCTGGTTTGCCTGGAAAAACTTGGTCTTTTGGGGGCTGGGCATGCCGCTCGGCTTGCTGGCTTGGGCTGGTTTTCTCTGGATGGCCTGGCGTATGTACAAGGGTGGATGGAAGCAGAATCTGATCCTGTGGAGCTGGACTGCGTTTTATTTCGCCTGGCAATCGTTGACTTTTAACCCCACGATGCGTTATCTCCTGCCGATATACCCGATGTTGGTCATTTTCGCTGCCTGGGCAGTGTTCCGTCTGTGGGATAACGGCGCAGGGCAGGGGATACAGGTTGCATTAAGCACAGGCTGGCAACGGCTGACAAGGCTGCAGCGGCCATTGGCTGCGTTAATCGGGAGCATTGTACTGGTCGCCAGTTTTGCCTGGGCATTCGCTTTCACCCAGATTTATGTCCAACCGTTCACTCGAGCGGCAGCCTCACATTGGATTTTCGAAAATATACCTGGGCCGCTCAATTTGCACATTCAGACTAACGAGGGGCTGTACAATCAACCCCTGCCATTCTCTTATGAGGCAGATCTACTTCCTGGGGATCCGTATCTGGTGGCTTTTACGCCCAAGGTTTCAGGCAGCTTAAGTGAGATTAGCGCTTATGCGCTGCAAGACCAGGCGATGTCCTCCGGTGTAAAGACGCTCAACCTGTCCCTGGCTGATTCGCCCGGGGGCGAGACCCCCCTGGCAGAGGCTGTGCTGAAGAGTGACTTTCTCAACCCGAAAGGGCCAGAAGGTCAGGGGTATACCTTCAATCTCAGCAATCCGGTAAATCTAACCAAGGACCAGACCTATTACCTGCTCTTTGACCTGTCAGAAGATGGCGGCGTGTTGACCTTCAAGGGGGCAAGCATTGCCAATGAGGGCTCCTGGGATGATGGCTTGCCGTTACGCGTGGATAGCTATGATGGTTTTGGTGGCATTTACCCGCCTGATGTCACTTTTGAGATGTATACAGATGATAATCCCGAAAAATTGGCGCGCTTTTTCAACGTTTTAGATAAGGCGGATTATCTCCTTATCACCTCCAATCGTCAATGGGGGACGCTGCCGCGTCTGCCTGAACGTTTTCCTCTGGTGACAACCTATTACCGCAGTCTGTTGGGCTGTCCCCCTGAGCGCAGTCTCGAATGGTGTTATGCCAATGCACAACCGGGCAGTTTTCACGGCAATATGGGATTTGAGCTGGTCAAGGTCTTCAAATCTGATCCCACCCTGGGACCCTGGCGCATCAATGACCAACTGGCAGAGGAGGCTTTCACCGTCTATGATCATCCCAAAGTGTTTATTTTCCGCAAAACGGTGGATTACAACCCTGAAAAGGTGCGGGGTATTTTAGGAGCGGTCGACTTGGACCACGTGATGCTGGTCACCCCCAAGAAAGCGGCTTCTCACCCAATGAATTTAATGCTGCCAGAGGAACGCCTGGCTGAGCAACGCCTCGGCGGCACTTGGTCTGATCTCTTCAACTCACAAGCTATCTATAACCGCTTTGAGCCCTTGGGTGTGTTGCTCTGGTATATGAGTGTGATGATCCTGGGATTGCTGGCATATCCACTCACCCGCCTGGCTCTGCCGGGTCTATCTGACCGGGGTTACCCCTTAGCCCGTATGGTGGGGCTGCTCCTGCTGGCTTACCTGGTATGGCTGGCGGGCTCTTTCAGTATCCCTGTCAGCCGCTTGACCATCGGCATGGTGCTGGTTTTAATGGTGTTGTTCGCCGCGGCTTTAGCTTATGTACAGCGAGCTGAACTGCGCCTTGAATGGCAGCAGCGGAAAACCTATTTCTTCATGGTGGAACTGCTGGCGCTTGGGGCATTCCTTTTTGTCCTGTTTATCCGTTGGGGTAATCCTGATCTTTGGCATCCCTGGAAAGGCGGCGAGAAGCCGATGGATTTCTCGTATTTCAACGCCGTGCTTAAAAGCACAACCTTCCCGCCCTATGATCCTTGGTTTGCCGGCGGTTATCTCAACTACTACTATTACGGTTTTGTTATTGTGGGCGTGCTGGTCAAATTCCTGGGAATTGTGCCGGCTTTTGCTTACAATCTCATTATCCCTATCCTATTCGCCCTGATTGTGCTGGGAGCCTTTTCGCTTGGCTGGAACCTACTCGGCAGCTTGGAAAAAGCCGGTGAAGGCAGACCTGCGCTCTTCAATATTCAGTTCTATACAGGTGCCGCGGCGGCGGTAGGGGTGGCGCTACTGGGCAACTTGGGCACACTGCGCATGATCTTTCGCGGTTACCAGATGCTGGCGGCTCCTGGCATCGATGTGGAGGCAGCCAACCTGCTCCAACGCTGGCTGTGGGCCGCACAGGGCTTTATGCGTGTGCTGGCTGGAGAATCTTTGCCCTATGGTATTCCCGATTGGTATTGGTTGCCAAGTCGGGTGATTGCTGCTCTGGGGGATATTGAACCGATCACAGAATTTCCCTTCTTTACCGTCTTATACGCTGACCTGCATGCCCACCTGATCGCCCTGCCGGTCACCTTGCTGGCCCTGGCCTGGGCGCTTTCGGTGCTGTTAGGACGAGGTTGGTCAACTGGGGCAGGTAATGATACGAAAAGGGCGCTGCTCCAAACGGTTTTAGGCTTTCTGGTGGGCGGTTTGGAGATTGGCGCGTTACGCCCGACCAACACCTGGGATTTGCCCATTTACCTCACCTTGGGATTGCTAGCGGTAGGATACACTCTCTGGCAGCTAAAAACCGGTGAGCAAAGCCAGGAAAAGCATTCAATATACCCCATTCTGTGGGTTTTAGGAGCAATGGCTCTGCTAATTGCTTTGGCGTTGCTGCTCTACCAGCCTTATGCCCACTGGTATGCTCTGGGTTATACCGCCGCGGATATCTGGGAAGGACCACGCACCCCCCTTTGGGATTATTTCACCCATTGGGGCCTGTTTCTGTTTATCATTATTACATGGATGATTTATGAAACCATCCATTGGATGGCGACCACGCCGCTTTCTGCCATGCATAAACTTAAACCCTATAAGGATGTCATCTGGAGTTCATTAGGTTTGTTGATAATTCTCACCGTTGCCCTGGCGGTCAAACTACCCGGGATGCCAGGATTGCCGCTGGGGAAAGGTATCCAGGTGACCTGGGTAGCCCTGCCACTGGCGGCCTGGGCTGCGGTGTTGCTGTTGCGTCCCTACCAGCCTGATGCCAAGCGCGCGGTATTGTTCATGGTGGGGACCGGTCTGGTTTTAACCCTGGTTGTTGAGATCGGCGTGCTGCGCGGGGATATCGGGCGCATGAACACGGTCTTCAAGTTTTACATGCAGGCGTGGACTTTATTCGGCATCAGCGCGGCGGCGGCTTTTGGTTGGACGCTGGCTTCTTTGAGTGAGTGGCGCTTCTCCTGGCGCCTGGCCTGGCAGTTGGCGCTGGTATGTCTGGTGGGGGCGGCTGCCATTTATCCCTGGATGGCCTCGGTTGCAAAAGTTAAGGATCGCATGGCACTTGATGCCCCCCATACCCTGGATGGAATGGCTTATATGCAGCATGCCAGTTATGATGACCAGGGCATGACGATGGACTTGAGCCAGGATTACCACGCCATCCGTTGGTTGCAAGAAAATGTGAAGGACTCGCCGGTGATTGTGGAAGCCAATGTCCCCGAATATCGCTGGGGTACTCGTTACACTGTCTATACTGGATTGCCGGGCGTAGTTGGTTGGAACTGGCACCAGCGTCAGCAGCGGGCAGCCGCTTCTACTGTCTGGGTAGAAGATCGTGTGGCTGAGATTGGGGCTTTTTACCTCACCCAGAATGTAGACGAAGCGCGCCGCTTCTTGAACAAGTACGATGTCTCTTATATCATCGTCGGCCAATTGGAACGCGCCTATTACACTGGAGCAGGATTGCTGAAGTTTGCTGCTATGGAAGGATCAGTATTGAAAGTTGTATACCATAATGCGGACACAACTATTTACGAAGTGATAAGGAACCGGTAGCGATGCTGTCATTCTTGTCCTGGTATCTAACTCTGACGCTCATGGGTTGGCTGACCTTTCCATTAGCCTACCGTATGCTACCCGCTCTTCCGGATCGTGGCTACGCCTTCAGTCGCATATTGGGTTTGTTATTGTGGGGGTACGGTTTCTGGTTGCTGGGTTCACTGGGCGTTCTCTACAACGACCGCGGTGGCATTTTACTGGCGCTAGCCCTTGTTTTAATGTTAAGCGCCTGGGCAGTGGGTAAAGACTTGCCAGGCTTTTGGCGGGATGAGTTGAGCAGCTGGCTGCGTAACAGCGGCGATTATGTGATTGCTGTTGAAGCACTGTTTCTAGCAGCTTTTGCCTGCCTGGCCTTTGTGCGAGCAGCCAATCCAGATGTGCTCGGCACCGAGAAGCCAATGGAACTGGCTTTTATTAACGCTATACTGCATTCACCCAGTTTTCCACCCCATGACCCCTGGCTTTCAGGCTATGCTATTTCATACTATTACTTCGGTTATGTGCTGGTGGCTTTATTGGCCCAGTTGACTGCAACCTCCGGTAGCGTGGCTTTTAACCTAGGGCTGTCCTCGGTCTTTGCCCTCAGCGCAGTGGGTGCTTATGGGTTGGTATACAATTTGCTGGCGGTGTGGGATTGGGGCAATAAAAGCATGCCAGCCAGACCAGTCCATACCAAGCCGGCGAATCTCATCTATCCCCTTCTGGGTGTGCTTTTTGTCCTTCTGATCGGCAATCTGGAGGGAGTGCTGGAAGTATTGCACGCCAGGGGTCTCTTCTGGTCGGTCGCACTCCCGGATAGCGCTGCAGCGGGTGAGCTAGTCTCTCCTTTTTGGAAATGGATGGACATCAAAGATCTGGATGAACCGCCGACACAGCCTTTCACCACCGTGCCGACCCGTTACCTGTGGTGGTGGCGGGCTTCGCGCGTGGTGCAGGATTATAACTTTATTGGTGATCCATTAGAGATCATAGATGAGATACCCAGCTTCTCTTACGTCTTAGGTGACCTGCATCCCCACGTGCTGGCTATGCCGTTTGCTCTGCTTACGATGGCGCTGGCGTTGAACCTCTCCCTGGGTGGCAGTCGTGGCAAAATATCGCTGGGAAAACCTTCTTCCACCCAACTTAACCTGCATCTCAACCTGCCCTCGTTCGTTTTGGCTGCTGTAGTTTTAGGCGGCATGGCCTTCCTAAATACTTGGGATTTCCCAATCTACGTGGCCTTGTTTGCCGGGGCTTATACCCTGTGGAGAGCACAGGAACCCGGTTTGGATGGGAGCAGCCGGAGCGGTTGGAACTGGGAGCGTTTGAAAGATTTCATCACTCTGGGATTGGCCTTGGGGATTGGGGGAGGCTTGTGTTATCTACCGTTTTACGTAGGGTTTTCATCTCAAGCGGGCGGCATCCTACCCAACCTGATCTACCCAACGCGGGGGGCCCATCTTTGGGTGATGTTCGGGTTGGTGTTCTTACCTATTGGAGCTTTCCTGGTGTACCTGGGACGCAGTTTACGGGTGCAGCCCGCGCCGGGTAGCTCGAAATACACTCCTGTAAGGCTGGCTATTGGCGTAGTGTTTGCGTTATGGCTATTCTCACTTTTGCTGAGTTTTATGATCACTACTTTGCCAATTTTAGGCGACCTGTATATGGGTTCGTTGGCGGCTAGTGATCGGGGGTCACTTTTCCTGGAAGCTGTCCGCCGTCGTTTTATTAACCTTGGCGGGTGGGTGACGTTGGCGGCTTTGCTAGCCGCCTCGCTCACTTTCCTGGCAAAAGCAGGAGAGCAAGGTGGAATTACGGGTGAGGATAAAAAAGAAAAAGGATCATCCGGTTTCCCAGTGTCACACGCTTTTGCACTGCTGCTCATCCTGATGGGGACGCTCCTGGTGCTGGGACCGGAGTTTTTCTATATAAGGGATCAATTTGGCTGGCGCATCAACACCATCTTCAAGTTTTACTACCAGGCCTGGTTAATATGGGGTATCGCCGCGGCTTATGGTACAGTGGTTCTAATGGAGACTTTTTCTAGACGTTGGGATTTGCTTTCCCGCTTGGGGGTGGCGCTTTTATTGGGGGCCGGGTTGGTCTACCCAGTTCTGGGGTTTTGGACCAAGACCGAGGGTTTCCATCCCTCCCAGGGTTGGACTTTGGATGGGGTAGCTTATTTGGAGCGCCAATCGCCGGACGAGATGGCTGCCATCCGCTGGCTGCAGGATGCGCCTCCCGGTGTTGTGGTTGAAGCCGTGGGAGGCAGCTATTCTGCTTTTGCCCGCGTGGCAACCTTCAGCGGCCAACCCAATGTGCTCGGCTGGCCAGGGCATGAGAGCCAGTGGCGGGGTGGGGCCAAGGAAATGGGTTCACGTGAAGCTGATATCGAACGCCTGTATCGCAGCAACCGCTGGGAAGAGGTGCAGGCTTTAATGGAGCAGTATCATATTCGCTATGTCTTTGTCGGTAGTTTAGAGCACAGCCAATACAAGGTCAATGACGAGAAATTCAATCGCTTCTTGCGAGTAGTGTTTGAACAAGGCAGCGTTAAAGTATTTGAGGTTCCCGGTGTGGTTGCTTCTCCATAAGAGGTATAATAACTGAGCTATGAATCTTGAACGTCCCAGTCTTGAACATGGATTATATGCTCTGGCATTCGCCCTGGCTTTAAGTGTGCGCTTGATTAATCTCAACGCTGCGCCGCTCTCTGATTTTGAGGCAAGCTGGGCGCTGCAGGCCTTGCAGGTCGCCCGGGGAGAGATGCTTATATTAGATCCGCAACCTGCCTACAGTCTGCTGACGGGGTCCTTGTTCTTCTTGTTTGAGAGTAGCAATGCATTGGCACGCTTTCTGCCAGTTTTAGCCGGGAGCGGGCTGGTTTTATTGCCGGTGTTCTTCCGGCGTTTGCTCGGCCAGCAAGCCGCTCTGATTTTCGCCTTTGGCCTGGCATTCGACCCTGGCCTGGTGGCACTTTCACGCCTGGCGGGTGGGCCGGCATTTGCGCTAAGTTTTGGCCTGCTGGCGCTGGGTTGGTGGTATATGGGACAGCCGTTTTGGGCGGCCATCTTTGGGGCAGTGGCATTGCTATCTGGGCCGTCAGTTTTAATTGGCGCTTTGGGGATTTTCCTGGCTCTGGTTGTAGGTCGCTGGCTGAAAAAATATGGGTTTTTAGATTGGCTGGAGCGAAGAGGGTCTATCACCCTAAACGAAGCGAAGGGTCTCACAACCAATCAAGAAGAGATGCCTCGCAACGCTCAGCATGATATGAGTGATGCTTCTCCGGAGAGTAAAGTATCCGATCATACCCAAGGCACTAGACGCCAGGTGTTATGGGCTGGCCTGGCTACATTTATCATCGTTGGCACCATGTTCTTTAGATATCCCCAGGGATTAAGCGCTTTTATCAGCACCCTGCCGGTTTATTTGAGGGGTTGGTTGCCTTCAATGGCGCTGACTCCCTCATGGACACCGGCCTTGTTGTTATTGGTGGCCTTGATCGTATATCAGCCATTGGCTCTGGTGTTTGGTACGTTGGCAGTCGGGCGAGCCTGGCTATTGCGTAACAGCCTAGGAAAATGGCTGAGTGTGTGGGCGGGTGTTGCCCTGCTCTTAAATCTACTGTACCCCGCCAGGCAGGTTACTGACCTGGGCTGGATATTAGTGCCATTGTGGGCCTTGGCAGCGCAGGAGATCTCGCGTTACTTGGATTTTGCAATAGGAGACGTCCTGGCAACAGTAGGGCAGGCAGGTTTGATATTCATTTTGCTTATCTTAGGCTGGCTGAACTTTACTGGGCTGACGATCCCCAGCCCGGACCCCGAGGCAGCACGCTTGCGTTGGCTGTTGATAGGTGGTGTTTTAGTTCTGGGTGCGTTGGCGACCATGTTGGTCGGGCTGGGTTGGTCAGCTGAAGTGGCTTTGAAAGGTCTGGCCTGGGGCGGTTTGCTGGGATTAGGTTTATTTGTTCTGGGGGCAGCCTTTGGTGTGACCCGCATCCGTCAAAACAGTATGGAGGGGGAACTTTGGACACCCTTACCAGTTGCCGGGCAGGAAGCGCAGTTGCTTGAAAGCCTGGGAGACC
>Ga0315295_10004939_pt1 | contig 11398 bp, 11 predicted proteins | sample YL17G14_0_MG_FD_204453 | JGI IMG/M metagenome (GOLD analysis project Ga0315295, IMG submission 204453) | Sediment microbial communities from Yellowstone Lake, YNP, Wyoming, USA - YL17G14_0 | ecosystem: Environmental > Aquatic > Freshwater > Lake > Sediment | place: USA: Wyoming | collected...
TTGAACAAGGATCAACAACATTCATATGCCCAACCTGTGACACTATGATTGGACGCTGTTCAAACTGCCGAGAACAAAGTGTCGTCTATCTGTGCCCGAAATGCGGATTCAGAGGACCATAGGAGGTTATCTCGATGGGGGAAGTCATAGCACTTATTCGTCTCATGCCTGATGGAGTCATTACCGACAAGGATATGGATTTTATCGCCGCTGAAGTAAAAAAAGTCGTCCAAAAGCCAGCTCGACTTGGCCGTGTTGAAGTCAAAGAAATAGCGTTTGGTCTCCGAGGTCTTGATGTGACAATCGCAGTCCCTGATGTTGAGGGCGGCCTTGATCCCATTGTCGAAAAGTTCGGGAAGATAAAGAAAGTCGATAACGTCGAAGTCGTTGACGTCGGCAGAATCTAAGCTGCGTTCCCGACCGCTGTTTTCAGAAACTCGGTGTAGGTCTCCATGAACTGCCTGCCTATTTCTGTAGGATAATAGATCGGGTACGCGGAGTTCATGGTGTCTCCTTCGATAAGCTCAGCTTCATAGAGTTTGTTGATATGCCATTTCACCACATGATGGTTGATGTCAAGAGCATGGGCTATCTCGAGGAGGTGCTTGCCTGGGTGCTCTGAAAGGTAGGCCATGATGTCCCGAGCGTTTTTATTCCGCAGGATCGACTCTGCGACCGCTCGTTGTTTCGCCTCGATTCCTCCTTCGACAAGGTAGTATATTTTTTTCCCACCAATGGCTCTGCTTCTAATGAGATTGGTTTGTTCAAGTTTCCGAAGATGCCAGGCTGCGTTGCTTGGCTTGAGATCAAGCTCTCTAGCGATCTCACGGAGATGGCTTCCCGGGTATTCATCGATGTAATCGTAGAGGTTTTTTCGTATTTCGGTGTCGAGGACGTTTTCGGGGGTGACGTATTTGACACCACCCATGAGGAAGAAAAACGCAAGCAGCAAGGCGATGACTGTTATCACCACCGCGATCGTAGTCATATCAATCTGTGTTTGGAGTACAGGGGCAGCGCGACATGTGCCCATTGCTCCTAGGAAAAAACAAGCTAGTATAATCACTGCTATATTGATGATACGCATTGATTCCCATCCTTTTTTTATTTGCATCCCTGCAGGGAGAAGAAATCACGTTGATGTTTAAATACCTTCCTTCACAGGAAGGAAAAATTACAGCAATGATACTATGATTTGGAAAGAGACTTTGGTAACTCGACAATAAAAATGAGAAAAATTATTTATGCGCAAAAAACCCAACAAGTCCAGTCTTCTGCTTTTCCAGTCGCACAAATCCAACACGTTCAAACTGCACGATCTCACCACTGGGCACACTAGCAACCGCTTTTTCGGCATATCCCTGGATCTCATGGAGACTATCTGGGTTGAAGCTCTCACCTTTGAAAATCATCTCAGGGACAAAAACCGTAAGTTCGATACAGTCATCGGTGGTCCATTGAATCTTCGCAGTCTCAGCAATGAGTTCTTCTCCCTCATAGGAACCATGTACGGTATCACCGAGTTTTGTGATTTTTACATTGTATAATCCTTTCAGTCGAAACACATCCCCTCCCTTCATCTTCTGAACATCTTGTCGGGGGATAAAAAATGTCGTAGCCGTATGGATGGTTCGATCACCCATGGTCGCATCAGGGTGCAAGTGGAGTTTCACGGTTTTCTTCGGAGCATTCTCAACAATAAGCTGCACTGGATCTGGGACAAAGTAATAGCGCTTCACCCGTGGGTCAAGATATTTCCGGTTCACTGATTCGACCAAGCTAAAATCAACAATCGATTCCACCTTTGAAAAACCCTGTTGGAGCACAAATTGTTTTATCGCTTCAGGGACAATCCCCCGGCGTTTCAACCCACGCAGGGTCGGTAATCTGATGTCATCAAACCCGGAAACCAGTCCTTGTTCGATGAGGGGTTTTATCTTTCGTTTGGAAACCGGCATCCCTTCGATGGCAAGACGGGAGAACTCCATCAGATGAGGTGCCCGTAGGTTCAACAAGCTCAGAATCCGGAAATACACCTGGTCTCGTAACTCGTACTCCTTGGTTCGGAAGGGATGTGTCACTCCGCTGATGCTATCCTCGACCGCGCCAGCGAAATCATAGGTTGGCCAGACATGGTATGTATCACCAGTCAACGGATGTTTTGTATCAATTACCCTGAACAAGGTCGGGTCTCGCATTGCGGTGTTCTCACTGTTCATCTCACCGCGCAAGCGAAGAATCCTATTTGCTTCACGGGAGGCAAGCATCTCCTCCCAGAGATCCAGACCAACAGGTCCGGTGAGTTCCTCTCGGCACATACAGGTCTTTGCATGAAACCTTCCTTCCCTGATCGTCTCAGGGGTGCATTTGCAGATGTATGCATCTCTTTGACTGATGAGCTGCGCAGCAAGTTTGTAATGTGTCTGGAGATGATCAGACGTGTGGTATTCACTATCCCACTGTATTCCAAGCCACCGTAAGTCTTCTTTCTGCGCGTCATAAAACTCAAGGAGCGCGTTCTCCGGGTTCGTGTCATCGAATCGTAAAATGAACTTCCCATCATAGATACGGGCGTACTCGGAGTCTATGATCGCTGCCTTTGCATGACCGATATGCAAATACCCGTTTGGCTCCGGTGGAAAACGGGTCACGACATGTCCTTTTTCAGCAAAAGGCAACGCGGGAAGAGAAAAATCCTTTTCTTTCTTTTCTTTTTGTAATAACTCAGGAGCAAGTGAGGTGAGCTCAGCGAGCTGATCAGCAGCGGACATGCTATTAACTTGTGTTACAACCTGTGAGACAATTGGTATAATCTGTGCTGGTGTCACACCTTCTTTTTTCAATGCAGCGAAGACCTTCCCCACAACAGCTTTTTCGTTAGCTTTTCCGTTGAATAACACCGCATTTTGCAACGCGAACTTCCGCGCCTCACTCTGTATCTTCTGAGAAGGCATGGTTACTTTTCTCGCTGGATGGTATACTCGATCAGTTGATACAAGAGTTCTTTGGCATCAGATGGCTTTATGAGTGTTATCGCATCTTTTGCCTGGGTGACAAAGTGCATGGCACGTTGTTGGGCGTACTCGATAGATCCGAGATCTCTGAAAAGGTCGTAGACGAGCGCGACATCCTGCTCCGATGCAGCATGGTTCCCAAAAACATCATCGAGCAGTTTCCTGTGTTTTCCGGTCGCATGCGTAAGACTATGAACTGCGATGAGCGTCTTTTTTCCATTTCTGATGTCGTTACCGATGTCCTTGCCGAGTGTGGTTGCTGTACTGCTCATGTCAAGGTAATCATCCCAGATCTGAAACGCTAACCCTAACGTCATCCCATAGGTCTGTAATGCAGCGACTTCCGATGGGTTCCCACCACCAATCAACCCACCTCCTTTCCCAGCTAATTCAAATAACGCGCCGGTTTTCTTACTAATCATATCCAGATATTCCTGCTCCGTCACTGTTTTCCGCTGTTCAAACTCCATATCCAATTGTTGTCCTTCGCAGATAGCAATGATACCGTTAATGAAATCCTGCTGTAAATGTTTAAAGGTTGAAAAATCAACGGGTGTACCCAGGATCGCTTCAAATGCCTTAGCGAATAACAGATCTCCCGCAAGGATTGCAGATGGTTCGCCGAACTTGACGTGCACAGCGGGAATGTTACGTCGAAGCAAGGAATGATCCATGATATCATCATGAACCAACGTGAAATTATGGATTAATTCAAGTCCAGCAGCTAGCGGCAATGCCTTCTGTATCTCCCCTGAGACGCTTTCGCAGGAAGTCATGGTCAGAAATGGTCTGATCCGTTTCCCACCAGCAGAAGGGAGATGTTGGAACGCCTCGTACAGCATCGTTGGTTTTTTTATCAGCAGGTACTGTTGCCAATAGATGTTGAACATCTCGGCTCGTTTTGTGAGTTCAGTCTGTAGATCCATATTTTACTTCCACCGTTGATAACTTTTCGACGGTATCGACACCAACAAGGAACATCGCGATGCGTAGTTCCCGGGTGATGACATCAAGCTCCTGCTCCAGGGATTTTTTATCCTTCAATGCTGGTTTTAAGAGGGCATGTGCCATCCCAGCTGCGCTTGCGCCAAGAACCAGGGCTTTCGCGATATCCAGTCCATGGCGGACCCCGCCGGTCGCAATAATGGGCAGCTCCCAGCTGGTTGCTTTCCCCACCTCAAGGATACATGTTGGTGTTGGAATACCCCAATCCCAGAATGTCTGACCAGCCCGCATGTTATGGGTGTCTCCTTTGATTTTTGCGCGGTAATATTCCACCGCAGAAAACGATGTGCCACCAGCGCCTCCGACATCAATCCCACAGATCTTCGTCTTTTTGAGCTGATGCGCGATCTTGCCAGAGATACCTGCGCCGCTCTCCTTGATGATAATCGGACGGCTAAACTCTCGTGACAACATATCAATGGTCGCAAGGCACCCTTTTGCCTGTGCCTCGCCTTCTGGCTGTATCGCCTCTTGTAAAAAGTTCAGACAGACCGCGAGCACGTCTGCATCGATCATCTCGACGATCTTTCCTACGTTTTCCAGGATCTGTTGTTTATCCCAGAGAACCATCTGAGAGGCACCGATGTTTGCAATCTTCAACGGGATATCATATTCTTTGATGACGCTGTAGGTTTCCACGAGTTTCTGATTTTCAAGGGCAGCACGTTGGGAACCGACCCCCATGCCGATTTGGAATGTCGATGCAGCAGCGGCAAGATGCTCATTGATTTTCTTTCCTTCGGAATACCCACCAGTCATCCCTGAGATGATGAGCGGTGCCCTCAGTTTCTTTCCAAACAGTTGGGTCGACAAATCAATATCATTTTCATTGATCTCAGGGAGCGCGTTATGCATCAGACGGACGTCATCCCAGTAATTATAATGAGCAGTAACATTTTCTTTTAATGAAATCTGCACATGTTCGCGTTTCCTCTCCTCCGTTTGGTTCATATTTTATCACCGTAGACGATGGTGGATCGTACCTTCTTGCCCTTTAAGGTATCATATAATCGGTTATGTACATTCCCATTCAATAAGATAGTGTCCGCACCTGTTTTTGCTATCTGTTTGATGGTGTGAATTTTTCCTTTCATCCCTTCAGTCACATCCGCGTGTGCGTCTAACGATGTTGCGAGTTTTTCTAAATCTTTTACCGTTGTTTTTTCAAAGAAGGTCGCGTTCTTATCAGTCTTTGGGTTAGCGGAGTACAACCCGTCTTCATCAATGACGAAAATCACTTTTTCTGGTTTAAACTCTGCTGCGAGGTGTTGGATGAGCAGGTCACCTGAACAGATGGAAAAACCAAGTTGGTTATCAAGGGCGACGTCACCAAAACTGACGGGCATGAATCCTAAGGCGAGGTATTTTTTGAACACGTTGAAATCGATCCGTGAGAGTGTATGATCCGACAATGAGAGGACTGCATGGGGAGGGATAGACACTGCAGGAATACCGTGGTTATGCAGCGACGCAAGAACCAGATTGTTCAACCGTTGGACCATGGCTTGTGTCAGGGCGAATCCTTCCACCTGTTTTTTTCGTTTGAAGCCGTTATTTAATTTATATTGTTTCGCGAGGATATGACCAAAAGATCCTGCGCCATGAATCAAAATAACCTGCTTGTTCGCCTTTTTTAATTCACCTGCAAGTCGGTCCATAATCTCTTGTTTGAAACAGCATTCCTTGGCTTTATTGGTTATAACACTCCCACCGAGTTTGATGATAAACATACGCTACCCGCATGAGCCTGGCTATAAAAAAGGATTTTGATAGATTTCTGATGGCCAGAATCACAAAGAATAAATGTTATTCTTTTCTTCTTGAGAATGGTGGCTTGTTCTTATTCTGCTCTTGGATTAACCAAAGGGATATCGGCATCGCAGAAGCAGACGAACGCATGGTACTTTGGGACCATCCCATAATCTCCTGTTCAGGTGTGTTCGTGCGGCAGTCCTCACAGATGAAAAATTTATCATCAAAGACCAAACCGCTTTGATGCTCCTGGAGATGGAATTTCTGTTTACACATCTCGCACATTTTTTCTGATATATGTACTCCTCCTAAACCACTTCGATTTTTTCGGGTTGTGATCACATTTCTTTATAAGGTTTCTATATAAAACTCTTTTGGATGAAAAACAAAAAAAGAAAGAGGGATGGGATGCAAAGGGAAAGTGGCAGAAATGCCAGCAATCTTGGCTGGCATGTCCTCCGTATCTCAAGGTCAATTAATTATGGAAGGGTCATTCTGGGTTATAAATATCGAGTAGGGGTGAGTGAAAGTATTCATTCAGATTGTCTTAAAAAGAAAATTGTAAAACAGCGAATGATTTTATTAATCAAGTATCTATGACAGATGGCAAACTAGGAAGAAATCATCCATGACAACGACCCTGCGAGCGATGCTTCAAGAACTCTCCCCAGCGATGATAGAAACAGTACGGGTAGTTTTTTGGCAGAACGTGTATGCAACCAAGGCAATCGAACAGACATTGAAGCTCCATCCAGAATGGGAGGAGAACACGCGAGCAGTCTTTTCCGATACGATATATGATCTCATCCGTTGGTGGCGACCGCTCTGGTACATCATCGACAAAGAACCATCAGCCGATGAGAAAGACATCCAGAATCTCATCACCATCTATTTGTTTTCAAAAAAAGGTGATCTTTCCGCGCTTCAAAAGAACAAAGGCTTAGACGCAACGCAGCTTTTACAACGAATAAAAACCACAAAGATTTCAAGGGCTCTGCGCGAGTCAATCCCAGATTGGCTGGATGCTCAAGGTGAAAAAGAATTGGGCACGCGATGGGAACCAGTGCTTGTCGCATTAAATAAAAAACCTGAGCTTGTCATCAGAGCAAACAGCCTGAAAACAACAACAAAGGAACTACTAGTGATCCTGCGCAAAGAAGGAATCGTTGCCGAAGCAATCGATGGGAACCCTGACGCACTTTTTATTAAAGATAAAATAAATGTTTTCAAACTCCCCAGTTTCAACGCAGGGCTCTTTGAGGTCCAGGATGCTGCATCACAGATGGTCAGCCGGATTCTTGACCCACAACCAGGGATGCGTGTGGTTGACGCGTGTGCAGGGGAAGGAAGTAAAACATTACATCTCGCAGCCTTACTAAAAAACAAAGGGAAGATCATCGCCATGGACACCCAAGACTGGAGGTTGCGACAGCTGAAAAAACGAGCGGCAAAGGCAGGGGTGGACACCGTTGAAACACGACTTATCACTTCCTCGAAAGTCTACAAACGGATAAAGGGAACCGCAGATCGACTGCTTCTAGACGTCCCTTGTTCTGGGCTTGGCACGTTACGGAGAAATCCTGACATCAAATGGAAGCTGAATGCTAAGGATCTGGAACGACTCAGGAATTTACAACAAGACCTTCTCGAAAAATATTGTACACTACTCAAACCCCTGGGCACCATGGTCTATTCCGTCTGCAGCAGTCTCCCTTCAGAAGGAGAAGAGCAGATACAACGATTTCTGAAGAACCATGGTGAGTTTCGACTCCTGGATGAAAAACGAACCTGGCCTGACACTAATCGAACAGATGGATTCTACATCGCACTGCTTCAACGTACCTTATAGCATCATATTCAAAACCATATAAAGGGAAAAAGAAATACCTTGTACCTCTCTCAGAAAAAGATAGGAGGTACTCTCTGATGAAACTACTCTGCTGGAACGTCAATGGTATCAGGGCAATAGACAAAAAAGGTTTTTTCACCTGGTTTTTGAAAGAATCCCCCGATATCATGTGTCTCCAGGAGATAAAGGCAACACCAGAGCAGCTCCCACCACATCTCAGAAACGCCCCAGGGTATTACACATTCTGGAACCCTGCAGAAAGAAAAGGCTACAGCGGTGTCGCAACATTCTCAAAACAAAAGCCATTGTCTGTCAAAAATGGTTTTGGCAGAGAGGAGTTCGACAGTGAAGGACGCATCCTTATTACCACATTTCCTTCCTTTACGTTGTTCAATATCTATTTCCCAAACGGCAAGAAAAACAAAGAACGACTCCAATACAAACTAGATTTCTATGACGAGTTCCTCAGCTACGCAGACACCCTCAAAGCACAAAAACAAAACATCGTCGTCTGCGGTGACCTGAACACCGCGCATACAGAAATCGACCTCGCACGACCAAAGGAAAACGAACGCATCTCAGGCTTCTTACCAGTAGAACGAGCATGGATTGATACGTTCATTGACCATGGTTATGTCGACACATTCCGACGGTTCCATCCAGAGCCAAACCAATACTCCTGGTGGGATCTGAAAACCGCTGCACGAGCACGGAACGTCGGCTGGAGAATCGATTATTTCTTTGTCAACAAAGAGTTTCTCCCAAAGGTGACAAACGCGTTCATCTACCAAGATGTCCTGGGGTCTGATCATTGCCCGGTTGGCATAGAAATCACCATATGAAACAAGGAGAGAATGCTATGAAGGAATCACTAGATTTCATCTACAAGGAACAAAAAGAAGTATCCCACTACGGTGGTATCGCTGCCCTGCTGGGATGGGACCAGATGACCTATATGCCACCGAAAGGAAGCGAAGAACGGGCGGAGCAGCTATCGCTCATCTCACGGTTAGCCCATGAACGAGTGACCTCAGAAACCCTCTACACCCATCTGAAGAAACTCGATGATGTCACAAGCACGCTATCGAAAAAAGATCGATTGGTCGTCACCAAATTACTCCGTGATGTCGAAAAAGCACGAAAGCTTCCTGCAGAGTTTGTTGAAAAGATGGTAAAAACCACGTCGATAGCGTACGGGGTCTGGCAAGAGGCACGAGAAAAAAACAAGTTTTCCCTGTTCCAACCACATCTTGAAAAAATCGTTGAGCTTGAAAAACAATACTATGACTATGTCAAACTCCCGGGTCATCCGTATAACACCTTATTGGATGATTACGAAGAAGGCATGACCGTTGATGTCTTACAAAAAGAATTCAACATCCTACGACAACAACTTGTAGAACTCTTACAGAACATTACCTCAAGTACAAGATATCAAAAACAACAACCTGTGACGATAAAATTAGATAGTAAGTATCAAAAGGAGCTCGGCGGCATCCTTCTGACCCAGATGCATCTACCGTTAGACCGGGCACGCCTTGACATCTCGACCCATCCCTTCACCACCTCGATGGGAGACGACGACGTGAGATTTACCACCAACTACGAACGGGAAGGCTTCCTTTCCTCTTTTTTCTCCACAGCACATGAGGCAGGTCATGCGCTCTACGAACTTGGAATTCTGAAAGGGGAATACAAAGACACCATACTCTCAGACGCACCTTCCCTTGGCATCCATGAATCACAATCGAGGTTCTGGGAAAATATGATAGCGAGAAGCAAACCATTTTGGAACTACTTCTCAGCGGTTTTTCAGAAAATCGCTCCAAATGAATGTAGAACCATGAACACCGAAACCTGGTATCAATTAGTCAACCAAGTCAGACCAACGTTAATCAGAACGGAAGCGGACGAATTGACGTACTGCCTTCATGTGATTCTCCGCTTCGAATTAGAACTCGATCTCCTCGAAGAAAAGATCACAGTTGCAGAGTTACCAGAGTGTTGGAACCAGAAAGTCACAGAGTTCTTAGGGATCACCCCAAAAAACGACCGGGAAGGAGTCCTGCAGGATATGCATTGGAGCGGAGGAGAGTTCGGATATTTCCCCACCTATGCGATCGGAACCATCTACGCATCACAACTCTTCAGACAATTCAAAAAAGAACACCAGACCGCTCCGGATGAAATCTCACGAGGGAACTTCACAACAATCTTACAATGGCTCTCCGAACATGTCTACCAATATGGTTCGTTGATGACTGCTGATGAAATCATTAAGAAAACCTGCGGCGAGGGGTTAAATTCTAAAGTCTTCGTGGGATATCTGAAAGAGAAATATTATCCGCTGTATGGAGTATAAGGAGGTGCTGATATTGGCAACCTTGGTATTAGTACGACATGGGCAATCACAATGGAATTTAGAGAACAGATTCACCGGCTGGGTGGATGTGCCACTCTCAGTAAAAGGAAGAGAGGAAGCAATCTCCGCTGGAAAGAAACTCAAAGACATGCGATTTGATACGATGTATGTCTCGCATCTCATGAGAGCAATCCAGACGCTGCATTATATTTTGCTTGAATTATCAGACGAACGAATCCCGATCCTGTATCACGAAGAAAAACGAATCCATGCCTGGGAGCATTATACAGGGAACCACGACAAGGAGATCCCTGTCTATCAATCCGTTGATTTAGCGGAACGATACTATGGTGATCTTCAGGGGCTCAACAAGGCGGAAACCATGAAGAAATACGGGGAGGCTCAGGTCCATCTCTGGCGACGGAGCTATGATATCAATCCGCCCCAGGGGGAAAGCCTGAAAGACACTTGTGAACGCACCATTCCGTATTACAAAAAAAATATTGAACCGGAACTGCAAGCAGGCAAAAACGTGCTGATCGTCGCTCATGGCAATAGTCTCCGGTCGATAACAAAGTACGTCGAAAACATCTCCGATGAGGAGATCCCGAATGTTGAGATTCCTACCGGCGTACCCATAGTTTATACTTTTGACGAACAGATGAAAGAACAAAAAAAGATACTTCTTGAATAGGATAAAACCTATATACCTGGTTTTAATCACTGTTATCTTATAAATATTGGAAGAGGAAAGATATGATAGAACAACGATTCAAATGTCCGAACTGCGAACAAATTGCTTCTTTCTACGGAAACCCAGGAGAACATCTGGTTGTTACCTGCTCAGCTTGTCATTTAAAGGGTCGCCTTACTATTCCTCATGCTGAACAGAACAATAGCCATGCCATCGAGGTTTCTCATCTGAAAAAAGTCTATGGTGATCTTATTGCTGTCAATGACATCTCCTTTTCCGTGAAAAATGGGGAGATCTTCGCGTTTCTCGGGCCGAACGGGGCAGGAAAAACAACAACGGTGGAAATGATTGAATCAATCAGACAGCCGACCGCAGGGTCCATTCAATTACTTGGAAAGGATATCAAAACACAGTTCAACGATGTGAAAGAAAAAATCGGAATCCTTCCGCAAGAGTTCCATTCGTTCGAACGATTGACGGTCCGAGAGACCCTGGTGTATTTCTCAAATCTTTTTAAGAAAAAGGCTGATGTAGATCAGATCATTCAATCCTTGGATCTGACATCTCATAAAAACATGTTATACAGAAATCTCTCTGGTGGGTTGAAACAGCGTGTTGGTGTGGCAATCTCACTCGTCAACGACCCGGAGATCATCTTCCTTGATGAGCCCACGACCGGATTAGACCCAAAAGCCAGACGAGAGGTCTGGGGCGTCATTGCA
>Ga0315295_10004940_pt1 | contig 11395 bp, 7 predicted proteins | sample YL17G14_0_MG_FD_204453 | JGI IMG/M metagenome (GOLD analysis project Ga0315295, IMG submission 204453) | Sediment microbial communities from Yellowstone Lake, YNP, Wyoming, USA - YL17G14_0 | ecosystem: Environmental > Aquatic > Freshwater > Lake > Sediment | place: USA: Wyoming | collected...
CGACGGCCACGGTGTTCCACTTGTGGGTGTGCTCGTAGACCAGTTCTGGGTTCTCCGCAATCGCCCGGCAGGAGGCGGCGACACCCGGCGTGTACCAGATGGCAAAGTCATTGAAATCCCGGATACAACACTTGAGCGCCACTTCCACCTTCCCCCGGTAGAAGGGGTGAAGCTTCATGGCGTCGGCGGACGGCTGCTTGGCCTTCGCCAGCAGTTGATCCACGGTGAGAGGCGAGACGGACTCAGGCATGGAAACAGACTCCTTCGGTTGATCGGCGGCGAGATCTCGGTTCCTTGGCGCCCGGCGGCTCACAGGCGTATGTAGGACTCGGTGTAGATCACCTTGTTGAGCAGAATCTGCACCGTCTTCCAGATCCCAACCTGCTCCGGATCGGACATGTCCACGGCCTCGGGCTGCAGCTCCTCCCCCGCCGCGACCGCATCGCGCAGTTTCAGGTAGAGAGCGCCGACCGGGGTCGAGGCGTCCCGGCTCTCAACAGTGCGGATGATGTCCATCAGCTTGTGGTCCAGGGGATCGAGGATGGCGGCATCCAGCCCCACGCCCATCAGCATCACCATGTAGACCTGGTTGAGACGCGGCCGCATCTCCGCCGGGACCTGGTTGGAGACGTTCGACAGCCCGACCACGGTCATCGGCGGCGGATCGGCCACCATCTTGAGCATGCGCACGGTCTCGATCGCCTGTGGCACAAACTCCTGGCAGCCGGAAACCGTCAGGATCAGCGGGTCGACGAACAGCTTCTCCATGGGGATGCCGACCTCCTGCGCACGCGGCATCAACTTCTCCATGGCCAGGGCAATGCGGGCGTCGGCGCTGACCGGGATGCCGCTCTTCTCCATGCACAGGGCAATCAGGCCGGCGCCGTACTTGGCCGCCAGCGGAGGCACGTTGGCCAGCCGCTCCTCCTCGGCCGAGGTCGAGTTCACGATGGCATTCGCACCCACCTTCTTGAGCCCGACCTCTATGGCGGCCAGATTGGTGGTGTCGAAGGAGAGGGTCATGCCGGGCACGGCCTCCTGGACGACGTCGACCAGCCAGTCGACAACCTCGGGCCCGGCCTTCTTCTGTGGCCCGATGTTCAGGTCGAGCACATCGGCTCCCGCCTGCCTCTGCTTGCGAGCCAGGTCGACGAAGAAGGCCCCCTCCCGGTTGCCCAGAGCCTCTTTCACCTTCGGCGCAATGATGTGGATGTTCTCCCCGATCTTGTACATAGATCCCCTCCTGTGGGGTCAGATCGTGTTCATGAGTCGGGCGGTCATGTCCTCCACGGCCTGCAAGGCCGGGGAATCTCCGTTCAGGCGCAGGAGCGGCTGGCCGAGGGCGTCGAGCTCGTTGACCCGGCTGTCGGCCGGTACCAACCCGGCGATCTCCAGCCCGAGTTCGTCGACTGCTGCCTGGAGCGGAGGCGGCATCTCGCCCTGCACCCGGTTGATGATCAGCATCGTACGCTTCACGTTGACCTCGACCTCGCGGGCCATGCTGGCAATCCCGGCGGCCGTCTTGACGCCGCGCACGGTCGGGTCGGTGACCAGCAGGAGCAGATCGACGTCCTTGGTCGTGCGTCGGCTGATGTGCTCCATGCCGGCCTCGTTGTCGATCACGACGAACTCGTAGCTGCGGCCCATCTCGTCAACGATCTGGCGCAGCAGGTGGTTGACGGCGCAATAGCACCCCTGGCCTTCCGGGCGTCCCATTGCCAGCAGGTCGACCTGATCGCCTTCCTCGAGGGCCATCCGGATCTTGCGGTTCAGATACTCGTGGCGGCTGATGGTCACGCCCAGCTGGCCTGCCTGAGCCGTCTCCATCATCTCCTCCCGGATCTCACCGGCCGTCACCGGCATCGCCAGGCCGAGGGCGAGGTGTAAGTTGGTCGCCGGGTCGGCGTCGATCGCCAGAATCGGCTGTGAGGTCCGCTTCAGCAAGGAGCGGATCAAGAGAGCCGCGATCGTCGTCTTGCCCGTTCCACCCTTGCCAGCCAGCGCGATGGTCTTGGTCATGATTCGATACCCAGCCTCTTCAACACCCGCCGCGCACGAAGCGTCACCCACTTGTTCGGCTTTCGCTTCTCACCAAGGTCAAACCAGGTCTTGCCAGCGTACGAATACTCCAGTGGCCAGCGGCCATCCGGCTTTCGCTTGGCCAGAATCAGCTCCGCCATCGCCTGCAATCGAGCATCCTTCCCGTACCCGAGAGCGGTTAGCACCTCGGCGTTGCGCAGAACATCCGTGACGTACCCCATCGGGTAGCCGAACTTGAACCAGCTGGCGTTCGGCTTGGTCGACCAACCCATGGGATAGTCCGCGACCGCCGGGTCTCGGCTGAGGAGAAGCTCGACGCCGACGTCGATCGCCCGGCGCATGGCCCGCGTTCTCGATCGGGCGGGGACACGGCTCAGGGCGTCCAGGGCCGGGACTGCCCCCCAGGCGCAGGGAAGGTGATTGTTGCCCGAACACAGGAACCCTGGCCCGCTGTTGCCCGAACGGTAGAAACGGACCGGGGCATTCTTCTCGCCCGCCGGGGCGATCCCTTCGCCGATGATGCTGCGGGCAAGCCAGTCGAGCGCCTGCTCCAACCGGTGATCTCCACCGAAGCCAAGCTCCAAGAGAGAGGCCCCCAGATTGCCCTGAAGACAGTGGATCATGGCGGCAGAGGTGGCGTTGGCGGAGAAGCCGCCTTGCGGGGATCGACTGTGATCGAGCACGTACTCGGCTCCTGCCCGAACTCGCCGGTCCTCCCCATCGGCGCCGAATTGCCCCAGGAAGATCACCTGCCAAACGGTGCCGGTGTACTTGGGCGCATAGCCCGGACCCGGCTTGACCCAGTACCCATCGCGCTCCTGGGCCTCCAGGATCTCCTTGACCGGCGAGCGGCGCACGGTGGCCCGGCGGGCGGCGCGGACCTCGGGGTCGTCCGCCGGCGCCCCTAGCAGGTCGCGCAGGGCGAAGGAACGGATACCCGGATCCTGCTTCTCCAGGAGCCAATCCAGCGTCGTGGAGGCCCGAGTGGTCATGCGCCCGACTCCTGGCGCCCATTCTCGTGCTCCCAGATCTCCGCCACGCTGGGGAAGCGGGCGATCTCGGTGTGAGGTAGGAAGAGGGCGGCGGTGAATGCCTCGTAGAAGGCATTGTCGGCCGAGAGCTCAATGTAGGTCAGCTTCCGGGCGATCTGGCGCAGCCGCTCCCCGGCCTCCCGGGAGAGCAGGGCCATGTAGCTTCCGAGGACGGAGGTGTTGCCCAGGAAGCGGATGCGGTCCCAGGGCAGGTCAGGCAGCAGGCCGATCTGGATCGCCTTCTCGACGTTGATGTACTTGCCGAACGAGCCGCCGACGAGAAGCTGCTGGACATCGGCCAGGTTGACGCCGACGCTCGAGGCCAGGATCGTGAAGCCGGCATAGATGGCTGCCTTGGCCCGCAGCAGGTTGTCCACGTCGACCTTGGTCAGGACGATGTCACGCCCGGTCTGGGTCTGGTCCGCCCAGGCGACGACGTACTCCGGGCCGTGTTCGCCTTCACGTACCCGGGGTATCCCCTGGTCGAGCTTGACGCTGCCCGCCCGGTCGATCACGCCGGTGACGAACAACTCGGCCAGGAGGGAGATCAGTCCGGAGCCGCAGATCCCGCGCGGGGGAACCTCGCCGATCACACGGTAGGTGGGCTCGAAGGTCTCCGAGCTCACCCAGACCTCTTCGATGGCGCCCTCGGTGGCCCGCATGCCGTCGACGACGCCGGCGCCCTCGAAGGCGGGTCCGGCGGAACAGGCGCAGGTCACCATCCAGTCGCGGGTGCCGAGGACGATCTCGCCGTTGGTGCCGACGTCGATGAAGAGGGTGAGCAGGTCGGTGTCGGCCAGGCCGCAGGCCAGCACGCCGGCGCTGATGTCGGATCCGACGTAGGAGGCCACGCCGTGCAGACTGTCGACGGCGGCGGTGGGGTTCAGTCCCAGGCCGATCTCGCCCGCCAGGACCCTGGGCACCTGGTTGGCGGTAGGGATGTAGGGGGCGAGGCGGATCGAGGCCGGAGGCAGGCCGAGGAACAGGTGCGTCATGGTTGTGTTGCCGGCCACGGTCATCTTGAGGATCTGGTCCGGCGAGATGCCGGTGCGCTTGCTCAGTTGGTCCAGCAGCGTGTCGATGGTCTGGCGCACGGCCTCGCCCAGCTGGGTGAGGCCCGGGCTCTTGCTGGCGTAGATGATCCGGGAGATCACGTCTTCGCCGTAGGCGATCTGGCCGTTGTACTCGGAGGCAGAGGCCATCACCTCCCCGCTTGCCAGGTCGACCAGGTAGGCGGTGACGGTCGTGGTGCCGATGTCGAGCGCCAGGCCGATGGGCCGGATGGGTTCGGCCTGCAGATCAATGAGATGGGCCGGACCGGTGCTGTCATCCGGGATCTCCAGAGCGACCCACGGGGACCACTCCGCCGACCGGAGCACCTCTCCCATCCGACGCAGCAGAGGAAGGGGAACATCAACGGAGGGGTAGCCCATAGACGCCAGTCCCCGCCTCAGGCGGCTCAGATCATCGACGCTGTCCTGGATCGAGGGAGGCTGCAGGCGGAGCGAGAAGACCCGAACGCTCTGGACAACGGCTGGATCGTAATGGAAGGGGAGCTCGATCTTGCGGGCGGTCCTGTCGGTGACCAGGCGGCGCTGGATGAGCTCCTGCGCGGGGATGGCGATCACCAGGTCGCCCTCGATCACAGTCTGGCAGGCCAATGCGTGGCCGGCGGACAGATCGTCGGCCGAGAGGCGAACGGTCGAGCGGCGGCGTGCCTGGCCCTGCTCGATGATCACCGCGCAGCGGCCGCACCGCCCCTGGCCGCCACATGGCTGGGCGAGAGCCAGATCCGCCGAGCGGGCGGCCTCGCTGATCAAGGCACCGGTGGGGGCCTCGACCGAGCGATTGGAGGGCAGGAAGGTTACGCGGTGGGCGGCCAACGTGATTCTTCACCTGGGACTTCGGAAGTCCCCGCAGGGACTTCCAGAGGCATGCCAACCAGGGGCGCGCGGGCCGAGGCGATCACTCGGCTTCTTCGACCGTGCGCCCCCACGCTACAATGCCCAACTGCCGCGAACGGCGCTTCTGGTAGAGGCTATTTCCCTCAACCCCGGCTCCCGACACTCCCTGGTGTCGGCGGCTTCAGTTCGTCCACATCGCTTTGAGATACGAGGCGATGTCGACGGCCTCGCGCGGGCCGACCATGATCTGCCAGCCTTGCAGTTCTTCCTCCAACTCGCCGGACAGGATCGCCACCGCGCCGGGGATGATCACCCGCTGGTGGTCGATCTTGTCCTTCACCCCGGAGTTCTTGACGGCCTTGGTGATCCGTTCGGCGTCGAACTTGCCGGCGGCCCAGGCCGTGAGGACGCTCATCCCCTCGGCGTCGCAGACGACCAGCCATGCCGGCCAGCCCGATCCCTCGACCTCGTTAGAGATGGCGAAGTAGGTGATCGAGAAGTTGGTCGTGACCATGAGCGGAGCCTTGGCATCCGGCGAGTTGATCTCGTACAGGCCCGGCTGAACCTGAATCGGCTTCTGGGGATCGGTGTACAGGTTCTGACGCAGGACCATGAGCGGGTAGAGGCTGGCGGGCTCGAAGGCCTCCAGCACAATGAGCCCGGCGTACTTGGCGATGTGCTCGGCGGCGAGCAGAGTCTCGGCGGCCGGATCCTTTCGTCCGGGGAAGGTGATGACCGGGTATCCCAGCGGGCGGAAGGCGCTTCGGAGCGCCAGCCGTCGTAAGGCGGTCAGGCGGGCGAGGGAGTCGCTCGGGCCGCTGACGCCCGGGTCGAGAACCAGGTCCTCGACGCCGGCCTTGACGATCGACTGCGTGAGTTCGGCCAGGCCCTCGAGTGTGTCGGACCGCACGGCCAGAGGCACCTTGGCCTCCTTGGCCACCGCCGCCATCGCCTCCCAGTTTCCCGAATCGGCGGCGTAGAGAAGCGGGCGCGTCCCGGCAGCAGCCTGGAGCCCGGCCTTGGCGACCTCCGGGGCCGAGGGAGCCATCAAGATGAGCGGTTTCTTGCTGACCGAGCGAACGGCGGAGACGGCGGCGGCGAAGGTCGCCGGGTCTCCCGAGGCGGCCTCGATGGCAAAGCCGTCCAGTCCGAGGCTGATGCCGACGTAATCCGCGCGGTAGGCATCGGCCAGGGAGGCCTTGCGCTTGAGCTCCTCGGCGCCCTCGCTGTCGCGCAGATGCCAGAGCAGGCCGGGGCGGTGATAGAAGGTCTTCTCGTGACGGAAGAGGACCGTCTCGTTGCCGATCTCGATCTGCCCCCCTTCGGCCGAGAGCGTGACCAGGCGGATCGGCGGGGCCGAGGCGGCCTCGAGCTTGGCCTTCGCCTCCTCGGTGACGTACGGGCATTCTTTGAGCTCCGCCTGCTTGGCGGCCAGCTTCATAGCGAAGGCCAGGCAGGTGGGGTAACCGCATTCCTTGCAGTTGGTTCTTGGCAGGAGTTTGTAGATTTCCAGGCCGGTGAGCGGCATCATGTGCCTCCGCGTCTTTTAGGCTGCCTGCGGCGTGGCGAGGTTGTCGACGATCGCCCGCAGTTGACGCAGCGTCTCAGGGTGTCGGAGGACGACGAGATCGGCTCCGGCAAAGATCAGGCTGGCAGCAGTCGTTGCCTCCCAGTTGAGAGCCCTCCGCTCCCAGTCCCCCCACGCGTCGGGAACGCCTTCCCCGACCTTGGATTCCTTAACCTTCCAGCACTCCTCGCCGGGAGTGACCATGATCGGTTGCTGGGTCATGGCGTCACCCTGCAAGGCTGCCAGGCGCAGGCGCTCCATGACCGAGTAGCCGTACTCGATTCCGTAGCCGAGAGCGCCGGTGGTCGGATCCAACACGACCCGCTCTAGAGGCAGCCCCATGTCGTGGATGAGGATCACGAGCTGCTTGGAGAGGTTGACATCCATTGGGGTCTTCGACTGGACGAGGTGGTCGTTGGCCATGGCGGTGGCGACGATCGTGCGGTAGTTCTTGTCCTCGCAGGTTCCAAGCACGATCCGCTCGCCCTTGGCCTCCTCGGCGACGGGGACGAGCACCTCGTTGTCGAGATCGGCCTGTCCGGGTCCGATCACCATCAATGGCAGGCCGGTGGCGTTGAGGACCTTGCGCACGACCGCCCGGGCGTGGGTGGGAGTGATGGGCTTGCCGTCGGCCATGGTGGCGCTGAGGGTGAGGACGATGACGTCGGCCCCGGCGGTCTCGGCGGCGCGTGCCCACTCGCCCGGGTCCCCCATGGCCTCCCCCCAGACCTTGGAAAGCAGGGGCGACCAGTCCTCGGGCTTGCGATCGCGCACCTCGATGGCCAGTGCCGGCCTATGGGGCAGGGCGCCCTCGTGGTGCAGGAAAGGCAGGGCGGCCTCGCCGCCGATCGTGACCGTGTGGCTGCGCGTCCCTCCCTGTTCCTTCGTGGCTCCAAGGGTGACCTCGCGCACCTTCCCGGTCCACTTCTCCTTGGGGATGTCTACGCTCACGGGCATATGTCCTCCGTTTGTCGACGGGGCAGGGTGGACGACGGCAACCGGCCGTCGTCCACCCCGCGCGGCCTAGCGTCAGAAGAGCGGCGGCATGGAGAGCGCGGGATGGTTCTTCTCGGTTACGTAGCGCACCAGGCCTTCGACGTCCGTGGCAATGCGCTCATCGCAGATCTTGTCGATCAGGCCGGGATCCCCTTCGCGAGCGGCCACCTGCTTGAGCTGCTCGGCCATCTGCTCTTTGAGCACCGACGACATCCACACGACGCGCTTGAAACCGCCGTCGGCCGAGACGAACTTGGGGCTGAGGATGTAGAACTTGCCGTGGCCCATGATGCCCGGCGTCTGCAGACCGCCGCCGGCCATGCCGGCCAAGGTCGAGAAGGTCATCCCGGCCGGCGTCATGCTGGTGTCCTCGCGGCTGATGATCATGATCCCGTTGGCCTCGGGGACGACCATGGCGATGCACTCGAAACAGCCGCAGGCCGTCATCGGATCCACCATGATCGAGTACACCGAGACGTTCTGGACCTGCTGGTGGCTGGCGTTGATGACGAACTCGTTGACTCCCTGCCAGACGCCCTTGAGCGGATCGGTCGCCATGCCCTTCTTGATGGGCTGGTTAGGGCCGGTGGGGTTGATCTGTTTCGAAGCCTTGCAGTCCAGCCAGTTGTAGGCGCCGCACAGACCCAGCCGCTCCGGGCTGATGACGCAGATGTGATTGGGGGCGAAGGACTGGCACAGGGTGCAGGAGTAGAACTCGTCCACGCTCTCGTCGGTCATCGAGCCGAGGCGGATGTTGCGCTCTTCGTAGGCCTGGCGAGCCTTCTCCAGCCACTCAGTGTGCAGCTTGGGGTCGGTGACGATCGTCACCTGGACCTTGTCGACGATGCTGCCAAAGTCGGCGTGGAAGCGGGCGTGCAGGATGTCGCCGAAGTGGCGAAGGTTGAATCCCTTCTCGACGTCCGCCTTGCTGATGCGGATCCAGGCAATGTCGCGCTGGCCGATGTGCTGGATCCCCGAAGCGCCGTTGACGAAGTAGTGCACCTGGCGCTCGAGCACCGGCTCGAAGTCCTTCTCCATCTTGCGACCGGCGACCCGAATCAGGATGCCCAGGTCCATGGCGCCTTGATCCTCGAGCTGCTCGAAGCCCGGCCCGACGATCTCGATCTTGCCGTCCTCGACCTTATCCAGGTCGGTCATGAACAGGTACTCGAAGGCCCGGCTCTTCTTGCCGCCGAACTCGACCCGCATGTCGTTCTTGCGGACGACCTCGCCCTCGAAGGCTGAGCCATAGGGAACCGGGATCGGCACTTCGGTCATGCGGATCTTGACGCCCCGGATCTCGACGCACTTCTGGACCAGCTTCTCGGCCCGCTCCAGGTCGTCCTTGCCCTCGATCTCATTGAAGGGCATCGAGACCACGTGTTCGTAAGTGGTCACGCCGGTGGGCAGGATCTCGGGGATGATCGTGTCGGCGATGACCGGGAAGCCGAAGTTGATGGCCCCGGCGGCCGTGGCGTACTTCAGGTCGTCGACCTCGCCCAGAGCCAGGACGAAGGCGAAGACGCGGTTCTTGTTGTAGAGCAGGATGTTGCGGGCCTGGCCGCCCTTCATGCCGCCGAAGGTCAAAGCGGAGCGGACGGCGAAGCCGAGGGGGTAGATGGCCGAGATCGTGTCGGTGCCGAAGGGCACGATGTAGGTGTCGTAGCCGAGCTCGACACCCTCTTCCATCAGTTGATGGATGATGCTGCGCCCGTTGACATTGCCCGAGAGGAAGCACAGGATGTTTCGGCGCTGAAGCTCGCGCACGATCTTGACGGCGACCTCGTTCGACTTGGCACAGCCGACGATGGCGGCGAAGCCGGGCATGCGGCCGTCGACCAGCTGGATGCCCCAGGAGCGGAGCTGGATGTCGTCGATCGGGCCGTTGAGATGCCCGTCGGCGCCGGCCTCCTTCCCGTTGTCGGGACTGGTGAAGGCCGTGCCGCCGGCCAGGCGCAGGCCGGGCATCGGCTCCGGCTGCAGCCCATAGACGAACTTGATGGCCATGATGGTCTCTTCCGCCAGGAGCGTGGCCATGCCGCTATCGAGGGTCTCACCCAGGTACGGCGTCCAGCGCCGGTCGGGCGGGACGGGGTGTACCAGGCGCCTCGCCTGTTGGAGGATCGGAGCCAGGTCGCCGAGCTTGGTGATCTCGACGCCGGTCATGCCCAGAATCAAGGGCAAGTAGTAGGCGGTGTTGGGAAAGGAGATCGGTGTCTCGGGGCCCTTCTCGGCCAGGGCGCGCTCGAGCATCAAGTCGGCCTCGTGGATGATGGCGTTGGCGCCCCGGATAGCCCGTGTGGCAATGTAGCGTGACATCTCTCAGCTCCTCACTTCTCTGCCGGCTGTCCGTAGAGCGCTTCGGCGCGCTCCTCGGGGCTGAGCTTCATCAGCTCGTTGATGCGCCAGTCGCCGCTGCGGCCGAACTTGCCCGGATCGTACGCGGGCAGCTTCAGGGCGGCGCGCTTCTTGTCGATGTGCTCCAGGATCCGGCGGACCATCTCCTCCGGCTCGACCACGAACTCGATCTTGCCGCCGACTTTGGACTCCCATCCCTGGCTGAGGATGTCGGTAACTACCGTGCTGCCCTCGACCGGGTTCTTGATGCCCATGATCACGTAGGCGCCCGAGGCGGCGCAGTAGGAGGCGATGGCCAGGGCCTTCTCGCTCATCCACTCCGGGGCGATGCCCACCGCCGGGACGTCGCAGATGTCGTCGCCCAGGCCCCCTTCGGCTACCACTTGGCTGAGCACGGTCAGGATGCGGCTGTTGTCGACGCAGGATCCCATGTGCAGAACCGGCGGCATGCCGGTGGCCTCGCAGACCTCCCTCAAACCGGGGCCGGCCCACTGCATGGCAGCCTCGCCCAGCAGGTATCCATATTTGCCGCTGGCGATAGCACCGCAGCCGGTCTCCACCAGGAGGACGTCGTTCTTCAGGAGCTCGCGGGCCAGGAACTCGTGGGTGGCGTCCTGGGTCGAGCGGGGGTTGTTGCAGCCGACGTCTGCCACCACGCCCCGGATCCGGCCGGACATCACGGCGTCGTTGAGCGGGCGGAAGGAGGATCGGTACGAGCCGCCCAGCATGTAGTTGATGTACTCGTGCGAGAAGCCAGGCACAACGTCCGAAGAGACGTCTGGGATCTGGACCTCGCCCCGGTTCGGGTAGTTGTCGATCGCCCGGCGGACGATCTCCTTGGCGATATCCAGCGCCCGGTCTTCCTCGAACTCGATGTGCGTGGCGCCGGTGATCTTCACCTTGGGTGAGGTGGTGATGACCTGGGTGTGGAACTTCGCCGCCAGATTGGGCAGCGCCTGCATGATGCACTGCACGTCGACGACCATGGCTTCGACGGCGCCGGTGATGATCGCCAGCTCCTGGTGCAGGAAGTTGCCGGCCGAGGGCACGCCCTGGCGCATCAAGGTTTCATTGCTGGTGCAGCAGATGCCGGCCAGGTTGATTCCCTTGGCGCCCTTGGTCTCGGCGTAGGCCAGGAGCTCGGGATCGGTCGTGGCGGCCAGGATCATCTCCGAGAGTGTGGGCTCGTGCCCGTGGACGATGATGTTGACCTCGTCCTTCTTGAGCACGCCCAGGTTGACCTGGGAGACGAGAGGGCTAGGGGTGCCGAAGAGGATGTCGGAGATATCGGTGGCGATCATCGACCCGCCCCAGCCGTCGCCCATGGCGGCGCGCATAGCCTGGTGGAGGATGTGGTCCGGGTCCTGATCATCGCCCATGTGAGTCCGGTGGAGGATGTCGACGATCTCGCGGTCGATGCCGCGCGGGACGATCTTCAGGTTGCGCCAGATCGCCTTGCGCTTCTCGGGGGCGCGCTCGACCATGCAGAGCTCGCCCTG
>Ga0315295_10004942_pt1 | contig 11394 bp, 9 predicted proteins | sample YL17G14_0_MG_FD_204453 | JGI IMG/M metagenome (GOLD analysis project Ga0315295, IMG submission 204453) | Sediment microbial communities from Yellowstone Lake, YNP, Wyoming, USA - YL17G14_0 | ecosystem: Environmental > Aquatic > Freshwater > Lake > Sediment | place: USA: Wyoming | collected...
TTGATACGTGCATACTGGAATGGACGGTGGTGGGGGTGTCCACTGCAAACGAGACCATGCAAAAAATCGGATCCGGAAGCAGCGTGACCTGTAACGTGACGAAGGCGACTTCCGACGCGACCAACTATACCTTCAAGGTTTATGCCAACGATTCGGCGAATACTTTTGGCAGCGAAGGCGGCAGACATTTCAGGGAGAATGACGAACCGGCGAAAGTCGTCCTTACATCGCCGGCGGACGGCACGCACACGACCGACCGCACGCCGACTTTCACATGGGAAGTCCCGAGCGACGCAGACAGCGACACGCTGAACTACACAATAAACATAACCTGTTTTGGCACATGCACTTCTGACGACAACAGGTATGTCACCGATATAATGACAAATTCTTACACGCCGACCATGGAACTGAAATATTTCGGCGATGACAACAGCTACTACAACTGGTCCGTGCGCGCAGGCGACGGGTATGAGTTCGGTTCGTGGAGCAACGTGTGGAAACTCACGATAGACACCGATGTTTCGATAACCATGCTCAACGACACGGTCGAGTTCGGGGAAAACCGGCTCGTGGGGTACAAGGACAACACAACGGACAACGACCCCTATCCCTTCTCGCTGAGGAACATCGGCAACTGCGTGATAAACATCAACATCACATCCAGCGACCTGCTGTGGGACTCGGCCGCGCAGCCGTCGGATTACTTCAATTATTCGGTCAACTGGCTTCCGGGGGAGGAGGGCGCGTTCAACTGGACCGAGTCGCAGACCGCCCAGGCGAACATGCCTGAGGTCGACCAGAACATAACGTTCATAGATTCCCTGAATTATACGGCGGGCAACAGCTCCGCCGAAATCGAGCTTTACATACAAGTCCCGCCGGCAGAACCACCGGGCACGAAGGCATCGCTCATCATATTCACGAGCGAGTATCACAGGTGATCGGAATGAACAGGGCAAAAATGTCATTCGCGGCAGTGAACCTTCTGGTAATAGGCTTACTGTCGGTGCTGCTTGTAAACCTCATCACCGTGCCGCTTACCTACCCGAAACACAAGGACTACACGACCGAAAGGCAGCCGGAATTCGCCTGGGGCGGCATGCAGGGGGAATACGTGCTTTTCATCGATGACGACCAGAAATTCAAAACGCCCGCCACCGCAGAGGTTTCGGGCAATTCGTACAAAATGGCGAATGCCCTGGACTTCGGCACGTATTACTGGAAAGTACAGAGCGGACTCGCATCCAGCGAGGTCCGCAAGCTCACCATAGGGTCGAGCGTCATCCTGTCCAGAAGCGGGAATGAGGTGAAGAACGATGGCAACGCTGAATTGTCTATACATGCCCCGAGCATAACCGGCGCGTTCGTGCTGGGGATAAACGAATCCGTTGAGATTGGTGAAAGGGAAAATGTCACGGCAGAGCAGGCTTAACGGGCTGGCATTGATGCTGGCGCTCTTGGCAATGTTCAGCGCTGCTGCCGTAAATGCGGCCGCCATAGGCGTCACCCCGGGCAGGACGACGGTCGACTTCGAACCAAACCTCGAAAAGAGCGTGACCTTCACGATAATAAACAACGACCACAAAAGCTTCAACGCGTTCGTATATGCGGAGGACGAGCTGAAGGACTACATAACCGCAGAGAAAACCATCGTGGAATTCAGGGAAACTGACGATTCCAAGCCTTTCACCTACAAATTCAAACTCCCTGAAAAAATGGAAAAGCCCGGAGACCACTGGGCAAAGATAGTCGTCATGGAAATGCCGGCTGGAGCGAGCGAAGGCGAGCAGGTGGTCATGGCTACGACCGCCGTCGTTCATCAGCTGAAGGTGAGGGTTCCGTATCCTGGCAAATACGCCGAATTCGACATGGTTGTGCAGGAAGCCGGGCCCGGGGCAACGGCGACGTTCTTCGTCAAGATATTCAACCTCGGCACCGAGGACATATACAAGGCCTTCGCGACCGTCGACATCCTGGGCCCGACGAACGAGAAGATAGCGACGCTCGAGAGCGAGGAAATCGCCATCGAGTCGAAGAAAGGCGGGGAGCTGGTAATCCCCTGGAAGGCTGACGTTAATCCCGGGACATATCATGCGGTCGCGACCGTGAATTACGACGGAAAGGTCGGGAGCGTCGAGAAGAATTTCGGCGTCGGCGCGCTGAGGCTGGAGCTGCTGGACGTGAAGGTGAGGAATTTCGCTTTGGGAGGCATAGCGAAGTTCGAGATAAGCGTGGAGAACAAGTGGAACCAGAGGGTCGACGGCGTGTACGCCGAAGTGGTCATGAGCAACGAGAAGGGTGACCAGGTGGCGAGTTTCAAATCCGCGTCCGTCGACATCGACCCGCTGCAGCGCTCGGCCCTGTACGCCTACTGGGACACGCAGGGCGTCGCTAAAGGCACGTACGACGCGAAGCTCATCCTGCATTACGCGGGCAAGACGACGGAGAAGCTGCTTAAAACCTACGTATCGCTGGAGAGCATAGAAACGGAAATCGTCGGCGTGACGGCGAAGGTGATAACGGCCAGAGGCGCGGCCGGGCCGGGCGCGGACGTGCTTGTCCCGCTCGTGCTAATACTGGTATTCATAAATGTGGGCTGGTTCTTCTACTTCAGAAGGAAGAAGAAATAGTTTCTGTGTCAGTAAACATCGATATCCTGGACCGAGCGCGAAATCACGTAACTGCCGTAGCTGACCTCGACCACTAGTTTGTGGCTGCCTCTGGCGACGGACGCGTCGATGCCGAACGCCGCTATGTCCAGCGCGTACCTGTACGGCCCGCCGTACCCGTAACCATCGTAATTTATTTTGGGCACTTCCTCGCGCACGCGGCTGTAGCCCGCGCCCGTCCTCGCGACGAACTCGCCGAAGCCCATCGATGCGCTGCGCTCGTCCAGGTAAACCGTGACTGTTGCGTCTTCGGGTATGAAGCCGTCGTCAGCGATAGTCACGCTTATGTTGGCTGCTATCTGGCTGGTCGATGGGGCGGATGCCGCAGTCATGAAGCCCGTGATGCCAGGCCTGGACAACAGAACCATGACTAACGCAACGCTTATTACTGGCAGAATGAAAACTCTCCTGTCCATATCCAACGCCACAATTAATATAATTAATTATATTATTGGAGAGAAATTTTAAATTGATGTTCCGCCATCTCCGAACCCTCTGCACGTGTTCCGTTTTTATTAGGCCCCGACCAATTATAAATTATGCTGGGGGTCGGAAGGCTGTTGGTTCTTGCAGTCTTGGCAGCGGTTCTGCTTAACCTCATCCAGAACGCGTCGGCAACAGAGTACACGTGCGATTCCTGCTCGGACTGCAACAGCAAGGTACAGGCCACGACCAGCGGCGATATTGTAAAACTGAACACATCAATAACCTTTGAATCAGACAACTGCATCGAATTCAACGACGACGACAATATAATCCTCGACTGCGACGGCTTCAATATCAGCGGAGAGGGTGACAGCATATGGTGGTTTGGCGTATACCTTGGCGATTCTGATAACAATATAATACGCAATTGCTCCATAAGCGGTTTTTTTGACGCAGTACTCCTGATCACCAGCGTGAACACCACGATAACAAACGTCATCGCGCGGAATAATACCGAAGGCATAAGTATAGGCGACAGCTCCAACTACACCAAGATTGTAAACGTGACGGCAACTGAAAACGACTATATGGATGTCGTTATAAATGGGGGTTCTGGCTACCACTGCAACGACATCCTGATAAACGTGACAGGCTCCGGTGGCCGGCCGATAAGGTATTACAATTATTCAGTGAACCTCGCCAACGAGGTTTTGTCGGAGCTGATCCTGTGCAATGCCGACTACTCCAACATAACCAACATAACCGTCATAGGCTCGGAAAGCCTGGAAAATAACGCCATTGATATCTGCAAGACCGATTATTCAAACTTTAGCATGATAAATTCCTCGCACAACGAATATGGCATTTATTTCGGCCAGTCTAGTAATAATTCATTTGCCGATATTGTTGTCAATAACAATTATCATTCTGGTCTGATCATAGGGGGGGTGTCTTATAATAATACATTCGTTAATGTTACGGCGAATTATAATCCTACCTATAGTGGTGTTGGCATCTATTCATCCGACAACAATACGCTCGTTAATGTTACAGCGAATTACAACAACTATGGCGTCTATAGTTCATACTCAAATTATATTAACCTCTCGAATTTCACGTTATCAGGAAACACATACGGCATATACCTTTATTATCGTTCACAATACAACACCATAAAAAACTCCCGCATAGAGAACAGCACACAGCACGGCATTTCCCTGGTGCACTGGAGCACAAACTACGCGCGCTACAACACCTTCTACAACAACTTCCTTAACAACACAATAAACCTGAATTCAACCAGTAGCAGCAACCAGAACTACTGGAACACGACCTTGCAGACCGGCCAGAGGATATACGCAGGCGGCAACAATATAGGCGGCAACTTCTGGGCCTTCCCGAACGGGACGGGCTATTCGCAGACGTGCACCGATGTGGCTGGCGACGGCATCTGCGACAATAGCTACACTATACTGACTAACAATGTTGATTACCTGCCGCTGAGCGACCAGTATCAAACAAAAGAAATCGCCGCATGCAGGCTTCTCAACGAAACGGGATGGACCTACAATCTCACGCAGGACATAACAAACTCCGGGGACACGGTCTGCATGAACGTGACCGTCGATAACGTAACGCTGGACTGCGGAGGCCGCAGCATAGACGGGGCTTCTGCCTCGGACACGTACGGCGTTCACATGTATGAGAGGAAAAACGTAACCATAATAAACTGCACCATCACGGACTGGTGGTACGGGGTTTATATGAACGTGACCATCCGAAGCAATGTGTCGGGCAACAACCTGACCAACAACAACATCGGCCTGGAAACGCTGAACTCGCTGAACAACACCATGAACGATAATTTCGTGAAAAGCACGTCCGCGGCCATAGACCTGAGCAACTCCTCGTTCAACTCCATAAACCGCAACACCATAAGGAACGGGGACGTCGGCATTTCGCTGGCCTTGATCTCAAGGAACAACACGTTCACCGGGAACTCGCTGGATACGCTCAACACGTATGCGGTTTACATCTACCAGTCGTACGACAACTTCTTCCGCGACTCGAACATAACAAGCACGTCCACCGACATATATCACTTCGCTTCCACAGACACGGTTTTCCTGAACGTGAGCCTTGACAAGTCGAAAATCACGGTCGACGCGGGGACCATTTACCTTAAATGGTATTTGGATGCAAGAATCGTGTCAGAAGAAGGGGCGGTAAACCAGGCGAACGTGACCATAAAGGATGCGTACAACACCACCCTGTTCTCCGGCGCGTCGAACGCGTCGGGCTACATAACCAGGCAGAACGCGACCGAGTTCCACCAGAACTTCAGCGGCAAGTTTTACTATAACAACCACGTCATTAACGCGAGCAGGTTCGGCTATGTCCAGAACCAGACCTCGGCGAACGTGACCGCTAACCAGCTGGTCATCCTCTATCTGCCGGGGATAGCGCCGCCGCTGGTCCAGGTCAAAACCTACACGCTCGGCATGGTTGAAACCGACATCATAAAACCGGGCAGGATAGTGAGAATAAGAGCGAATGTGAACCACACGCTGGGCAGGGAATACATAATGAACTCAACCCTTGCGGTAAAGGACAATACGGGTTCGCTTGTCCTGAGCAATGCGGCCATGGCGAACATCTCCAACATAACGAACGGCTATACCTATGAATATAATTATACGCTTCTTAACGGCTCGGAGGGGCTGTGGACCGTGAACGTCACCGCGGCCGATTCGTTCGGCAGGAAGGGCAGCGGCTTCAAGAAGATAGCCGTCATCCCCCTGACCCTCCAGATAAAGCTCGTCCTCAACAGCACATCGGACAGCATCTACATCCCCGGGACGGGCGAGACCTCCTTTTCCGGCCTCGCAACCGCGGAATACGCAAGCCCTGAACATTATTACCTCGCCTCGTATTCCGGCGACGCGCTCAAGGCCGTCGTGTTCTCGCACCTTAATCCGATAGCGCTGCTGACGGAAAAGAACGCCGATTCTTACGCCATCGGAACGAGCCAGAGGTTTTCCAGCTCGATGGTATTCCTTGCGTTTTCAAAGGGGAACTGGAGGATAGTGAACAACAGGATGAGTCAGATAGAAAAGGGCGAATTCCTCTCGGCGCCGAAGCCAAGCTTCGGCTTCGGCCTGGGGGGCAAATACTCTCTCAAGGTCTTCCTGAGCTACCAGGACATCGACATAAACAGCACGCTCGTGATAGGGAGAGGTTATAACAGGCTCGTGATAGAAAAAACCGGCTCGACCGGGGCAAAGGCAAGGATAGACATAGAAAGAGGCTGACTTTTATTTTCATTGCTCGCAGGGAAGGAGCATGAGAAAACTGGCACGTTTTAGGGTGTAATACTGCTTTAAAAGTTTTAGGTGCCAAATAATTAAAAGGGTTCGAGGGTTTATGGTTAAAACTAACAATACAATTTTATTTTTGAGTGTCATTTTATTGATAATTTCTCTGGCAGGAACATTTTTGATGCTGGAAAAGACGAGCTTCAACCTTCCGGGCGAAGGCCCGGAACCGGTCCAGCAGGGAAAGGTGGAGCTTACCATACTGCCTGCGCCGGCTGGGGTTTCGTCAACCGGCATGATAGGCGTTGCCATACTTCCGAGTAAAACTCCAGAGAATAAGTAGATGGTAAGCTGTGATGATAATATATTGAGTGGGGGGGGAACATTGCAAATGTGTCAAACAGTTTGATAGCGGCCTTATTGATAATGACAATAGTGATATCTACTTTTGGTTTGCTATTTATCGGTAACTTTGGCGGAATATCAATAACGGGTCAAGCAACAGGAACAGGGGCGGCCAACGTTACGATCACAGGCGCAGTGGCGATAGAACTGCTCAAGAACTTCACCCATTTCAACACCAGCGCCCTGGACGGCGCGGCAAGGATAATATCGACGCAGGCTGACAACTACGGAACCTTCGAAGACGGCTCAGAAGGCAATGGAACAAATGTCGGCACGTGCGTCGGTACGGAAGCGACCTGCGCATTCCCGTTCGTCGTGAGGAACATCGGCAATGTCAACGCGTCCATCAACATATCTGCAGCTTCCCAAGCGTCGACATGGATAGGAGCAGGAGCAGCGGCACAGGTCAAGGGCAAGAACAACGAAACGAATGCGTGCGGAGCTAGTTTCAGCGGCCTAGCAGGCTTCGGAGAAGGCTCGTGGGCCAACCTGAACACATCCGCAAGTGAAACTGTTGTGTGCACGGACCTGGACTTCCGTGATTCGCCGAACCAGGACGAGCTAAGGATACACTTCCAGCTTACGCTGCCGAGCGATGCGGCGGTGGGAGGCAAGCAGGTCGTGGTGACAGTCGGTGCTATAGACTCGTCTTGATAAAGCAAGCGAACCGGTGTTTTTACCGTGAAAAAAGCAGTTCTGTTAGCCGCCTTCTTTATTTTTTATTATGTTTTTTCAACTCATTCTGCATCAGCGTTGGGCATAGGCTCATGCTAGAAAAAACCGGCTCGACCGGGGCAAAGGCAAGGATAAACATAGAAAGGGGCTGAAGCTTCTGTCCTTCTTCCTTCGCCGCCGCCATATTTTCACAGAAAAAGGAGCAAGGGACAATAACAATTTAAATACTTTAAGGTGCAATTAATTAATATCGAGGGGTCAGGGGTGTGCTATGGCTAAAACCAACAATTTAGTCTTGATTTTGAGCGTCGTTTTATTGATTGTATCGATTGTGGGGACATTCGTGATGATAGAAAAGGTAAGCTTCGGCATTCCGGGCGAAGGCCCGAAACCGGTCCAGCAGGGAAAGGTGGAGCTTACCATACTGCCTGCGCCGGCTGGGGTTTCGTCAACCGGCATGATAGGCGTTGCCATACTTCCGAGCAATGAGGCGGCAAAGACGTGATTGCGGCAACGCAACGTGATGATAATATAGATAAAAATAAAGAGGGAGACTATGGTGAATGTATCAAATAACCTAATAGCGACTTTGCTTATAGCGGCGATAGTGATATCCGGTTTCGGCCTGGTTACGATAGCCAATATTGGAAGAATTTCAGTAACAGGCGGAGCGACAGGGACAGGGGCAGCCAACGTTACGATCACAGGCGCAGTGGCGATAGAACTGCTCAAGAACTTCACCCACTTCAACACCAGCACTCTGGACGGCGCGGGAAGGATAATATCGACGCAGGGCGACAACTACGGAACCTTCGAAGACGGCGGAGAGGGCAACGGAACGAGTGGAGGCGATGTCTACGGCTCGTGCGTCGGCACGGAAGCGACCTGCGCATTCCCGTTCGTCGTGAGGAACATTGGCAATGTCAACGCATCTATCAATGTGTCTTCAACGAACGAAGCGTCGACATGGATAGGAGCAGGGGCAGCGACACAGGTCAGGGGCAAGAACAACGAAACGAACGCATGCGGAGCTAGCTTCAGCGGCCTAGCAGGCTTCGGAGAGGGCTCGTGGGCCAACCTGAACTCAACCGCGACTGGCGAGACTGTCGTGTGCTCAGACTTGGACTTCCGCGATTCGCCGAACCAGGACGAGATAAGGATACACTTCCAGCTTACGCTGCCGGGCGATGCGGTGGGAGCCAAGCAGGATGTAATAACAATTGGTGCTATAGACTCGTCTTGATAAAGCAAGCGAACCGGTGTTTTGCCCATGAAAAAAGCAGTCCTGTTAGCCGCCTTTTTTATTTTTTATTATGTTTTTGCAACTCATTCTGCATCAGCGTTGGGCATAGCCCCCGGCAGGGTCGAAATGAACTTCATGCCCGGCTATGAGAACGAGTTCACCGGCTACGTGAGCAGCAGCAACCAGGAAGACATCGAGATGTACGTGGACGGCGAGCTGAAGGAATACATCACGCTGCTGACGCCGGACAGGCTCACCATCTATCCCGACAAGCAGGTCGCCTACAGCTTCAGGGTCAAGCTGCCCGAGACATTCGAACGCCCTGGCAGGCACGTGGGCTACATCTGGGCGATGCAGCACGTCGAGGCCCAGCCAGGGGTCGCTGTCGCGAGGGTCAAGGTAGGTACGACCGTACGGGTCAACGTCCCCTACCCGGGGAAATATGCGGAGCTGACTTTTACCATAAAGAACCCGAACGTGAACGACACCATTGTTTTTGAGATAGGGGTCACGAACCTCGGCAAGGAAAACATAACGCAGGCAAAGGGCGAGATAGAGATACTTGACCAGGCGAACGGCACGCTGGTCATGCTGCAGACGGAGGGGAAACCAATCGAAACCACGATGACCGAGACCCTGCAGGCAACGTGGTTCTCGGATGTCGCGCCTGGCCTGTACAGGGCGAAAGTCAGGGTCCTTTACGACGGCGAGACCGCGGGCCTTGAAAGGGAATTCAATATCGGGGCGCCGCTCATAAAAATCATAAACGCTTCCGCGGAGCCCATAATCAACGGCACGATAGGCAAGATGCAAACGAAAATCAGAAGCTACTGGAACGATGAGATAAAAGATGCGTATCTCGAGGTCTTCATAAAAGACATGGCAGGCAAACCGTTCGCTCAGCACAAAAGCGAGAACATCAATGTCGGGGCCTTTGACGCGCCCGTCATTACAAGCTTCTGGGACACGAGCGAGGGCGTGCCGCTCGGCAACTACACCGGCCTGGCCGTGCTCCGATACCTCGACACGAATGACACAAAGGAATTCGGCATAGCAGTGATAGCTAAACCGTTCGCCTTCGGAAGCGAGTGGCTTCTCATAATAGCCGTTGTCGCCGTGATCGCGGGCGCAGCCGCTATAGCCTTCCTAGTCAGACGCAGGAAGCATAAAAACAAATTCGCCCAGAAAAAGCTCATGTAAGCAATTTAACTTTTCTCCGCCAATTTCTAATCAACTATGAAAGAGTTATCCAACAATCTCATTGCCATACTGATATCAATATTCATAATAATTACCCTGCTGGAGTTCACGGCCTACCATATAAGATACGGTGAAATAACGCTTAAAGCGACCGCAGTCGGCCTCGTAGGCATGTGCGTCGACAACGACCCGCTCATCGTGCCGATCCCGAACCAGACCGCTTACATAGGCAAGATATACACTTACAATGTCAACACAACGGTAGCGAATGACGCGAACGTCACATTTTATGACGACACATCTCTTTTCAACATAAACAACGCGACCGGCCTGATATCGTTCATTCCGCAGGCTTCGGACGAGGGCCCGCACAATGTAGAGATATCCGTGGTTTCGATATGCGGCATGCTGACAGACACGGAAATCATGAGGCTGACCGTCATATATGAAAACAGGCCGCCCGTCCTTGGCTACGTGCCGGACCAGATGATAAACCAGAACGACGTCTTCGTCTACGACGTCAACGCGACCGACCCTGACAACGACACGCTCTTCTTCGGCGACAACACGACCATGTTCCAGATATCTTCGAGTACGGGGCTCATATACTTCGTGCCCGGGCAGGAAGACGTGGGGAATAATTCCGTTCTGATATGGGTAATGGACATGCGCGACGGCAGGTTTCTCGGCGGCGTCGACTGGCAGGTCGTTAATTTCGAGATAACAGACGTGAATGACGCGCCCGTCCTCGACACGATAGGCGCGCAGACGGCGATAATAAACGAAACGTATGTTTACGACGTCGAAGCGATTGACGTCGATGTCAAGCCTGAATGGCGCAATCTGACGTTTTACGACAACGCCACGTTCTTCAACATATCCCCCGCAACCGGGCTGATACAGTTCTTCGTGAACGGCTCGTACAACGGCACGTATTCGATAAACATCACGGTGAGCGACGGGTATCTTTCCGATACGGAGATAATCAGCTTTTCCGTCGTCGCGGTGAACCATCCGCCCAACATAACGTCATGGTATCCTGAAAACGCTACCCTGTACATCGACGAGGGCCAGAACCAGTACTTCAACATAACCAAGTTCGATCTCGACGGGACGATACCATCGTCCCAGTGGTATGCGGACGGCGTTGAGTTAACCGGCCAGACCGCTGATGAATTCACGTACTATGCAGGCTACACATCCTCCGGAAATCACAATATCACGGTCGTCATTTCCGACGGCCAGCTTGCGGCTTCGCATGAGTGGACCCTGTCTGTCAGGGACGTGCCGCTTGTTGTCGTGGGAGGGGGTGGCGCCCCCGTAAGCGAGGTTAGGCCGCCCCCGTGCACGGAAAACTGGAGATGCTCCGAATGGTCTGTCTGCCCTGTTTACGAAATACAGACGAGGACGTGCCAGGACCTGAACAAGTGCGGGACCACCCTGCACAAGCCCGAGGAGC
>Ga0315295_10004943_pt1 | contig 11393 bp, 8 predicted proteins | sample YL17G14_0_MG_FD_204453 | JGI IMG/M metagenome (GOLD analysis project Ga0315295, IMG submission 204453) | Sediment microbial communities from Yellowstone Lake, YNP, Wyoming, USA - YL17G14_0 | ecosystem: Environmental > Aquatic > Freshwater > Lake > Sediment | place: USA: Wyoming | collected...
CAGCATGGACGTCCATGCTGTCCCCGGATTCCAGCCGGACGCGGAGACCCAGAAGGCGCTGGACGCGGTCGAACGCTGGAGCCACGCGCTGGCCGCCGCGGCGGAGAACGCCCGGCACGCCGGCGAACTGGCCGCCACCGCCAATGCCGCCCTCGCGAGCTTCGACCCCGACCAGAGGCTGCGGGCCGACGAGGAACTCGCCGCCGCGCAGCAGGCGGCCGAACACGCCCGCACCGCCGCCACGGAACTCGAGGCCCGCCGCCGCACGCGCCGCGAGATGGCGCGGGAACTCCTGAACGCCCGGCAGTGCCCGCTGCTCAACCAGCGCTGCAAGCAGTTCGAGGAGGGACACCTGGTCCTTTCCGAGGTCAACCTCGACCGAGCGGTCGAGCTCGCGCGCCAGGACCAATCCGCCGCTGAGGAAGTCCTGCGCCGCGCGGAGGAAGCCGCCGCAAAGACCAAGGAAGAGGCCGACGGGACCCTGAGCACACGGGCCCGCGCCGGCGCGGCGCTGGAGGACATCGGACGCCAGTTGGCGCTCGCCCAGGATGCCGCGGCCCGCACCGCCTTCGACCGTGTCGCCGCGTCGTTTGCGGCACCCGACACCCCCGCGCCGCGCCTGCCTGCCGTGCGCGATCTGCCGGACCCCGGGGACGAGCCCTGGAAGGCGCTCTCGGCCGGGTCGGAGGTCGCGGAGGGCATTTGCGCCTTCGCCCGGGCCGTGGGCGAGTCGGCGGAGAAGTGGAAGGCGCAGATGGAGTCACGCAAGGAGGTCGCGGCCGAACGGCGCCGCCGGCGCGACCTTGAACAGCAGCAGCTCAAACAGGAAGAGGCGGCCCTGCGGGAACGCCGAGAGGAACTCGAAGAGCGCCGCGCGGAGCAGGAAGGCCTGGCCAAGCGAGCTGCCGCGGCGCGGGAAGAGGCCAGGCAGCTCACCGATACCATCGCTCAGTTGGCCGCCAGACAGGCCGAGTTCGAGGCGCTCGAGGCCCGCGCCGCGCAAGCCCAGGCCGCGCGCGCGGCGGCGGCGGAGGGCCATCAGAAGTACGTCGCCGCGGAGGCCGACGCCCAGCGGCTGGAGCAGGCGCGCGCCGACGTCGCGTTGGCCGTCGGCCTCCTGGAGCAGGCCCGCCGGGAAGCCGCGAACGCGCTGCGCGCCCGCGACGCGGCCCAGGCCGCTTACGACGCGGAGGCCCACGCCCGCGCCCGCGGCGCGCTCGAAGAGGCCGCCAAGCGCGTCAGCGCGCTCGAGACCCAACTGGAACGGGACGAGAAGCAACTCGAAGACGCCCGCCGACGCGCGGCCCAGTTGGCGGCGGCCTTGGAAGAACTCCGCGTGCAGACCCGGCGCCAGACGCTGCTCGAAGCCCGCCGCGATCTCCTCGAACACCTTCGCAAGACGCTCCGCGACGCGGGCCCGCTCGTCGCCGAGCAACTGGTCCAGGCCGTCAACGCCCGCGCCCAGACGATCTTCGCGGCGCTCACGCCCCACGACCCGGCGCGCCTGGACTGGCAGGGCGATTACGAGCTGCGCGTCATCACGACCAGCGGCACGCGCCGCTACGCGACGCTCTCCGGCGGACAGAAAGTCAAGGCCGCCCTGGCCCTGCAACTGGCGCTCGTCCAGCAGTTCAGCCAGGCGGGGATCTGCATCTTCGACGAGCCGACCTATGCCCTCGACGCCGAATCCCGCGAGCGGCTCGCCGAGGCCATCGTCGAGGCCCAGCGCGTCTCGCGTTTCGAGCAGCTATTCGTCGTCTCGCACGACGACGCCTTCGACGAGCTGGTCGAGCACACCGTCATGCTGGAGTACTCGCCCGCCAACGGCACCCGCGTCGTGCCGCAGGGATGACCGGAGCGACCTCTCATCCGCCGCCGGCGGCCCGCCTGGCGGGAACTCCGTCTCGCGGGTAGCATCGCAGGCATGGGGTACGGCCTCCTCGCCGATCTCACCGCCATCCTCCATGGCGCTGTGGTGCTTTTCGTCCTCGGCGGCCTGGTGCTTATCCTCATCGGGCTCTGGCGGCGCTGGGAGTGGGTGCGGGGCCTATGGTTGCGCTTCACGCACCTCCTCCTCTGCCTGATGGTCGTCGGGTTCGAGGCGCTGGATGAGCCCTGCCCGCTCACGAGTCTCGAGCTATGGCTGCGCGAGCAGACCCCGGAAGGAACGACCTACTCCGGCTCCTTCATCGCGCATTACGTACACGACGTGATCCACGTGCAACTCCAACCTCAGATGCTGGCCGGTCCGACGGCCTTGCTGCTCCTGCTGGTGGCCGCGCTCTACTTCTGGCGCGGGCCGCGGCGGAGGCCGCGCGAAGACAGGACGGGCCCTCGGCCTTCCGGACCTCCACGCTCCTAAGGCGGTCGCTCCAGTTCCCCTTGCCCTCTTCTCCCGCCCGGTCCGGTCCCAATGGTCCGCCCGATGGACTCGATACGCAGCGCAAGGCAGGCACGGCAACCGTTCGCTGTGTCGTGGATGCAGGCCTTGTCCGGGTAGATTTCGTACTTGGCGCGATACTGAACCGGCGTGAGGTTGGGCATGACGACGTTCGCGCCGCGCAACAGGCCCAGTTCGCGGCCGTTCACGCGGTTGATCGTCGCCAGTGCGGTGGTGCTGGGGATGTTGGCCTCCGGGCAGACCAGCCGCGCGAGCGCGACGACTTTGTAGACCATCACTTCCGTGTTCAGCACCTGCTCCGACGGCGAAAGCTCGCGGCGCCACTGGCCGCTTCCGAGCGGCGTCGCCGGGTGGGAGATGTACGGCCCCACGCCGATCATGTCCAGGTCCAGGTCGCGGAAGGTCAGGATGTCGTTCGCCAAGCTCTCGTAGGACTGCCCCGGAATGCCGACCATCACGCCGCTGCCCGTCTCGTAGCCCAGTTCCCTGAGCCTGCGCAGGATGGCGAGGCGGTCCGAGGGCCGGTTCGGCGGCGAGGGATGGATCAGGCGATAGAGTTCCGCGTCGGACGTCTCGAAGCGCAGCAAGTACCGGTCGGCGCCCGCCTCACGCCAAGCCGCCAAGTCGCCGTCGGGGCGTTCACCCAGCGAGAGCGTGACGGCGAGCGGCGTCTCGGACTTGATGCGGCGGACGATCCCGGCGAGCCACTCCGTGGTGATCCCGTAGTCTTCGCCCGACTGCATGACGACGGTGCCGTAGCCTAAGGACACGGCGTGGCGCGCGCACGCCATGACCTCGTCTTCGGTCAGGCGATACCGCTCCAGGTCCTTATGCCCGGCGCGCAGGCCGCAGTAGCCGCACTCGCGCACGCAGTAGTTCGAGATCTCGATCAGACCGCGGAGATGCACCGCGTTCCCAACGTGGCTGCGGCGCACGGCATCCGCCTCGCGCCAGAGCGGCTCCAGGCGCGCTTCGTCTTCCTCGCGCAGCCAGCTCAGGATTTCGGCCTTGTTCAGACTCATCGCGTGTCCGGTCCCGCCTATTCGCAATGTGCCGGGCACAACCCGCCATTCCTTCAGCCCGGCCCATGAACCTTCACCTTTCGCCCTTTGTCCTTTGCCCTTTTTCCTTTTTCCTTTCGGTCCGGTACGCCTCCAGCGCCGCCGGGAACGGCTCCAGCGCCCGCTCGAAGATCCCGAGACTGTACGCGATCGTGAGGCCGTAGTTCGTCACCGGCACGCCCGCCTGGCGGCAGCGCAGCAGGCGCGTGAGCATCTCGCGCCGGTTCATCATGCAGCCGCCGCAGTGGATCGCCAGTTTGTACCCCGCGAGGTCCTCCGGATAGTCGTGCCCCTGGACGACCTTGAACTCCAGCTTCCCGCCGACGTACTGCGTCAGCCAGCGCGGGATCTTCACCCGCCCGATGTCCTCGGCGATCGGGTGGTGGCTGCACGCTTCGGCGATCAGGATGCGGTCGCCGGTCTTCAGGCGGTCAATGGCCAGCGTGCCGAGCACCTGCGTGACGAGGTCGCCCTTGAAGCGCGCGAAGAGGATCGAGAAGCTTGTCAGCGGCACCTCGCGCGGCGTGTCCGCGGCCACTTTCAGAAACGCCTGCGAGTCCGTCACGACGAGCTTCGGCGGGGTCTTGAGCCGCTCGAGCGCGCTGCGCAGTTCGCGTTCCTTCACGACCACGCAGCACGCATCGCTGTCGAGCAGGTCGCGGATGGACTGGACCTGCGGCAGGATCAGCCGGCCCTTCGGCGCTTCCTTGTCTATCGGCACCACCAGCACGGCCAGTTCGCCGGGACCGACCAGGTCGCCCAGTATCGTCGGGTTGTTGATGAAATCGGCCGGCGCGGCGTCGAGCAGCGCCTGGCGGAAGTCCAGCACGCCCTTGCCTTCGGGCGCGACCGTGCGGACCGCCGGGATCTTCTCCGCCTTCAGACGATCAGACAGCTCCGCGGACGGCTCGCCCTGGTCGCACTTGTTGAAAACGACAAGGGTCGGCGTCTCCCGCCCGCGCAGTTCCTTGAGGATCTGCTCCTCGAACTCGCCCCACTGCCCCCCCTCGGCGACGATGACGCCCAAGTCGGTGCGGTCGAAGACCTGCCGCGTCTTCTTGACGCGCAGTTTGCCCAGCGCGCCCACGTCGTCCACGCCGGCGGTGTCAATGAAGAGCACCGGGCCGAGCGGGAGCAGTTCCATCGGCTTCTCGACAGGGTCGGTGGTCGTGCCGGCGATCTCCGAGACGATGGAGACCTGTTGGCGCGTGATGGCGTTCAGGAGGGACGATTTCCCCACGTTGCGGCGTCCGAAGAGGCCGATGTGGAGGCGAAAGCCTTTTGGAGTTCTTTGCGCCATGCGAGCGCTTCCAGCCATGTGTCCCTTAAGAAGCTTAGCGCCATATCCGCCGGGAATCCACTTTGCGTTTCCACGCTCACACGTTCTCGACGTCCTGGCCCCTGTCCACCGTCCCGCCGCCCTTCGTCTTGAACGTCACATGCGGCGAGCCCAGCCGGCACACCGCTTCGGCCGTCAGCAACTCGTCGAACTCCGCGGCGCTCAGCACCTTCTCCCCCACCACGACCTCGCGGATGCTCTTCCCCGACGCCTGGGCGCGCTGGACCACCTCGCACGCCCGCTCATACCCCAGCACCGGCACGAGCGCCGTGGCCATCGCGATCGAGCTTTCCACGTGCGCCCGGCAACGCGCCTCGTCGGCCTCTATGCCCTCGACGCACTCCTTGCACAGCATCTCGTCGGTCCGCGCGAGCAGGTCGAGGCTGTCGAGCAGGCAGTAAGCGACGAGCGGAAGGAACGCGTTCAGTTCCAGGTTCCCCAGCGCGCAGGCCATCGTCAGCGCCTGATCATAGCCCATGACGAGCAGCGCCGTCTGGCTGGCGGCCTCCGGGATCACCGGGTTCACCTTGCCCGGCATGATGGAAGAGCCCGCCTGCCGCGCCGGGAGCCGGATCTCGCCCAGGCCCGCCTCCGGCCCGGAAGAGAGCAGCCGCAGGTCCGTGGCGACCTTCAGCAGCGAGGCCGCGTGTGCCTTCAGGATGCCGCTTACCTCCACGAAGACATCCGCGTTCTGCGTCGCCTCGACCAGGTTCTCCGCCCGCGCGAAGCCGATGCCGGTCAGGTCCCGAAGCTGTTCCACCACGCGGAAGATGTACTGGCGCGGCGCCGCCAGGCCGGTCCCGATGGCCGTTCCACCCAGGTTGACGACGCGCAGGCGCTCCTCGCACTTGTAGATCCGCCAGCGGTCGCGGTTGAACGCCTCCGCGTAGGCGCCCATCTCGCGCCCGAGCGTCGTCAGGACCGCGTCCTGCAGCTCCGTCCGCCCGACCTTGACGACGTGAGCGAAGCGCTTCTCGGCCTCCTGGAAGGACTCCTGCAGTGCCACCACGCGCTCCTCGAGATCGTGCAGGAGCCCTATCGCCGCCAACCGCAGCGCCGTCGGGTAGGTATCGTTGGTGGACTGGTGGAGGTTCAGGTCGTCGAGCGGCGAGACGCGGTCGTACTTGCCGTGCGGCTCGCCGAGGAGTTCCAGCGCGCGGTTCGCGAGCACCTCGTTGACGTTCAGGTTCGTGCTGGTCCCGGCGCCGCCCTGGAGCGCGTCCACGACGACGTGTTCGACCAGCTTCCCCGCGGCCATCTCGCGGCAGGCGGTCAGGATCGCCTCCGCCTTGGCCGGGTCGTCGGTCCACGCGCCCAGTTCGTGGTTGACGAGGGCGCAGGCGAGCTTGACCGTGCCGTAGGCCGTGACCAGCGCCGGATGGACGGGCCGCCGGCTGAGCGCGAAGTTCTCCAAGGCCCGCGCCGTGTGGATGCCGTGCAGGCACCCCGCCGGCAGTTGCTTCCGGCCCAGGAGATCGTGCTCGGTGCGCTGCGCCTCAGCCATGACGGTAAGCCTGCCCCTGCCGCACGGCCTCCGCGAACAGCCGGAAGCCGTCTCAATGCTTGAACACCATCTTCTTCACCTCGACGCCCGGGATCGCCTGGAGCTTCTTCTGGAACCGCGCGATCTCGCCGCCCGGCCCGGCCATCTCGAGCACGATCATGCCGCTCGGGGCGCAGTACCCCTCATGGACATCGTGCAGGCCCAGGCGCGTCCGGATCGAGCACCCGAAAGCGGTGAAGATCCTCTGGACCTCCGGAACGGCCTTGACCCGGTTGGTGATGTGGACGCCGAGGATGACGTGTTCCTTCGCCATGCTTCCCCTCCTCCGGTAGTCGCGACTCCAGTCGCGCGTTCCGTTTCCGTAGCGACCTCACGAACGGCCCAGCGGCTGAAGCCGCCACTACCACGCCTAGCAGAAGACGTCGCGTTTCCCCGCGCGCACGTCCCGCAGCATGCGCTCCGAGACGCCACGCTGTTCGGGCGTCATCGCCGCCAGCGATTTCGCGACGCATTGCTCGCCGACCGCGCGCGTCTCGGGAGAAGCGTAGTCGAGCAGGTACTCGAGGAAGGTGGAGAGCGCGTTCGGGTCGCAGTGGTTCTTGATCTCGCCGGGCTTCGCCAGGTCCATGAAGTCCTTCCCCGTCCGGCCCAGGCGGTAGCAGGCCGTGCAGAAGGACGGAATGTAGCCGAGGGCCGCCACGTCCCGGATGACCGCGTCCAGCGGACGGTGATCGCCTAACTGGAACTGCGCCGCCTCGTACTCCTCGTCCTCCGCATAGCCGCCCGGGTTGGTGCGGCTGCCCGCCGAGATCTGCGAGACGCCCAACGCGAACGTCTCCCGCCGGAGGTTCGGCGTCTCCCGCGTGGACATGATGATCCCCGTGTAGGGCACCGCCAGCCGCACGATCGCCACGATCTTCCGGAAGTCCACGTCGGAGACCGCGTGTGGCGGGTGCGCCGCCATGTCCGACCCGACCGCGGGCTCCAGCCGCGGCACGCTGATCGTGTGCGGCCCGACGCCGAACCGCTCCTCGAGGTGCCGGATGTGCTGCATCAGCGCGAGGATCTCGAAGCGCCAGTCGAAGAGCCCGAAGAGCACCCCGATACCGACATCGTCAATCCCCGCCTCCATCGCCCGGTCCGGCGCCGTGACCCGCCAGTCGTAGTCGCGCTTCCTGCCTCCCAGGTGGACCTTGCTGTACGTCCCGCGGTGGTACGTTTCCTGGAAGAGCTGGTACGTCCCGATGCGCGCGGCCTTGAGCTGCTTGAACTCGTCCACCGACAACGGCGCGACATTCGCATTCACGCGGCGGATCTCGCCGCGCCCGCGCGTCACCGAGTAGACCGTCTCGATGGCCTTCAGGACGTAGGAGAACCCCTCGTTGGGGTACGACTCCCCCGCCACGATCAGGATCCGCTTGTGGCCCTGGTCCACCAGGAGCTGCGTCTCGCGCGCGATCTCGTCCTGCGTCAGGGCGCGCCGTTGAACCTCCTTGTTCCGCGCCCGGAAGGCGCAGTAGAGGCACTCGTTCGAGCACAGGTTCGAGATGTACAGGGGGGCGAACAACACGAGCCGCCGGCCGTAGATCTCCTCCTTCACCTTGCGCGCCGTGCTGAAGAGCTCGCCCAGCAGCTCCGGGTCGCTGACCTCCATCAGCGCGGCCACGTCGGCGGGGGACAGCCCGTGCAGTTCCCGCGCCTTCGCCAGCACCTCGCGGACATGCCGCGCGTCGCGGTCTCTGGCGCCGGCCAGCGTCCGTTCGATCTCGGCTTCGTCAACGACGGCGGTCACTGCGGCTTGGATCATGGTTCTGCGGCATCTCCTCTAGCGGGTTCCCTCACGGCGTGGATCGGCGGCCCGGCGCCACGACGTCCTGATACTACCTCAGCCGCGCCGTGGGTGCGAGCCCCGGTAAGACGGACGGGAACTCGTGGGACGCGCTGGCATGCCGCCGCGCGTATATGTGGACGGCGGGGTGGGATATTCCGCGGAGGACCTCTGCGCGGGCGGCCGCCCGCTCGGCTACTTCTCCTCGGCTTTCTTGGCTTCGCCCTCCGCCTTCTTCGCCTCCGCGTCGGCCTTCTTCTTCTCGTCGAGAGCGGCCTTGATGCCCTTCAGGTACTCCTGGTCCGCCTTGGCGAACTCGCCCTGCTTGGCCCCCCACCACGCGCTGACCTCGTTCTTCACCGTCCTCGACGGCTGAAAGCCCTGCCCGCCGGCGGTGTTGATCGCGGTCAGGATGGCGCTGAACTGGTTGCGCGCCTTCTCAATCAAAGCCGTCGGGTCCGCCTGGTTCTGCCTCTGCACGACCGTCTTGGGCAGGTCCTGATACTGCAGCGGCATCAACGCCGCGATCAACGCCTGAATGGGCGACTGCTTCATGGGAAGCTTGCCCAGGGCGAATGCCGTCGCCGCCTTGGACTCCGTATCCCGTTGCGCCTGGAACGCCTGCACCACCATCCCCGTCAGCGACCCGTCCTGGTCCGGGCAGCCCGCCAGGACGCCCAGGGCCTCGGCCCGCACGTCCTTGTCCTTGTCCCCCATCGCGATATTGCAGAGCATCTGGAAGGTTAGCTTCTCCTGGCAGCCGACCAGCGTCCCCAGTGCGGCCTTGCGGCTCTCCGCGTTCGAAGCCGTGCGATATGCTTTGTCGAACTCGACGCGCTTCGCCTGCTCCGGCGATTCCCCGGCACGCAGGCTCCCGGATATGAAGGCGACCCCCAGCGTGGCAGCCAGGAGCAGCTTGTATCGGCAAGGCAGCATGGGCGACCCTCCTCCTTGAGGCACGTGGCGTCTACCAACCTATTATACTGACGAGGGAGGGAAAAGGACAATTCAGGAATTCCGGCGCGCTCCGGCTTCCCTTTGCGGCGACTGGGGTTGGAGAAACGCCCTCCCGCTGTCCCGGGCTTCGACGGCCGCTCTCCGGGGCACGGAAAACCCCGAGCAGCGGCGCGGCGCGCGCGTAAGGGGGTCTCACGCGCCACGGCCCGCGAGAAGCTGCGCGTCTGGAGCACCCGCAGGAGCTTGACCTGGATGGCCGTATCCAGGTTGCCGATCTCGTCGAGGAAGATGCTGCCCGCCGGCCCGCAGACCTCCAGCCAGCCGGAGCGGTCTTACGGCGCGCCGGTAAAGGCCCCGCGCCGGTGGCCGAAGAGTTCGGATTCTCAAGTTCGGTCTTCACGCCCGGCCGGCGGCTCCAGACTCCCGGCGCTTCGACGAAGGTGTCCCCCAGCGGCGCTACGGCCCGGTGCCTCCGTCCCGAACTGCGCGCCCGCAGCCAAGCCGGTCGTGAGCGCGAAGCGTGCTTGAAGGTCCTGACTCACAACTTCATGCTCCTCAAACGTTGCGCCTAAGGGTGATGTCCACGGAGCAATCTGAGGTCAGACGGACGGACAGAACAGGAAGAGGCTGTCAGCGACTGGAGAAGTCTGTTAAAGTACCTAGACTCTGACGAGATCGGGAAGCGATCCAGGAGCCAATCATGGACCTCATCGGGCTGCCCGGCCGTGGGCTGTTGGCCCTGCTGATACTGGCGCTACTGGGCCTTGTCTGGCTCGCCTTCCTCGCGCTGCCTTGGTTCGTCCTCCTGATCACCGCCCTCAGGCGCAGGGAAAGGGCCGCCGCCGCGCGACGCGCGGCAATCCCCGCCATGCTGGGATCCCTGGCGATGCTCTCCATCCTGTTCCTGATCTCGTTTGACCAGCCCGACTGGTCTCTCCGCCTGCTCGGCGCGGCGGTCCTGCTTGCCATAGTTTGTTCCGTCTGGTGCGCCGCGCGGGCTCGACAGGACGGTCGCCCCCGGGCGTTCCTCGATCTTCCGCCGGCCTTCTCGATCGCCTCCTGGCTGCTCCTGGCCGCGCTTCTTGCCGGACTGCTTTTCCTCAACCACATGCGCCCGGTATGGGTGGAGGATCGGGGAGTCCGCGGATTGGGCTATGGTCAAAGGCGTCACTTCACGCTGTCTCCGGATGGCAAGGAATTGCTGACGTGCGAGACCCCACGTGCCGAGGCCCGGATCTACGACCTTTCCTCGGGGAAGGTACTGGGCGCCGTAGGCATGCATGACCGACCCGTTGTCTGGGCCGAGTACAGCCCTGACGGCCAACGGGTCGTGACGGCGAGCGAAGACCATACGGCCCGAGTGTGGGAGCGACAGGACGGCAAGGCCGTCTACCTCTTCGACCGCCACTGCAAGGCCGCATTGACGGCATCCTTCTCGCCGGACGGCCTGCGTATCGTTTCGGTCGGGCCGGGCGACCCCTGCTACGTATGGGAGGCCGCGTCCGGCAAGCTGCTGTTCGAACTGGGAACCGGCAAGGACGGGTTCCGGCTGGCGCGATTCTCTCCTCGCGGAGACGTGATCGCTACCGGGACGCCGAGCCAAGCCTGTCTTTGGGACGCTCGCACCGGCCAACAGGTTCGGCAGATCCAGCTCACCCCGGCGCATCGTGCCTATGTCGATGATCCGTCCGTCGTTCATCTGGCCTTCTCGCCCGACGGGACGCGATTGCTGGCCGCCTGGGATGACATAGGCGGCGACAACGGATGGGGCATGTGGGACGTGGAGAGTGGGCAGGAACTGACTCGGATCCCAAGACCGCAGGTATGTGGAATGCCGCCCGTGGACTACTCCCCGGACGGCAGCTTGATCGTGGCCGTTGCGCCCGACGGGCGCATGGCGCTTTGGGACGCTCGGTCCTTCGAACTTTTGGATGAACTGCCGTTGGATCGGTCGCTCTACGGCCATTCGGTTCGCTTTCTGCCATGCGGAAGGCGCTTGCTGGTATCGGACAACATGCGGCTGTACGTCCTGGTTCGCCAGCGCGAGGCGGGTCCTCGGGGCCTACTGCCGTATGCGATACCTGCCGCGCTCATCGGTGCGGCGTTCATGATCAGCGCCCTGTATGACGCTTGGCGATTCCCGAGGGCCATGCCGGGGGTTGCGGTAGGCAAGGCCGCGGAAAGCGCCACTGACCATCCAGCAGGCTGAACTGGGAGCGCCCGTCATTGCGACCAAGTCCGCTTCTGGTAGAGTCCGGCGCATCCATTGAAAAGGAGCCCCGGATGCGTGCCCTCATTCTTCT
>Ga0315295_10004944_pt1 | contig 11391 bp, 11 predicted proteins | sample YL17G14_0_MG_FD_204453 | JGI IMG/M metagenome (GOLD analysis project Ga0315295, IMG submission 204453) | Sediment microbial communities from Yellowstone Lake, YNP, Wyoming, USA - YL17G14_0 | ecosystem: Environmental > Aquatic > Freshwater > Lake > Sediment | place: USA: Wyoming | collected...
CAAACTTGCTTCGGGTTCTGTGTTCTCACCTTTATAAACTTCTTCAATTTTCCTTTGTTTTAAAGAAGTAATTGCACCGAGTAATAGACCGCGAGCTGTACCAAGTTGTTTTATAAAAGCCTCTCGATGGATTCCTTTAACGGCAGCTTCATAGTCACCACCATATCGCAATGGGTCAACGATCGTTCCATCGGTTGGCCTCCAATTGAGAGCAATGAAAGAACTAAAATACATGGAAGCCCTGCCAAAAACTTCATCTAAAACTTCTACGCACTTAGTTATCCAGAGAGTATGTTCTGTCGAGAAAGCGGTTGACCGCTTTAATCCCTCAGCCTCATCTGAAAGAGACTTGAGATTTTCTACAGCCTCTTCTTTTGTCCAAGTTTTCATTCGCTTTATTTCCAAGCTTGGTTTTATAAGATTTGCAGCCCCTTCTCGAAATCCCTTACCCGCGGCGGCTTTTTACCCCTGGATGGCTCAATTACGTGGCCTTCTTCAACCAGATGTTCGGCCTGCAATCCAGTGCCGCCGGGGAACTTCTCATTCAGGCTGCCGTCTGCTTTAATGACACGCCAGAATGGAGCAATTTCCGTTTTCCCATTCTGCAAATCCTCCTCTGCCGCCTCCGCGACAATCCGGAGGAAAATTCCCGTGCAGAGCGGTCAGGTAAAATCAGCCTGAAAGTCTTTCGCCAGCCTTTCTCTTATCCGGCTATCGGTAACGAGACTGCCTTTTTTCACCCGGCGAACCATGCTATCGATGTCGAGCGGCCTGGGAATAAGCATCTTACCTCTCCCATTCGGGTCATCGACAATTTTTCGTTCCTGCTCTTTTTCCAGCTTCGCCCGCCATGAAGTTCTCGTTTTCATTCGCCGACCCTGCCTCAGTCTTTATTCTAAAGTACCTTCGCCATCGCCATGACCTCATCAGGGTGGACAATTCGGCCGGCAATGGCACTGGCCGCCGCAACCGCCGGGTTCGCAAGATAGACCTCTGCCTTGTTGCTCCCCATCCGGCCGATGAAGTTGCGGTTGGTGGTGGATATTGCTCTTTCTCCCGCCGCCAGGACGCCCATATGACCGCCGAGGCATGGACCGCAGGTGGGGGTGCTCACCACCGCGCCGGCCCGGATGAATATCTCAATGAGGCCGTCGGTTAAGGCATCAAGGTAAATCTGCTGGGTCGCCGGGATAACGATGCAGCGAACGCCCGGATGAACCTTCCGGCCCTTCAATATCTGGGCGGCGATTTGCAGGTCGCCGAGCCGTCCGTTGGTGCAACTGCCGATTACCGCCTGGTCAATTTTGACGTCGCCGACCTGGCTTACCGGTCTGGCGTTCGACGGGATGTTCGGCATGGCAATCTGCGGTTCAAGGTTGGTGACATCCCATTCGTAAGTCTGGAGGTACTTGGCATCGGGGTCAGGTTCGTAAATCTTGTAGGAACGTCTGGCGCGCGCCTTGACGTAAAGCTGGGTCTTGTTGTCCACGCGGAAGATGCCCGCCTTGCCGCCGGCCTCAACCGCCATATTGGACATCGTAAAGCGGTCATCCATGGTTAAAGCATCAATCGCCTCGCCGGTAAACTCCATAGCGGCATAGCGCGCCCCGTCAACACCAATCTTGCCGATGGTATAGATGATAAGGTCTTTGCCGCCGACCCATTTCGGCAGCTTACCATGATAGATGAATTTGATTGTCTCCGGCACCTTCATCCAGATATCGCCGGTCGCCATGGCGGCGGCAATATCCGTTGACCCCATGCCGGTAGAAAAAGCGCCGACCGCCCCGTAGGTAACGGTGTGGGAGTCGGCACCAATGACAACATCGCCCGGCAGCACCAGGCCCTGCTCGGGCAGGAGGGCGTGTTCAATACCCATCTGTCCAACATCATAGAATATGAAGCCCTGCTCGCGCGCAAAGTCCCGCATCATCTTGCAGTTTTCGGCAGAGATGATATCCTTGTTCGGCACGAAGTGGTCGCAGACCATGACAATCTTCTTCGGGTCGAAAACCTTCTTCACGCCGAGTTTCTTAAACTCGATGATGCCGATTGGCGCCGTAATGTCGTTGGACATGACAAGGTCGGGTTTAACGTTGATGAATTCTCCGGGGGTCAGCCTCTTTTTGTCGGTGTGGGCAGCGAGAATCTTTTCTGCTAAAGTCGCCAATTTTCCCTCCTTCTACAATATACCTGATACAAACTCATAATTTACGATAGGTTAGGGTTCTTCGTCGTGTTGGTTGCAACCCATTTGTCATTGCGAGGAGTCCTTCCCCGAAAGGGAAGGACGACATGGCAATCTCCGATTATAGAACCGCTTACTACGTCGTGAGATTGCCACGGCTCTTCGAGCCTCGTAATGACAGAAAGAATTATTATTTCTTGGTAGCGCCCTTACCCGCCAAAAGCCGGTTAAGGGCGTTCATGTAGGCCTTGGCACTGGCAACGATAATATCCGTATCGGCGCCGCGGCCCGTATAGCTCACACCATTACTCTCAATTCTGATTAACACTTCGCCGATGGCGTCAATCCCCTCGGTTACGGATTTCACCGTGAATTCCGCAAGCGTATTCGGTACGCCGACCAGACGGTTAATTGCCTTATAAACGGCGTCAACGGGACCGGTACCGAGGGCGGCATCCGCCAGCATCTTGCCGCTGGCATCGGTGAGTTTGACAGAAGCGGTGGGAATGTTTTTATCGCCGCAGCTTACCTGCACCTGCTCCAGATGAAACGCCTCGACGATGTTGGCGGTGCGCTTGTCCTCGGCCATGAGCGATTCGAGGTCACGGTCGGTAATTACCTTCTTCTTGTCCGCCAATTCCTTGAAAGCGGCAAAAGCGCGGACAAGCTCTTCGTCATTCAGGTTGTACCCCAGTTCCTCGAGGCGCTGCCGGAAAGCATGACGGCCGGAGAGTTTCCCCAGCACCAGCGTGCTCGACGGCAGGCCGATGGACTTCGGGTCCATTATCTCGTAGGTAATGGGCATCTTGATGACCCCATCCTGGTGAATGCCGGACTCATGCCGGAAGGCGTTGCCGCCGACGATGGCTTTATTCGGCTGGACGGCAAAGCCGGTGAGTTCGCTCACGAGACGGCTGGTGCGGTAAATCTGGGTGGTATCAACGCCGGTAGTAAGTTTAAAATACTCCTGGCGGGTCTTAAGGCCCATGACGACCTCTTCGAGTGAGGCGTTGCCCGCCCGCTCCCCGATGCCGTTGATGGTGCATTCAATTTGCCGTGCCCCCCGTCTTACCGCTTCCAGACTGTTGGCAACGGCCAGTCCCAGGTCGTTGTGGCAGTGGACGCTTATCATGGCTTTATCGATGTTCGGAACGTTATTCTTTATTCCTTCGATGAGGTTGCCCCACTCGGCCGGCATGGCGTAGCCGACGGTATCCGGGATATTGACCGTGGTGGCACCGGCCGAGATTGCCGCCTCCAGTATTTTATAAAGATACTCCGGCTCGGTGCGGCTGGCGTCCATCGGGGAAAACTCGATGTCGCTATAATGTTTCTTGGCACGCGCCACCATTTCACGCCCCATCTCCAGAATTTCCTCGCGGCTCTTCTTATACTGGTAAACCAGGTGAATATCGGATGACGAAATAAAGACGTGAACGCGGGGACTCTCCGCTCCTTTGATTGCTTCGCAGGCGCGGTCAACGTCATTCGCCACCGCCCTTGCCAGCCCGCAAATTACCGGCGTGCGCACCTCCTTAGCAATCCGGCTGACCGCTTCAAAATCACCGGGAGAGGTCGCCGGGAAGCCGGCTTCGATAATGTCAACACCGAGCTTTTCCAGCTGTTTCGCTATCTCCAGCTTCTCCTGAGTGTTCAGTGTCACACCAGCTGACTGCTCACCGTCACGGAGGGTAGTATCAAATATAATTACTTTGTCCATATACTTTGCCTCATCCTTTATATTTTCTTTTTATCACTATCAGGGTACGCAGAAAGAGAATACCCTTCCTGCCCCGACTTTCCCCTCTCCACTTAAGGAGAGGGGGAGGTAAGGATGAGGCTGTGACTTCCTTCAAGCGTGTTTAATGAAGGCATAAGAGAGGCTTTCACAGGCTTTTTCGCAAAGTCTGCTTGTGAAATCATTTTCTTGCCTCCCTTATTATTCATAGTTGAATCTGTTTCCCTAGCCAACCTTGGAGAGCCAGGGCATCATGGCGCGCAGGTCCGCACCGACCTTCTCGATGGGATGGTTCTCCTCCAGGCGCATCAGGTTGTTATAGACCGGCAGCCCGGCGACGTTCTCCAGTATCCACTCGGTGGCAAATTTCCCGTTTTGAATCTCGGCCAGAATCTGCTTCATATTTTCCTTGACGCGCGCATCAACGACGCGGGGGCCCCTCGTCATCGCGCCGTACTTGGCGGTGAAGCTGCAGGAGTTTAGCATGTGGCAGATGCCGCCCCTATAGATGAGGTCAACCAGGAGCTTGAGTTCGTTCAGACACTCGAAGTAAGCGCTCTCCGGCTGGTAGCCGGCCTCAACCAGAGTTTCGAAGGCCGCCTTAATTAGCTCGGTTACGCCGCCGCAAAGTACGGCCTGCTCACCGAAAAGGTCGGTCTCGGTCTCCTCTTTGAAGGTGGTCTCCAGGACGCCGGCGCGGGTAGTGCCGATGGCTTTGGCATAAGCGAGGGCCATTTCGTGGGCTTTACCGGTGGCGTTCTGGTGAACGGCGATGAGGGCCGGGGTTCCGGCGCCCTCGGTGTAGAGCTTGCGCAGCATGTTGCCCGGCGTCTTCGGGGCAATCATGGTCACATCAATAAAAGGCGGCGGGATAATCTGGCTGTAGTGGATGTTGAAACCGTGGGCGAACATGAGCATCTTGCCCGGCTTCAGTCCCTGTTTGAGGTCCTTGTCATAGATACCCCTCTGTGAGGTATCGTGAGCGAGTATCATGATAATATCGGACTCACGCGCCAGGGCGTCATTCGTGACGACGCGGAACCCGTCAGCTTCAGCTTCCTTCCAGCTCTTGCTGCCCGGGGCACTCGCCGAAACGATGACCTTGCAGCCGGAATCTCTGACATTTAAGGCATGGGTCTTCCCCTGGTTCCCGTAGCCGACGATACCAATCTGCTTGCCTAAAATCAGATTCAGGTCGGCATCTTTGTCGTAATAAACCTTCGCCATTTACGAATTCTCCCTCCTAAATTTTAATTGCGTTAAATTATTTTTCCTGGGATAATTGTGGTATCGATTGCGGTGTTTTCTTCCGGGCGGTATATATCTGCTCCTCGGTCTGCACCGGGCTGGCACCGCCCCTTATCATGGCGATGCGCCCCGTCCGGGCAATTTCCTTGATGCCGAAGGGCCGGAGCAAATTGATAAGCGAATCAACCTTATCCTCGTCGCCGGTAATTTCGATGGTAAGCGAGTCATAGGCAACATCAATAATATTCGCCCGAAATATGCCCACAATCTGGATAACATCGCTGCGGGTTTGCACTGTCGAATGTACCTTGATGAGCGCCAGCTCCCGGTCAACGATGTCCGCATCCGTAATATCGGATACTTTGACCACGTCAATGAGCTTGGCAAGCTGCTTCCGCGCCTGCTCCACCATGACGGGCGCACCGTCGATTACAAAGGTCATACGGGAAAAATCAGGCAGTTCGCAGTGCCCGACAGCAATGCTCTCGATATTAAAACCGCGCCGTCTTAAGAGACTGGCAACCCGATTTAAGACGCCCGGCTTGTCCTCCACCAGCGCGACTATCGTGTGTTTGGTTGATGCCATACCGTCTCTTTCCTCGGTTCCTCGATACACTCGGTTAACGCCGCCCCCGGCGGCACCATGGGGTAAACGTTTTCTTCAGGGTTGACCTTAAAATCAATGATAAAAGGCCCGTTGTATGACATCGCCTGTTCAACCGCCGGAACCACCTCTTCTTTATGCGTTACCCTCAGAGCCGGAATACCGTAAGCATCACCCAGTTTAACAAAATCCGGGCCGCAAATAAATGAGGCAACGTAGTTTTTATTATACAGGAGTTCCTGCCACTGGCGCGGCATACCCAGGCAGCCGTTATCAATGATGGCTATTTTTACCGCCAGCTTCTCCTGCATGATGGTGCCGAGTTCCTGCATCTTCATCTGGAAACCACCGTCGCCGGCGATACACCAGACGGTGTCATCAGGTCTTCCTACCTTGGCGCCGATGGCGGCGGGAATTTCAAAGCCCATTGTCCCCAGCCCGCCGGAGGAAATGAGGCTGTTCGGTTTATCATACCAGTAGTGCTGCGCCGCCCACATCTGGTTCTGGCCGACTCCAGTCACGATGGTCGCCTGCCCCTTCGTGAGCTCGAAAATCTTGCGGATGACAAACTGCGGCAAAAGCTCATCGCACTCCCGGATGGTTGTCATCGGGTGTTCTTTACGCCAGTTCCCTATCTGGTTCAACCACTCGACGTGTTCCCGCACGGCAACGAGCTTGTTTAACTCACCCAGAACGGCTTTGACATCACCGACGATGGGTACGTCAACCCGGACGTTCTTGCCGATTTCGCTGGGGTCAATATCAATGTGGATGATGCTGGCGTTTGGAGCGAACTTTTTAACATCGGCCGTCGCCCGGTCATCGAAACGCATACCGATGGCGATGATGGCATCGGCTTCGCCAGTCGCTTTATTGGCGTAAACGGTGCCGTGCATCCCCAGCATGCCGAAGCTTAAGATATGCGACTCCGGGAAGGAACCGATACCGAGCAGGGTGGTAATCACGGGAATCTGCGCCTTTTCCGCCAGGTTCCGGAGTTCGTTATGAGCGCCGGAAATGAGCACGCCGTGCCCGGAGATAATCAGAGGTTTCTTGGCTTCGTTGATTATCCTGGCGGCCTTTTTTATCTGCGCCGGATGTCCCTGAAGCGTGGGGGAGTAGCCCGGCAGGTTTATTTTATCCGGGTACTCAAACTCCGCCTCTTCCGTAAAAACATCGCGCGGAATATCTATCAGCACCGGGCCGGGTCGTCCCGTTCCGGCGATATAAAACGCCTCTTTGACAGTACGCGCCACTGAAGACGCCTCCATGACCAGGTAATTGTACTTGGTAATGGGTAAAGTAATGCCGGTAATATCCACTTCCTGAAAGGCATCTTTACCGATTGAGGCGCGCGGCACCTGTCCCGTAATCGCCACCATGGGCACGGAATCGAGATTGGCGTTGGCGATGCCGGTCACGAGGTTGGTCGCCCCTGGGCCGGAGGTCGCCAGGCAAACGCCGACCCTGCCCGTCACCCGGGCATAGCCGTCAGCGGCGTGCGCCGCCCCCTGCTCGTGGCGCACCAAGATATGGCGCAGCTTCGGGAACTGCGGCAGGGTGTCGTAGAGGGGCAGCACCTGTCCGCCCGGATAGCCGAAAATGACTTCAACGCCCTCTTTTAAGAGACTCTCGCAGAGTATTTGCGCACCGGTGCGTTTCATATTTTTATGTCAGCCTGAGACAGGTCTACTTAAAGTTATACCTGAACAATTACCAGGCTATTTCACTGCTTTCTAGTACTTTCTCGCAGAAATCATCGTTACAATAGTTACATTCAATCGCCCCAATATCACACTTGACCAGCAGCACAAGAATTTACGCCGGGAAGTACCAGAAGCTGTCTCAACAAAATCTTTAGTAATTTTTACATGTCGTTTCAATGACTCTAATCATTAGAAATATTATTACTGTTTTTAAGACAGCTTCTAGCGGGGGAAGACCGCCCCGGTATCAGCTGAGGTCGCGTGCAGGGCAAAATACTTGAGGTAGCCGGTCGCCACCTTGGGCTTGAATTCCGGCACCTCAGCGAGACGCTCTTTGAACTCTTTTTGCGTCAGTTTGACGCTGAGCTTATAGTTCGGAATATCAATGTCAATCATGTCGCCGTCTTTAAGTGCAGCGATAGGGCCGCGGCTCGCCGCTTCCGGCGAGACATGGCCAATGGCGGCACCCCGGCTCCCGCCGGAGAAGCGCCCGTCGGTAATGAGAGCGATGTCCTTATCCAGCCCCATGCCGGTCAGAAGTGAGGTGGGCGTCAACATCTCCCTCATGCCGGGCCCGCCCTTGGGGCCTTCGTAGCGGATGACGATGACATCACCGCGCTTTATATCATTATTGATAATTGCCCTGGTCGCCGCCTCTTCGGAGTCGAAGACCCGCGCCGGACCTTTGTGCATCAACATTTCCGGTGCCGTGGCCGACCGTTTGACGATAGCGCCCTGCGGGGCTAAATTTCCGAAAAGCATCGCCAGCCCGCCCGTCTTCGAATAAGGGTTGTCGACCGGCCGGATTATCTCCCGGTCATTCACTTTAGCGCCGGCAGTGGCCTCGCCAATCGTGGTACCGGAGATGGTTCTGGCATCAAGGTTAATCAGGCTCCTGAGTTCGTTCATGACGGCCGGGACACCGCCCGCCCGGGCAAAGTCCTCGATAAACTGCTCACCGCCCGGGGCAATAGCCGGGGAAAGCGTGCAGAGGGTGGGCGTCCTTTCACTTATCTCATTCACCAGCGAAAGCGGGAAATCAATCCCGGCCTCGTTGGCGATAGCCATGAGGTGCAGGACGGAGTTCGTGCTCCCGCCCAGTGCCACATCAACCGTTAAAGCGTTATAGATGGATTCCTTGGTAATTATATCCTTTGGTTTAATATCTTCTTTTAATAAAGCGACAATCCGCTCACCGGCCTTGCGGGCGAGCGCTTTTCGGGCACCGCTTACTGCCATGATGGTGCCGTTGCCTTTGAGTCCCATGCCCATCGCCTCAGTGAGGCAGTTCATGGTATTGGCGGTGAACATACCGGCGCAGCTGCCGCATCCGGGGCAGGCGTTCTGCTCCATGTCAAGAAGCTCAGCATCGGTCATCTTGCCCGCGGTGCGGCTTCCAACGGCCTCGAAGGTTGTAATGAGGTCGACCTTACGAAAGCCGTTACCCTCCCCGAAACGCCCGGAAAGCATCGGACCACCGGAGACGAAAATGGCGGGAATATTCAGTCTTACGGCCGCCATAAGCATACCCGGAACGATTTTATCACAGTTGGGAATGAATACCAGGGCGTCAAATTGGTGTCCTTCCGCCATAATCTCGACCGAATCGGCAATGAGCTGGCGGCTGGGTAAACTGTACTTCATGCCCGGGTGGTTCATGGCAATGCCGTCGCAGACGGCGATGGTGTTAAACTCAAAAGGGACACCGCCCGCGGCGTAGACGCCCGTTTTTACGGCATCGGCAATCTGCCTTAAGTGTGCGTGCCCCGGATTAATCTCGGTAAAGCTGTTCACAATACCGATGAAGGGCTTATCCATGTCGGATGTTGTGCAGCCGAGGGCGTACAGCAGGGAACGGTGTGGTGCCCTCTCAATGCCCTTCTTGATATTATCACTTCTCATAGCTTTTCCCTCTCTCTAAATAGAAAAATAGCTCACCCCCGCGGATAAGCTTCAGGAAAGAAGCTGTCTCTCAGATTTTTCCGTGATTTCTATGAATATTCTATCAGCCTTAATCTATAGTCTGGCTAATTTAGTTTTTGAGGTAGCTTCAAATCAGCCATTCAAGTTTAAGAAAAGATAACATAACTACGCTTTCATTGTCAATGAAATGAGGCTTTTGTACTGAGTTTTCTCCTGAAAATGAAAGTCCTTCACAATGCTACTGCGCTCTATCAAATGGTTAAAAGCGAGGTTTTAACATTCCAGCGCTTTTATCTTATTAAGACGGCGGTCGTGCCGCCCACCCTCATAGCCGCTCTTGAGAAAAGCGTCAACAATCCCCAGGGCGTGTTCAGCGCCCTCATGAGCGGCGATACAAAGGACATTGGCGTTATTGTGCAGACGGGCACGCTCGGCGTAGAAGGCATTACAGCAAAGCGCCGCCCTGACACCATCCACTTTGTTGGCGGCGATGCTCATGCCGATGCCGGTATCGCAGACGAGGATACCGAAATCAAAGTCACCGGAAGCAACCGCTTTGCCGACCTTTTCCGCAAAATCAGGATAGTCAACCGATTCTTCCGAATAACAACCGAAGTCCTGGTAAGCAATGTTCATGGATTCAAACTGCTTCATCACTACCTGCTTTACCGGAACTCCCCGGTGGTCACAGCCGATGGCAATACGCATACTGCTCCTTTCTCATAATGCTCTATTAGATTTCACCTTACACAAAGCAATAGCTACTCAATCTGTCATTGCGAGGAGCCCGTCCTCCTTTACTCGAAGGGCGACGTGGCAATCTCCGAATAGTGTAAAGCTTATTCTCATTGTGAGATTGCCACGGCTCTTCGAGCCTCGCAATGACAATTAGAAAAGTATTTTCTTTTTAGCATATGATATTTATAGTTCGTATCTTCGATAAAAACCCGTTAAACCTGCTTCTTCATTAGATTGCGTAAGGTAAATTACATTAAAAGCTATCCGTTTTTGTCGTTGGCAATGACCCTGATATGCGGGTCAAAAAAACGCACCGCATTTTCAAGTTCTTCAAGGGAAATAGCGCCTGTCCGCAGAATCACCGGGCTTCCCTCCGTTACGTCAACGACGGTGGACTCTATTCCACCCGGGGCACGCCCCCCGTCAATGACGAGGTCTATTGCAGAACCAATTTGCACCGAAACTTCTTCCGCCGTTACGGCGCTCGGATGCTGGTTGAGGTTAGCGCTCGTCCCGACGAGCGGCGCACCGATGCCCGAAACCAAGGCGATGGGAACAGGATGGGCGGGAACGCGTACCCCCACTTTGCTGCTGCCACCGGCAACAACATCGGAAACACAATTCGAGCGGTACAAAACAAGGGTTAATGCACCGGGAAGGAATTTAGCAGCGAGGAACCAGGCAAGGGGCGGGACATTCACGGCAACGTCACTTATCTGTGAGATGTGGGCCAGCAGCAGAGGGAAAGCCATGCTGAGTGGCCGCTTTTTTACCTTATAGATGCGCCGGACGGCATCGGATATATCCGCCGAGGCACCGAGGCCGTAGACCGTATCCGTGGGGTACGCCACGAGCCCACCTCTTTTCAGGATGGCGATGCCTTTTTCGACCTGCTTATCAAGTCCGCCTGACAGCTTGCTAAACATCGATAAATATCGCCACAAGTATAACACAGTGCAGCTTAACTACCCAAGAAAGAGGCTATCTATTTTCAATCGAATTTCTCGAAACTTTGTGAACTTACATTATAAAATCCAATGTTCAAACACCAAACAAATTCAAATTAACAAAGATACAACAAAAATGAACTTAACATGTCTGTCATTGCGAGGCTCGAAGAGCCGTGGCAATCTCACAACATACTATATTGCTCTGAGTCAATGGCTCCAGCTTAATTCTTTTCTATCCCTATCTCACATCGGTGGGCAGACCCACAGCCTCTTTTCACCTGGCTCCCAACTTAGCG
>Ga0315295_10004946_pt1 | contig 11389 bp, 10 predicted proteins | sample YL17G14_0_MG_FD_204453 | JGI IMG/M metagenome (GOLD analysis project Ga0315295, IMG submission 204453) | Sediment microbial communities from Yellowstone Lake, YNP, Wyoming, USA - YL17G14_0 | ecosystem: Environmental > Aquatic > Freshwater > Lake > Sediment | place: USA: Wyoming | collected...
TCAATGTTGAAATACCAAAAAGTCTGAATCCTGAGCAACGAAAGCTTATAGAACAATTGGCGACGAGTCTCGGCTCTGAGGTCAGACCAGCAGAACGCGGTTTTCTGGATTGGTTGAAGGAGACCCTGGGAGGATAACTCGACCCCCGGTGTGGTCTTACCTATCTTCCCTATCTCAAGGAATGAAATCCTATAAATGAATGATAAATACTGGCATGAGGTAAGCCTGACCGTCGATGGTGAGATGGCTGAAGCAGTGGCTGAAGTATTGAGGCGCTATATCCCTGATGGAGTTGTGATCGAATCCACAGCGGTAAAGGCTGGTCCTGCTGATGAAAATGGTCAGGCCGTCGGACCATTGAGGGTGTGTGGATACATCCCTGCAGATGATCATCTTGAGGAAACCCGACAAAGTATTGAACAGGGATTATGGTACCTGGGTCGTATCTCCCCTTTGCCAGAACCTGAATTCAAGCTGATCAAGGAAGTCAATTGGATGGAGGCCTGGAAGGAACATTACCATCCCATCCCAATTGGCCAAAAGCTGCTGATATTGCCAGCCTGGATCGAGAATCCAAATCATGGTCGCATCCCTATACGGATCGAATTGGGAATGGCCTTTGGTACCGGTACTCACCCAACCACCCAACTTTGCCTGGAGCTTGTGGAAGGTTTTTTTACCCAATTGGTAGACAGCTCGGGATTGCGGGTGATCGATATTGGTTGTGGTTCGGGTATTCTTTCCATTGCCGCCCTGAAGCTGGGGGCTGAGAAAGCATTGGGGGTGGATATAGATCCGGAAGCCATCCAGGCTTCAAGTGATAATGCTGCCATCAATGGCGTCACGAGTCAGCTTGAGCTGGGTGTCGGTTCCGTGACGGAAATAAAATCAGCGAATTTTTCTATCCAAAAGGCGCAGTTAGTTTTGGCCAATATACTCGCCCCCGTGCTGGTGCAATTACTCAACCAGGGTTTGGGGGAGCTGGTGTTACCAGAAGGATGGCTGATCTTGTCAGGCATTCTGCTCGAGCAAAGCCCTGAGGTTGAATCAGCTTTGGATGAGCATGGATATCGACTGGTCCGAAAGTCCCAAATGGGGGATTGGGTGGCTTTAGCAGCTACGTATTAAAGAAAATGATCAGGTGGATAGCCTGACCAAATACATTTAATTTTAGCGATTGATTTGCCTGGCTTATTTGAGCATGGGCATCTTTATCCCATGCCGCTTCGCAGCCTGGATGGCGATTGGATAGCCAGCGTCTGCGTGACGCACGATTCCCATGCCAGGGTCAGTGGTCAATACCCGCTCGAGGCGTTGGGCAGCTTCTGGAGTGCCATCTGCCACGATCACCTGCCCGGCATGCTGGCTGAATCCAATCCCCACCCCACCACCGTGATGGAATGAGACCCAGGTTGCACCCCCGACTGCATTGATCAGCGCATTCAAGATGGCCCAATCACTGACCGCATCGGTGCCATCCAGCATGCCTTCGGTCTCACGGTTGGGTGAAGCGACAGAGCCAGCATCCAGATGGTCTCGTCCGATCACGATGGGGGCTTTCACGATACCCTCAGCCACCAGGTTATTAAACAGCAAGCCAGCCTCAGCACGTTCCCCATAACCGAGCCAGCAAATCCGTGAGGGAAGCCCCTGGAAGTGGACTTTCTCACGCGCCATCCTGATCCATCGATGTAGATGTGCATCATCTGGGAATAGCTCCATGATGGCTTCGTCCGTGCGATAAATATCCTCTGGATCGCCCGAGAGAGCCACCCAGCGGAAAGGACCTTTACCCTCACAAAATAGCGGGCGGATATAAGCGGGGACAAAACCGGGAAATTCGAAGGCATCTTTTACGCCTTCATCAAACGCCCTTTGGCGGAGGTTGTTCCCGTAATCGAAGACTTCAGCACCATGGTGTTTAAACTCCAGCATCGCCTGTACATGCCGAGCCATGGATTGCATTGAACGGCGGTGGTATTCTTCGGGTTTGTTTATCCGCAGGTCATCCGCCTGGTTTACATCCAAACCAGCTGGCACATACATAAGCACATCATGTGCAGGGGTCTGGTCGGTGACAACATCAGGAATGACTCCCCGCATGGCGAGCTCGGGGTAGATCTCGGCTGCATTGCCGATCAGTCCAATGGATTTGGCTTGTTCTTTCTTCTGGTATTCTTCAACCAGGGTCATGGCTTCTTCCAGGGTATCCACAACCACATCCACATATCCCATCTCAAGGCGTCGATGGGCACGGGCTGGATCCACCTCGACGATAAGACCAACACCTTCGTTCATTGTGATCGCCAGAGGTTGGGCTCCGCCCATCCCGCCCAGCCCTGCGGTGAGTACGAATTTTCCTTTTAACGATGACCAACCGCGCAGGCGAGCAAGGGAGCCAAGGGTTTCATAGGTACCTTGCAAAATGCCCTGGGTGCCTATATAAATCCATGAACCGGCGGTCATCTGACCAAACATCATCAGACCGCGCGAAACTAACTCATCAAAATGCTCCTGTGTAGCCCAATGGGGAACCAGGTTGGAATTGGCAATCAGGACTCGGGGGGCATCTGGATGAGTTTTAAAAACCGCCACCGGCTTACCTGATTGGACCAAAAGGGTCTCATCCAGCTCAAGTTCTTTGAGGGATGCCAAAATAGCATCAAAGCATTCCCAATTACGGGCAGCCTGGCCGCGCCCACCATAAACAACCAAATCCTGCGGGCGTTCAGCTACATCAGGGTCCAGATTATTCTGGATCATACGAAATGGCGCCTCAGTCTGCCAAGATTTACAGGTTAATTGGGTTCCACGCGGGGCGTGAACTATACGGGGAGTTGACATGCATCCTCCTGGAAAGATTATTTTTATAGAAATCTATCTTATTTGAAGGGAGTGTGGATATTAATAATTAACCAAACATCCCCTCTTGGGTGATTATACGCCAAGAGGGGATAGAAGAGCAAATGCCTAGAAATTTCCAGAAAACTGGGGGGATTAACCTGTTGGAGCCACTTCAACAAACTGTGCGAAATTTGCCTTGGAGAGGTGATCGACCAGATTTTTTTGAGCTTCGCACCAGATAGACTTTAGTGGGCAATCATCATCATATTTGCAGGAGTTTAATTCAGCTACGCAATCATTCAACAGGATCGGTCCATCAATCGCTTCTACAACATCTAAAAGGCTGATCTCCGCAGCAGGTTTTGCTAATGAAACACCTCCACGTGCTCCACGCGAAGTCTGTAATAGCCCAGCAATCGATAACTGTGAAACGATTTTTGCCAGGAAGGAGGGTGGGATGCATTTCTCCTGAGCGATTTGACCGGTGGCAGCCCGCTTGCCTGGATCTAATTGGGCAAGATAAACCAATGCTCTAACTGCGTAATCTGCTTGCCGTGTAATCTGCATGATGAACTCCCATAATTAGATGGTTTTTGTGTGATTAATTGTATATATTTTAGACTATATTTGACCAATTTACAAGTGACAGAGGTCACAATGAAAATATGACTGTCATCATCCCTTGGCGTATTTCTCGTAGCTTTGCTCGGAAAGGGTAAAACTTATCATTTCTTCCAGCTTGTGATAAGATAGGCAATTGATCTGGAATTCTGGAGGAGAGATAATGAAGAATATCTGTGTTGTAGGTGTAGGATATGTTGGCCTGGTAACAGCAGCCTGCTTTGCCGACCTGGGAAATCGAGTCATTGCCCTGGATGTTGTCGAGGAAAAGATCAACGGTTTAAAGCAGGGAAAGCTACCGATTTATGAGCCCGGATTAAAAGAATTAGTAGACCATAATGTCCTGGCAAAGCGGTTAATGTTTACCATGTCATATACGGAGGCTTTGAGTGGTACTGAGTTTGCCTTCATTGCTGTGGGCACTCCGATGGGGGTGGACGGGGAAGCAGACTTGCATTATTTGGAGGCTGCAGCCCGTGATATCGCTGAGAATATGACGGGACCGTTGGTCATCATCAATAAATCGACCGTTCCGGTAGGGACAGGAGATTGGGTTGCCGATATCGTGCGCCGATATCAAAAGTACCCCATTCCATTTTCAGTGGTCTCGTGTCCTGAATTTTTACGCGAAGGATCTGCAATTGGAGATTTTATGCAACCTTACCGTACTGTCTTGGGGTCGTTGGATCCTACCGCAGCAGAAAAAGTTGCCCAATTACACCTGCCATTACGAGCACCGATTGTTATCACAGATTTACGAACCGCCGAAATGATCAAATACGCCTCGAATGCATTCCTGGCTACAAAGATTTCATTTATTAATGAAATTGCGAATATCTGTGAAGCGCTTGGAGCAGACGTGAAAGAGGTTGCCATTGGCATGGGTTATGATGCACGCATCGGGAATCAATTTCTGGATGCTGGAGTGGGATACGGTGGCTCTTGTTTCCCGAAAGATGTCAAGGCGTTGGCATATATGGCAGCAGAGAAGGGACGCCACCCGCAACTGCTATATACGGTAATGGAGATCAATGATGATCGCCGTGAGATGGCGATTGTTCATATTAAAGAGATGGTTGGTAATTTAACGGGCAAGGTGATCGGACTGCTTGGGCTATCGTTCAAACCAAATACTGATGATATGCGCGATGCACCATCCATCACGATTGCACAATTACTTCAGGCAGATGGGGCAACCGTCAGGGCGTATGATCCTGTTGCCATGGAGGTTGCACAACCACTTCTACCGAGTGTGATAATGATGCCAGATCCATATACTTTGGCTGAGGGATGTGATGCATTAGTGGTAGTGACGGAGTGGAATGAGTTCAAACAGCTGGATCGGTCGCGACTGCGTGACCTGATGCGCCAGCCGGTAATCTACGATGGACGTAACATCTATGAGCCGGATGAAATGGTTAGGTCTGGTTTCATTTATCGTGGCGTAGGCCGTGGATACAATGTCATGAACCTGGAAAAAGGAGCAGGGCATACCATCTTACCACCCGCAGAATGAACGTCATGGGTATCAACTTCCAAACCAACCTGCCCATGAATATGAGAGAATTTTAGGACGAGCTTAAATACAAGTGTCAAACTCCCAACCCCCAATTTGTGACTACGAAGGCTCGGATTATCAGACCAGTTTCTGGGTGCTGGGAGGACGGCAGTATGAGGACCAGGCTGAAGACATCGCTCTTCGACGATTATTACCCACCCATGGCAATTTATTATTGGAGTTGGGTGCTGGGGCCGGGCGGAATACCCAACGGTACATTGGTTACAAACAGGTGGTTTTACTGGATTACTCGATTACTCAGCTAACCCAGGCGATGCAACGGTTGGGGAGGAACCAACGCTACATATACGTGGCGGCAGATATATATAAGTTGCCTTTTGTAGATGGCTTGTTCGACACTGCAACCATGATCCGGACCTTGCATCACATGGCAGATCCACAGGCTGCTCTAAACCAAGTGCGGCGAACATTGCAGCCCGGGGCAATTTTAATTCTGGAATATGCGAACAAACAGAATTTAAAAGCCATTTTACGCTATTTATTTAAACGACAAACCTGGTCACCGTTTTCATTGCAAAGTGTGGAATTCGAGAAGCTTAATTTCGACTTTCACCCCAAAATGGTACGTAGTCTGTTAATAGAAACCGGTTTCAAACTTGAGCACCAGCTGGCAGTCTCATATTTCAGGTTGGGAGTGCTCAAAAAGCACCTGCCAATCAATCTGCTCACCAGGATGGATGCGATGCTGCAGCCGACAGGGAATTGGTTCCAGCTATCTCCCAGCGTGTTCACGCGTAGCTGTGCTGTCGGGGAGACTCCAAAAGCACCCGATGGATTGTTCTTTAAGTGCCCGATTTGCGAGGCAGATTTCCTTAAACCGCATAGAGCCAGCCTGATCTGTCAGGGATGTTCCCGGGAATGGCCTATCCGGGAAGGAATTTTTGATTTTAGATAAAACGCAGATTAATTCAATTCTTTTGAATCACCCAAAAATGTGATAAACCGAAAACCTTCAAAGGTGTCGTCTCCATCCATTGGAGTAAAAAACGCAAGAGGCGCCCGAAGACGGGGAATCGGGAAATTATATTGTCGTACGCTCCAAATATAATTTGCTGCTGGAGGACTTTTACCGGCAGCTGCTTAAAAAGCTGCTCCAGGTCGCCTGTCGAATATGCTCGAACATGGGGTGCCAGATGATTGCGCCATTGGGAAGGTAGATAGTTAATCAGGGGAATATTGCCAAAATGGTAACGGCCGTTCCAATAAAACCCATGGGTCTCGAATGGGTAACCACGATTGGGAACAAATATCAGCATAACCCCACCTGGTTTTAGGACACGCACCATTTCCTCGACATAACACCGGTCGTCCCTGACATGTTCGAGTACTTCATGGCTGAGAATTGTATCGAACGCCAGCGGTTCAAAAGGCAGCTCCTCCCCGGCAGCAATAACCACATACGGTATGCGATTTTGGGCTTGCTGTGCACGCCCCGGCTCATATTCCAACCCAATGATGCTCCCAACATGGGGCGCAAGATGCTCCAGGTACATCCCAACGCCACATCCATTTTCAAGCACCCGACCTGATAAGTGACCCTGTGCGGCAGACAGTATCATACGCATGCGGCGATCTTGACCAGCCCGCCATACATAGGAAGGTTCGCCGCGTAATGCAGCTTTTCCAAGGTCGCGGGAAGTCATCGAGTCACCTGGTGGATTGCCCATTCCACACCTGGAACAGATCGTTATCAATCCCTAAACGCGACAATATACGCCCCACGATATTGTTGATGATCTCGTCCATGGAGCGGGGGTGTAAGTAGAAGGCGGGGACGGGCGGAAATATAACTGCTCCAGCGGCAGCAGCCTCACCCATCAAGCGCAGGTGACCCGAGTGGAGGGGTGTCTCACGTACAACCAACACCAGCGGTCGACCTTCCTTGAGGGTGACATCGGCGGCGCGGGATATGAGATCATCTGTGTAAGAATTGGCTACTCCAGAGAGAGTTTTGATCGAACAGGGAATGATCGCCATGCCCTGTGTGGAAAACGAACCTGAAGCAATCGCTGCACCAACATCATGAAAATCATAACTCACATCAGCCAGCGAGAGCACATCATCCAAGCGCCAATCTGTCTCCTGGACAATCGTGAGACGTGCTGAATCAGAAAGCACCAAATGGGTTTCTAGCGCGGTTGGTCTGAGCGCCTCAAGCATTCGGATTCCCAGGATTGCCCCGGAAGCGCCCGTAATACCAACAACCAAGCGACGGAGGGAGGAATTTTGCAGCGAAGGTTGATTAATGTGTTGTTGTTCCATGCTGATAAGATAATTAACTAGTCGACATGCAATGGTATTGCCTGGATGGGGTAACTATATTTGGATCGCCCAATTACCCTTTCGATTATAACAGGTGAAATTATTAGTTCGATGGATGAGCGAAGTATATTCTTCGATTGATGCAAAAAACAAACATTTAGCGATATAATGTGGATAGTGAGTCAGACGAGACTCCATGTGGATTTGACCCTCACCGAGTCAATTACTTCAAGCACTTATCCTCTTTTTTTGGTTATCCGTAGCATGGGTGAGGGGAAATACGAGCACCCGTCCTAGCTTCTTAAAAACTAGAACGGAATTTAAGCACTCCATATCATGGGGACTCGTGCAGCTTATCACATCTTATTTGGGAGGCTGCTATGAGTGTTGAATTAATTTTTCGTTTGGTTGGCATGGTTGTATTTGGTGTCCTAGGGGCGTATTTGGGTAACTACATTGGAATATCAACCGATCAATCCCCAATCTTTGCGGCGACTTTGTTAGGTCTGGTGGGAATGCTTTTTGGGTTGATCATGACGCCTTATTTCACCACACGACCGGTCCGTGCCATCCGTAGAATCTTGTTGAGTGTGTCCACGCAAACATTGACCTCGGGATTGACAGGATTGGTGGTGGGTTTAGTCATTGCAGCACTACTCTCGTTTCCCTTATCGTTACTACCCTCACCATTTGGTGAGATATTGCCATTTGTTGCGGTACTTGTATTTGGTTATTTCGGTATTGCCATATTCGTCATGCGTCAGACGGATCTATCTTCCTTGATAAGACTTACCCCTGCACGTTCTACTGAAGACGAATCCAGCTCGACCCAACCAACATACCGGACTGTCCTGTTAGATACCAGCGTGATCATCGATGGCAGGATTGCTGATATCGCGCGGACAGGTTTCCTGGTTGGGACATTGCTTATCCCTCGATTTGTGCTGAATGAACTGCAATTTATCGCTGATTCATCTGATAACCTGCGCCGCCAGCGGGGGAGGCGTGGGATTGAAGTGATCTCGCAACTGCAGAAAGACACGAGCACGCCACTCCGTATAAGTGATATGGATGTGGAGGGCGTGCGTGAGGTGGACGATAAACTGGTCGTGTTAGCGCGGCAGTTACGCTGCCCGATCCTTACCAATGATTATAATTTGAACCGTATCGCTGAGTTGCAAGGAGTGAGTGTCCTTAATGTCAACGAATTGGCGAACGCAGTCAAGCTGGTATTTCTACCTGGTGAATCCATGGAGGTCAATGTTATCCAGGAAGGCAAAGAGTCGGGTCAGGGGGTTGGTTACCTGGATGATGGCACAATGGTGGTTGTCGAGGATGGGCGGAATTATTTGAATAAGAAAATCGATGTGACGGTTACCAAAGTATTGCAGACCGCAGCGGGGCGGATGATTTTTGGTCGTTTAGAAAAAGAAGGATAAAGTATAAGTGCATCCATGGCTCTACGAATCTACAACACACTTTCGCGCAGTAAAGAAGATTTCCTGACCATCCAACCAGGCAAGGTGACCATGTATGTGTGTGGTCCCACGGTATATGACAAAGCCCATGTGGGTCATGCCATGTCTGCCATTGTATTTGATATCATCCGCCGATACCTAGAATATCGGGGTTATGAAGTACGCCACGCTATGAATTATACCGACGTAGATGATAAGATCATCAACCGGGCTAACCAGATCGGGATGGATCCCATCAAACTGGCCGAGCAGTATATCGACGAGTTTGGAAGGCACCTGGTTGATCTAAACATCCTGCCTGCTACTGTATACCCACGCGCCACGCATGAGATCCCAACGATAATAAAATTGATCACCCAATTAGGCGAAGCTGGTTATGCATATGAGGTGGATGGAGACGTATATTTCCGGGTAAGCCGGGATGAGGATTATGGCAAGCTATCAACCCGTCAGTTGGAGGATATGCAGGCAGGAGCGCGTGTCAATGTGGATGAGCGTAAAGAAAATCCGATGGACTTTGCGCTTTGGAAGTCATCCAAACCGGGAGAACCAACCTGGCAGAGCCCATGGGGAATGGGGCGTCCGGGGTGGCATATTGAATGCTCTGCCATGAGTATGCACCATCTGGGTGAACAGATCGATATCCACGGGGGTGGGAATGACCTGATTTTCCCGCACCACGAAAATGAAATCGCCCAGACCGAGTCTGCCACCGGGAAACCATTTACCCGTTATTGGGTGCATAATGGCATGATGCAGCTGGCAGGCGAGAAGATGTCTAAATCTCTGGGTAATTTAGTGACGATAGAAGAATTCCTTGCCAAGCATGAAGGTGATGCGCTGCGGATGATGATCCTGAATTCAAGCTACCATAACCCGCTCACTTTTGGCGATGAAATCATTAGTCAAGCTGAGAAAGCACTGGAACGACTGCGCCTGGCTTTACGCCCCCAGGCTGGTGGAGGTTTATTGGAAGGATCAGCGGTGGAATCTTTGCGACAGCAAATGGATGCCACCCGCACTGGTTTTGCCGAATGCATGGATGATGACTTCAATACCGCAGGTGCACTGGGTCACTTATTTGAGCTGGTGCGTGCCATCAACCAGGCAAAAGACTCTGGGGTAGCTGGTGAGATTGTTGCAGAGGGGCAGAGTATGTTACGGGAGCTGATGGTTGTTTTTGGATTACGGACTGAGCTCCCGCAAATGGGTGGCCAGGCGACACCTTTTATTGAATTGCTGATCGACCTGCGACGTGAGTTACGCCAACAAAAACTTTGGGTGCTGGCAGATACATTGCGTGCGAAACTAGCTGAGCTTGGGGTGTTGCTGGAAGACAGCAAAGACGGCACCACCTGGCGCTGGAAATAGAATATTCAAATCTCTGGTGCAATTCTCTTACGAGATTGCACCTGGTTTATTTTGGTGAGCAATGACGGAATGGTTGTATGGACGAAATGCAGTTTATGAAGCCTTACTAGCGAGAAGGCGTCACTTCTTTCGTTTAAAACTTGCTCAGGGTGTTGACGAAAAAGGCCACCTGATCGAGGTCATGCAGATGGCAGCTAATTTTAAACTGCCTGTCGATAGAGTGCCACGCGGCAACCTGGATTCACTTGCCAAAGGCCACCAGGGAGTTGCCTTGGAGGCCAGCAGCTACGCCTATAGTGGCCTGGCGGATATCCTGGCTCTGGCGGCCAGGAGAAATGAACCTGCATTCATTCTCGTACTAGATGTAATACAAGACCCACAAAACCTGGGAACACTGATTCGCACGTCAGAAGGAGTGGGAGTGCACGGAGTGTTGCTGCCATTCAGGCACACTGCATCGGTAACTCCTGCGGTGGTGAATGCCTCATCAGGTGCCTGTGAACATATGCTTATAACCCAGGTAAACCTTGCACAGGCAATCCAACAGCTGAAGGAAGAAAATATCTGGATCATTGGCCTGGATGAGGGTTTGGATGCACAGCCATTACATAAAGTACGCCTGGATGGACCTATGGCATTGGTTATCGGTGGTGAAGGTGGTGGGATGCGGCCACTGGTGCGGAAATCTTGTGACATGTTAATGCGACTCCCCATGCGTGGCAGGGTGGAATCCCTCAATGCTGCGGTGGCTGGATCAGTGGCGCTGTATTTTGCCTGGCAGGCACGTGGCTATGCAGCTCAGCCCATTGACGAATTAACTATTCACTGATAAACTCGCATGCCTAAAAATGGATTGGCTCCCCGCTTTCATGTATGAAACGGGATTATTTGGTCTTGCTGCAAACATACGCGTCTGTTATAATGCAATCCGCTTTCAGACCGGAACTTTAACATTTTAACCCGCCGACGTAGCTCAAGCGGCAGAGCAACCGCCTTGTAAGTGGTAGGTTATGGGTTCGATTCCCATCGTCGGCTTCAGGAATAGACATTTCGTTAATGTTAATTAGTCAATTAGCCTCATTGTTCTCAGGTTAAATCCAAGGCAAGGGGACTAATTGACAAATTTCCGTGTAACGGGATGCCCCAATTTGGGCGGTTACCCAAGTGGCCAAAGGGGACTGACTGTAAATCAGTTGGCAGACGCCTTCGGAGGTTCGAATCCTTCACCGCCCAC
>Ga0315295_10004948_pt1 | contig 11388 bp, 13 predicted proteins | sample YL17G14_0_MG_FD_204453 | JGI IMG/M metagenome (GOLD analysis project Ga0315295, IMG submission 204453) | Sediment microbial communities from Yellowstone Lake, YNP, Wyoming, USA - YL17G14_0 | ecosystem: Environmental > Aquatic > Freshwater > Lake > Sediment | place: USA: Wyoming | collected...
TCTTGAATGGATTCATACTCCCGAAGGGCTTGAAGAAACTCGGGAGCTTTTAGGGTGCCAATTTCCCTCCCCTGGTATATTTCCTGAAACTCCTTCGCTTTAGGCCAAGACATTTTCAGGTCTTCGGCGAGCAATGGATCCTCTGGACCGCTGTATAAGTCGGAGAGGTTCCATTTTTCGCCTTGCGCTCCATCCACTTCCTTGGATTCCCTCATTCTCTACTCGCTTTCTGGGAATTACTTGCTTAAAGCGAAAAACATATTACCATAATCGAAGATATTCTTGCAAAAGTGCTTATAAGCTGGGATAACTTTTTTTCTCTTTTGGGCGTTTGGCCAGAGATCCCGGAAAGGGAGAAAAGAGATCAGGTGCTGGGCATGGCTGGAAGGGAAGGGGAGATGAAAAGAAATGGGACGGGACCGGGGAAAATGATCGATCCGCTAAATGAGAAGCTCAGGAGGAGGGAGGGTGGAAGGTGGAAGGAATCGCTCATCGACGCCAAGAAAGGAAAGCTCCGAAAAGAAGACATCCTGCAGGGGGGATCAAACCGGTTTCGGGCCTCCTGAATCTTTGGTTTCTTCTTTGGGTTTTTCCGCCGCCCCTTCCTCGATGGATTTCACGCCGCCCTTAAAATTTTTGATGGCCTTGCCCAGCCCTGATCCGATTTCAGGAAGACGTTTGGCCCCGAAAATCAGAAAAACAATGGCCAGGATGATAATCAGCTCTTGGGTACCCAATCCGAACAATTGCTTCACCCCCTCTTAGGTTTATGATTTAGTATATTACGGCCAGATCATTTTATCAAGGACAATTAATCGCAAAAATGGGAGACGATTTCCTGATAATCCCAGTGAACAAAACCTTTCGTGACTTTGGCCACCCCCTTGAAATAAGGCGATTCCGTCTCCTCGTATAGCCGATCACATAAAAGAGGTACCCAGACAACCAAATGTTCCCTAAAGAAACGATACTGCATTTCCAAAAGGAAATCTCGTGTTTTCGCATCTTCGGCCTGAGTGGCTTTTTGACAGAGATAGAAGACGAACTCCAGTTCAGCACCGATATGATCATCGGGGAAAGATTTTCCCGGGTTTACAATCAGCCCCGCCTCTATATACTTTCTGCGGACTGCCAGCGTCTCTTCCTGCATCAGCAGCCCGGTTTGGGAACGATAAACTGATTCATAAAGGGGAACGGGAACAGGTCCGACAAAAAGACGAGTGAACTCCTGCAAGAGACCGGGCACGAAATTGGATATTTCAGGGGAGGAAATAACCGAAGCAAGAAGTTTAACTCCTTCATCAAGTTCTTTATGATAACCAATTAAATTATTTAATATATTTTCTTTTTTAAGAGCCGCAAGAAATGGCTCCGCGGGCTCTTGCAGGAAAAAGCATCGCAGAAGGTCGTAGGCGTTCTGCCGGGCCTTCATGAGCAATCGGAAATCATCAGGTTCCATATTTGGAGTTGATTGGAGATTTCAGATTGCAGATTGCAGATTTAAAAACAAAATTTAAAATCAGCAGTTTTAAATCTGAAATCTTAAATCTGCCATCTAAAATGATCTTTTCTCCCTGGTTCAATCCGGCAGAATTTCCAATTCCACTGCCTGGGGGGAGGCACATCCTTTCAAGGAAGAAACCAATCCCCGGACTGTGCCCTGGATCGATTGCTGAATAAAAGGGGATAAAGGAATTTCTTTCTCATTCACTCTGAGCCGCACCAGCGTAGTTTTCACCGCTTTAAGAAATTTTTCCTCAATCCAGTCCACCAAACCCCGAGAATCATTTAAATCAAAGCAAGGTACGCCCAAAGCAAACGGCTGGTTGGTGGCAATAGCGACAAGATTGTCTTCCTTCGTGCAAAGAAGGTCCCGGTGCATTTCCTTCCGGAAGACCTCAATTTTAGGTTGGGTGTTTTTTTTGAACCCTTCCGAGAGGATGAGGTCAACATCCCGAATGTATTTGTCGCGGAGTTCCGCCAAATCGGCATCATGGTCGACATCCCGGATTAGAGCCAATTTTTTGGGGGAAGAGATAACTACCGTGTGGGCACCGGCTTGCTTGTGCCGCCAACTGTCTTTACCTTCCCGGTCCACGTCAAAGCCGTGGACATCATGTTTCACCGTGGCCACCTTGTAGCCCCGCCGGGCGAGTTCCGGGATAAGTTTCTCGATCAGGGTTGTTTTCCCGCTGTCCGATTTGCCGACGATGGAAACGATGGGAATCATAAAAAACCTTTTGGGGAGGAATGTTGGAATTTCTGTTTTTTCAACACTTCTGGGTTGACCGGGTATTTTGGCGGCTTACCCTGGAGGAAATTGATCAGCTCCTCTACCATCACCATACCGACGCGGTAAAGGCTTTCTTCCGTCGTCCCCGCGTAATGGGGGGTTGCCAGAAGGTTGGGTTGACTCAAAAGGGGGTCAGCGGGGTCCGGAGGCTCGATTTCAAAAACATCCAGGGCTGCTCCGGTGATTTGCCCGGAACCAAGAGCCTGGTAGAGATCCTTTTCATTCACAATTCCCCCACGGGCCGTGTTGATCACGTAAGCCCCTTTCTTCATTGCATTCAATTCTTTTTGGCCGACCATTCCCTTGGTTTCATCGGTCAAAGGGCAATGAACCGTCAGGAAATCGATTGTAGGCAGCAGGTCTCCCAACCGCTCGACTTTTTCTACTCCAAAAGACTTCATGACTTCTGCGGAGACATAAGGGTCATACCCCTTTACCTTCATGTCAAAAGCGGCGATACATTTTTTGGCTACGGTGGAGCCGATGCGACCTGTTCCGATGATTCCCAGGGATTTCCCCTCCAGGTCGACTCCGGTCAGTTTATAACGATTCAGGAGGGCGGATAATTGACCCACATCCCCTTTCGACAAAGAGCTCATGGCGGCGCGGGCCTGGGGAATTCTCCGGGCCAAGGATAACATAAAAGCCACGGCCAGCTCGGCCACTGATTCCCGGTTGGCCCCCGGCGTGTTAGTTACCAGGATCCCCCGCTTCGTGGCTTCTTCCAGGTCCACCGAATCCAATCCCACGCCATGCCGGGAAATTACTTTCAGACGATGAGCATGATCCATCTCTTCCGCCCCGACATAAATCTTGCGGGCAATCAATCCTTCCACATCTTTCAACGCTGCCAGGAAAGCTTTTCGGGATGGGTCAGCTGGGCGGATCACCTCTGCAGATTTTTCCAGCAGGGCGACTGCTGCTGGATGAATAACTTCACTTAAAAAAACTTTCATCCTTCCCCCTAATATTTAATTTGAAATTACGCTAACATCCTTATCTTGGCCTGTCAATTAAAAGATAATAACAGCAACGGAAATAAGAGGATTCAAGGAACCAACCAAAGGTTCACTTGAACCCTGGAATCCTTGATCCCTTTATAGGTTCGATCTTAGGTAGGGAAGAGGTAGGGGTAGGTTAGGCCCGCAGGCATGTTTCCAGGAGATTTTGGGATTTAATTTTCTCAAACCATTCATTGAACTGGGATTCATTCTGCAAAATTTGATTTACAATGTCTTGCTGGTAATGGTCCGCTTTCATCCGCACTTTAATTTTTTTATTAAATTTTTCACTCAGGGTATGGTGAATGATAATTCCAACGGCAGCACTATACGGGCAAAGCGGCCCCCCAACCGTGTAGAAGACCTGGATCTCCTCCTCCTTGACTTCTATATCTTCTTCTTTTACAAATCCCATTTCTACGATGCTGCGATCCCGCAAATCGGGGTCGAGGATGTGATCCAGAATTTTGAGTATTTCCTGCTTGGTCATGGGAAATTCTTCCTACTTACCTCCTCCTCCCTCTGAGGGGAAAGGGAAGGGTAGGGAAGTGAAAGACAGGCAATGAAAACCTTCAATGCCCATGGGCATGCTTGTTAGGAAGTCCCTTTCCGCATCCGGTACAGATTTCGGATTCCATGGGATTTTCTATATCGCAGACCGGACAGTAACATTTTTTAGATTCAGGCTCGGAAACACGTCCGGATTTTTTGTTTTGGTAATCCTGGATTGCTTTCTGGAGGGCATCCGCTCCCAGGTTGGAACAATGAAGTTTCTGTTTGGGAAGCCCCTCCAGAGCTTCGGCTACCATCTGGTTCGTTATTTTTGACGCTTCCTCCAGGGTTTTCCCTTTGGCCATTTCGCTAACCATGGAGGAAACGGCAATGGCTGCGCCGCACCCAAAGGTTTGAAATTTTATATCGTCAATTACATTATCTTTGACCTTGATATAGAACGTCATCATATCTCCGCAGACGGGGTTGCCGACTTCCCCCACTCCATCTGCGTCTTCAAGGGTACCCACATTGCGGGGGTTTTTGAAATGTTCCATGACCGTTTGACTATACATTTTGCACTCCTTCTCTATAGTTCAAAATTCTTTTAATTTTTTTTAGCCATCGCTTTCCGGTAGACCGGGGACATATTCCGCAGCCTCTCTACCACCGGCGGTAAAGCTTCCAGAATCCGATCCACATCCGCTTCCGTGTTCTGCATTCCAAAACTGAAGAGAAGCGAACCCTGGGCGGTGGCGGCATCCACCCCCATCGCCAGCATGACATGGGATACTTTTAAAGACCGGGATATGCAGGCCGATCCGCTGGAAATCCGGATGCCTTCCATGTCCATAAAAAGGAGCATGGCTTCTCCTTCGATATACTCCACGGCTACGCTGACATTTCCGGGAAGACGTTGGGTGGAATGCCCGAGAAAGCGCAGGTAAGGAATTCGTCGGGGTAACTCCTCCGTTAATTTTTTTTGCAACTTTTGTAGATGGCTCATTCGCTGAGGAATTTCTTCCCGGGACAGGTCGGCGGCAACCCCCATGCCCACGATCGCCGGAACGTTCTCTGTTCCCGCTCTCAGTCCCCGTTCCTGAATTCCTCCGTCCAATAGGGGGAGGATTCTCACCCCTTTGCGAATGAACAGGGCAGCCGCCCCTTTGGGACCATAGAACTGGCTGGCCGAGAGACTCAAAAGGTCTACGTTCAGTTCTTGGACGTTAACGGGAATCGTTCCTACGGAGTCCACGGCATCCGTATGGAATAAAACATTTTTGGCCCGGGTGATTTTGCCAATCTCGGCTATGGGTTCAATCGTTCCCACTTCCGGGTTCGCCAGCATAACGGATACCAGGATGGTTTGGGGAGAAATGGCTTTTTCCACCACCGCGGGATCCACGAAGCCATGCGCATCTACCGGAAGACGGACCACGTGAAATCCTGCCCGCTCCAGGGCACTGGCCGTGTGCATGATGGAAAAATGCTCAATGCTGGAGATGATGATTTCTTTTCCGCGGCTGTGATGAGCCCAGGCAATGCCTTTCAAGGCCAAATTGTTTGATTCCGTGCCGCAGGAAGTAAAATAGATTTCTTCTTCTTGACTTCCGATAAGTCTGGCAACTTTGCCCCGGGCTTCTTCGATGGCTTCCCGGGCCTTTTCCCCGCTATCATGGATGCTCGAAGGGTTCCCGTAAAACTCCCTGAAATAAGGAACCATAGCCTCATAAACCTTTGGATGAAGAGGCATGGCGGCTACATGATCGACGTAAACCAATGACATCCTTCAGCTCCTCTTCTTTTTAGATGATTTTGGTCGCAAATGGATTCGCCCTAACCGCGCTTACCGGGTCAAGATTAACTCGCCCAACCAAATATCTCAATTTAATATTACCATTCTCGACGAAATTCGCAAGATCAAAAAACAAAATCAGTATTGCGTAGATTCCAGGATCAACCTAAAATAGAGACAAGGGGGCGGTGGCAAAGAAGGTTTTTATAACCGGGGGTACTGGATATATGAGGAGAAATCTTCTCCGCACTCATTCGCGCCCCAATTGAATAAAAAATTGTTTTGGGGACGCAGATAAACGCAGATTACCCGGAGTAAAACAAAAATTCAGAATGTTGGTCTACTCGAGTTTTATTCTGGATTCTAAATTCTGTCTCCTGGATTTTAAATTCTAATCCTGTAAATCTGCGGAAATCTGCGTCCCAACAAATAAAAGAAGGGGAACATGAAAGCAGAAATTATTGCTGTCGGAACCGAGCTATTGCTTGGACAGATCGTGGACACCAACTCGGCCCATATCGCTCAACAACTGACCACGGTGGGCCTGGATCTCCATTTCAAGGCCACAGTAGGAGACAATTTGGAGAGGATGAAAAATACTTTGCGCAACGCTTTGGACCGCTCAGATATTATTATCACAACCGGGGGCATCGGCCCAACTCTCGACGATTTGACCCGCGAGGCTGTCGCCGCAGTCCTCGGCAAGCCATTGGTTTTTCAGCCTCACCTTCATGACCAAATCAACGATTTCTTCAAACGGGTTGGTCGGACCATGAGTTCCAACAACCGTAAACAAGCTTATATTCCCGAAGGAGCCATGCCCATCGAGAACCCGGTGGGCACGGCTCCCGGGTTTATTGCCGAGTATAATGGCAAAGCCATCATCGCCGTTCCGGGCGTGCCCCATGAAATGCGCTATTTCATGGAACACAGCGTCCTTCCTTACCTGAAAAAGAAACTGGGCATCCGCGAGGTGATCGTTTCCCGTGTTCTCAAGCTTTTTGGGATCGGGGAAAGCATGGTGGATGAACGAATAAAAGACCTAATCGAGAAGGGAGCGAACCCGACGATCGGCCTTCTGGCCCACACCCAGATGGGAGAGATCCACATCCGCCTCACGGCCAAAGCTGCGGATAACGCCCAGGCCGAAGCCTTGAATGCCCCTTTGGAAGTGGAAATTCGGGGGCGCTTAAAAGATTTTATTTACGGGGTAGATGAGGAAACCTACGAGGGAGTTTTGAGTTCCCTTTTGCGCCAGAGCGGATTTACCCTGGCAGTGGCCGAGACCAGGTTTGGTAGTTCGGTCATCCAGACTTTGAAAATGATGGAAGGAAACACGGACTTCTTTCCTCTCGGCGTGACCATCGTCAGCCCGGAAATGGCGCAAAAAATTTTAAGTGTGCCTGGAAGCTTGTTTGCAGAGCGAAGCGTTTGCAGTGGGGAGACAGCCAAAGCATTGGCCGAGGGCGTACGCCATCTTTCCGGCGCTGATTTAGGGTTAGGTATAACCGGGCAAACGGGCAGTAGGAAAGATCAGGATCACTTGGCCTTCATTGCCCTGGCCCACGCTCGAGGCACGGAATTGATAGAGCAACGCTGGCCTTTTGCCATGCGCTTCATCGAAAATCGCATGACCAAAATGGCCCTGGCGCAAGTGGGGAAATACCTTCTTGAGAAAAAATAGTTAGGAGTGTTTAGTTCGGAGTTCGGAGGAAAAACACTTAATATTTCGGATTTTAATTCCGCATTCGTCATTCGGCGTTCCGCATTTAATTCATTCCTTCCAAAAAAGCCCGAACATTTTGACCGAGGACGGTATGGTTATATCCGCCTTCGAGCACCCCGAAACGCCGGCCCCGGCAGAACTTTTGGGAATAAGTTTTAACCAAGGAGCCAATCGTCCTGTAATCCTCCGTGGTTAAGAGTCCACCCCAATCTTCAACATGCCGATCAAAACCTGCCGAGACAGATATAACGTCGAAATCTTCGGCCCGTTCCAGACGCCTCTGCACCTTCTCGACGAATTCCCTTCGGTCCGAACTTTCGGGGTGGAAATAAACCACTTCCGGAATACCCATGAAGGAATTTTCCGTCCCATCCCCGAAATGCAGGTCAAAATCTAAGATCAAAGCTTTCTTAACTTGCCCTTTTTTCATCAGTTTCTTGATGGCGATGGCGATATTGTTGAAGTAGCAGAACCCCCAGCAGGAATCCGGACTGGCATGGTGACCCGGAGGGCGAATAAGGCCGAAGGCCGGTTCACCATTCCAGACCAATTCCGCGGCCATGATGGCCCCACCGGCAGCAAGTAACCCGATTTCGTAAAGGTCTTTGGAGCGTTTGATGCGCTCAATCTGTCCCGGGGTGTGCACCAGGGCTAAATCTTTTTCAGAGGCCGGAAATGGCTTGACTAATTCAAAATCATTCCCCAGAGCTTCGACGATGGCCTCCATCCTCCCGGCAGCGGCCGCTGGGTCGGAGACGTAAACTTCATAGAACCTCTCGTGGAATATGACCTTCATCCCATCCTCCATTTAATACCTTTCATCCTGCACTTTTGGTCCTTCGGGAAGTTTGGCCATGAACTCCACTTTATCCGGCTTGATTAAAAGGGTTTCTTTCATGCGCTCAATTAATTTTTCGGTTACTGCAGACCCCGGATTCTTTCCCTCAATAGAAAGGAGAAAGTAGTCTCCGCCGCCGGGCTTGGGGCTGATAATTACCCGGTATTTCCCCGGCGTATAATCCGGCAGGGGGCGCAATAAGTGGTCGATCTGGGAAGGGTAGAGCTTTACGCCCTTGACCTTATGCATCTCATCGGTCCGGCCCAACACCCCTTTGGTTAAAGTAGCTTTTCTCCCGCAGGGACAATCGATATGCTCCATCACGCTCAAATCGCCGGTTCGGAATCGAAAGAGGGGGGAGCCCTGCCGACGCAGGTGGGTGAAGACCACTTCTCCCCGTTCCCCTTCGGGAATAACTTTTCCGGTCTCCGGTTCCACGATTTCGAGGTAAATAAGGTTATCAGCTACATGTAATCCCCGTTCTTCCTGGCATTCCCGGGCTACGGGGGTTGACTGGCCAAGGCCGTAGGAATCGATTAGGCCGATAGGCCCGAAAGCCTGGCGGAGCTTTTCTTTGTACCCTTCAACACTGGAAAAAGGCTCCCCTCCAGCGAAAAGGAGGCGGATGGAGCTAACCCCTTCCTGGGCCAGTTTGAGGGCAAAACTGGGATTAGAAGCCAGGACTGTGACCTTGAACCGGTTGAGGATTTCAGCCGTCCTCTGAGATTCTCCCGGGCCCAGAGGAATGGTCTTGCACCCCAGGGTCTCGAAGCCTCCATGGATGGTAATTCCGGCGATGAAAAGATGGTATCCGAAGGTGATGGCAGCGATGTCTTCCGGGCCGACTCCACAGGCCCGGTACATGGTAGCCAGTTCCCTGTTGACTTCTTCCACATCCTCGCGGGTATGGTACACGGGCATCAAACCTTTTGGCCCGGGGCTCAAGGTCACTCGAATTGTGTCAGGATGGAAAAGGGACCCTAAGGGAGGATACTCCTCAAGATCTTTTTGCAAGTCCTTGGTGTCCATCAGCGGAATATTCTGGAAATCTTTAAGGGAGCGGATGTCTTCCGGTTTGATCCCCTTAGCCTGGAAACGTTTTTCGTAGAAAGGGAGAGCCGAAATCCTTTTTACCTGTTCCTGCAGAAGTTTGATCCTCTCTGCTTCCTTCATTACAGCCCCTCCAGAATTTTTTCACATTCCTGCCGAATGTTTTTGTCTTTGGTGGTCATTGCCAGTACCTTGACTTTTCCTTTGAAGCCCTTCTGTTTTATCAGGCTGCGCTTTGCATACAGCTCTTTCAAGGCCATTAACGCCTCTTGCACCCACTTGGGTTCGTGGGCATCCAGGATCAAAAGGAGAGTGCCCCAATCATCGGGCAAACCAAACTGCTGGAGGAAATTTGCCATCGCAACCTGAAAATCTCCCGTTCCATATTTTTCGTGCAAGGCGGCATGGGCCGCTTTGTAGGCTTCGGTCCCTTTCTTGCCCTGGAAGAACTTTTCCGCTTCCCGCAGGTGCTGCTTTTTGGCCCAGTCCGACCGGAGAGTGCGTTCTTTAAAACTTTTTCCCTCGCTGCTATAATGATGGGTGCGGTCCCGCCGCTTATCGATTTCTCGCCAGCTTAACTTTTCTCGGTCATCATCATCGTTGCGTCCCATCCTTCATCTCCTTCATCTCCTTTTCAGCTCCGAACTCTTTACTCCGAACTATATCAAACTCCGCTGAATGCCGAAAATCCTCCATCAATCGCGATTACCGCTCCATGAACGAATTCTCCCGCCGGAGAAAGGAGCCACAGAACTGCTCCAATGAGGTCTTCGGGAGCTCCGAAGCGATGCATCGGCGTATGATCGATAATGGATTTTCCTCGGGGAGTTAAGCCTCCGGTTTCTTTGTCCGTTAGTAAAAAACGATTCTGCTCCGTGAGAAAAAAGCCCGGGGCCAGGGCGTTCACCCGTATCTTGGGGGAGTAGTTCTGAGAAAGATGCACAGCCAGCCATTGGGTGAAATTGCTTACGGCGGCTTTGGCTGCCGAATAGGCCGGCACCCGCGTCAGTGGGCGGAAATAGTTCATGGAAGAAATATTTAAAATGACCCCCTCGCCTTGGCGGGCCATGGTTTTACCGAAGACCTGGCTGGCCAACAGCGTGCAGGTGAAATTTAGGTTAAAAACCCACTGAAAAGCATCCTGGGGCAAATCGAAAAAGGAGAGGTCGGGAGAAGTGGTGGCCTGGGCTTTATTTCCACCCGCGCCGTTGATCAGGATGTCCACCCGCCCGAACTTTTCCAGGACCTTGGCGCATACCTTATTTAGGCTTCCTTTGTCCAGGGCATCGGCCTGATAGGGAAAGGCCAGTCCACCTGAGGCAGTGATCTCCTCAGCGACCTTCTTGGCCGCGAGCTCCAGCAGGTCCAGCACGACCACTTGCGATCCAGCCTGGGCCAAGGCCCGGCACATGCAGCCGCATAGAACCCCTCCACCACCAGTGACCACGGCGACTTTATCCTCAAGTCCGAAAAGCTTCGCCAAATATTCTTTATTCATCCCATCCTCCTTCCGGATGACTCTCCGCCTCACCCTCGCCCTCTCCCCCTCAAGGGGGAGAGGATTAAGGTGAGGAAGCCACTTTTCCCGCTTGCATTCATGGAAAAAGCATAGATTTCTTACCCTAATCTTTTTCTAGTTTCCAGTCAAGAGGTTAAGAATAATTAGGGCGTAGGGGGTTGGGTGTAGGGGGTAGGGGGTAGGGGGAGAAAAAAAGCGTGGATGGGCCATATTCTTAAACTTTTGCTCCTTCATTCTTCTTGGGCTTGGAACGCAGGTATTGTTTTAATAAATACAAAACATTTTCTTCCCCTTCGGGAATTTTCAGGTCCGCATCCTGGCTCAAGCGATGGAGAAGTATAACTGGGTCGAGGATTTCCCCGCACATGACGCAATGCCATCCATAAAAAATGCTGCTCACATCATAAAACTTTTCAAAAATCATTCTGCCCCCGCAACGTTGGCAGCACAAAGCTCCTTTGTTTTTACTTTCCACGGTCGTGGGTAACATTGGTATCCCCTCCTTTTCGGCCCCCCTCACCATCTCCTCTTCCCTCTGGGGGAAGGGGCAGAGTGAGGATGATCCGCAATCCCGAGATTTAGACGTTTTTTTGTTTTGATGGTCTCAGTTTACTGGAAAAAAAACAGGAAAAAAATAGGGTAAACTCTGTATTTATAAAGAAAAACCCCTGTAT
>Ga0315295_10004951_pt1 | contig 11385 bp, 8 predicted proteins | sample YL17G14_0_MG_FD_204453 | JGI IMG/M metagenome (GOLD analysis project Ga0315295, IMG submission 204453) | Sediment microbial communities from Yellowstone Lake, YNP, Wyoming, USA - YL17G14_0 | ecosystem: Environmental > Aquatic > Freshwater > Lake > Sediment | place: USA: Wyoming | collected...
AGCATGCCTGTTGATGCTGGTCAAACGCGCCCAACGAAAAAGGAAGAAGGAGTGTTTTACACCTGGACGAAGGATGAAATCGACAGGATCCTCACTCCAGAAGAGGCACAACTCTTCAGCCGTTTCTTCGGCGTTGAAGAATCCGGCAACGTGATCGCTGACCCGCACGGGGTGTTTCGGGGAAAGAATATTCTTCACATTCTTTATTCGGCCGAACAGCTTTCGAAGCAATTTGACCTTCCTGTGGAGCAGATCAAGCAGACTCTTGCAGCTGCGCGAAGTAAGGTTTTCGAAGCACGTGAGCGACGTCCACATTCTCATCTTGACGACAAGATCCTGACGTCGTGGAATGGATTGATGATCTCCGCGTTTGCGCGAGGATACCAAATTCTCGAAGATCCCCGATACTTAGCCACCGCACAAAAGGCCGCGAGGTTCCTTTTGGAAAAGTTGATGGACGACGCAACCGGCGAGCTCCTGCATCGGTATCGTGACGGCGAAGCAAGGTTCGAAGCTCACCTCGACGATCATGCTTTCTTCGTCCAAGGATTGCTCGATCTCTATGAGGCGTCGTTCAACATCCGTTGGCTGAAAGCGGCGCTTTCGTTGACCGATCGGCAGAACAAGCTCTTCTCCGACGCCGAACGCGGCGGTTTCTTTGATACATCCGGTCGGGACAAGTCCGTCTTGATCCGAACGAAGGAATGGTATGACGGAGCCGAGCCGACCGGCAACTCCATCACAATTCTGAACCTGCTCCGGCTCGCGCAGGTAACGAACAACCAGGAGTACAACGCCATGGCAAGAAAATCGCTTGCGTGCTTCGGCGAGCGACTGCTCGATACACCGCAAGCGACTCCGCAATTCCTCGTCGCACTTGATTTTAGCCACTCAAAGCCGAAGCAGATCATCATCGCAGGCAAACCCGATGATCCTCACACGCGAGCACTGTTGAGACTCGTACATGCACAGTTCATCCCAAACAAGATCATCATGCTCGCCGATGGGGGTGAGGGTCAAGCAGAGTTGGCGGCGCACGATCCATTTATTGGAAGCCTGAAGATGATCGACGGGAAGGCGGCTGCCTACATCTGCGAAAATTACGCCTGCAAGCTTCCGACATCCGATCCAGCGACGGTCGCGCAACAGCTGGCAAATCAGTGACTGCGGAAGAAACGTTTCGCTCTTTGAAGTTGTTCACAAGGGAAGCGCAAGAGGTCCTAATCACCACCATCCGCCAATCTCCGCCGCAGGCGGACTTGTCCGCCGAGCCTTTTGGCGGATGCACCTTCCGCCAGAAAAATGGCGGACAGGCTGGCGCAAACCATTCACGCATTAACCAATCAACCAACTCACTCATTAAGAGGGAATTGCCATGAAGAACCTCATCAGGCTCTCAGTAGTTGTGTTTGCCTTCCTCTTTGCTGCGGTCTCGCTGACAGCTCAGCAGAAATCGGTGAAGAAAGAAGCGAAAAGCGGTACATCAACCTTCACGGGCTATCTCGTCGACAAGATGTGCGCGATGGGCATGGTGAAGAGCGGCGATGCCCAGAAAGCCACCGAGAAGGCCATGAAGCACACCAAGTCCTGCGCGCTCGAGGAAGACTGCAAAGCGAGCGGATATGGTCTGGTCATCGGCGCCAAATTCAGCAAGTTCGATGCTGCGGGCGACAAGATGTCTGTTGACTACCTGACGAAGAGCAAGAAGAAGGACAACTTCCTCGTGGACGTCCAAGGAACCGCTGACGGAGAGACAATCAAGGTCGCGGCCATCCACGATGCCAAGAAAGGAAAGTCGTAGGCAAGAAACACTACACAGAGAGCGCAGAGAAGACACAGAAACCACAGAGAACAAAATGGATGCCTCTGTTACTCTCTGCGTTCCTCTGTGATACGTTTTCCAAACTTGACAACGGCCTACGCGACGCCGTCGATCTGCTCATCTACATACTACTTTCTTACTCCACTACTTGATTATTCACTTCCCTGCTCCACTGCTTCGTGCTTCCCTCCCCCACTCGCCTCATCGTTCTTGCTACCTCACTTCGGATTTCGTAACTTCCCACTGCAGTAGGTGCTTCAGCAGGTCGAAGGGAGGTGCATCGCCATGAGGAAGAAGAGTTTCATCTTGTATTCACTGCTCGTCTTCACCGCAGTCAGCTGCAAAGATCTCGGGACATCGGCAGACCAGCAGCGCGTGCCGCCGCGCCCGCTTACTTCGCTCGAGAAGGCCCTCGTCGCTGCGGACAACACGTTCGGCTTCAAGCTCTTCAACACCGTCAATGCCGACGAGATCGGCAAAAACGTCTTCATTTCTCCGGTGAGCGTTTCCATGGCGCTCGGCATGACGCTCAATGGAGCAAACGGCGCGACCCGGGACTCGATGGCGGAAACACTTGAGTTCGGAGGGCTCAGCCAGAACGACATCAACACATCCTACAGAAGCCTGATTGCACTCCTGATGGCACTCGATCCGTCGGTGACGTTCCAGATCGCGAATTCGATCTGGTATCGACCCGACTTGAACGTCGAGCAGCCATTCAAAGATGTCAACAAGGAGTATTTCAACGCCCTGATCAACAGCTTGGATTTCAGCGACCCTGCCGCAGCCGGGATCATCAACGGTTGGGTCGATCGGAACACCAACGGCCGCATCAAAGAGATCATCCAGCCCCCCATCCCGCGGGATATGGTGATGTATTTGATCAACGCGATCTATTTCAAAGCGGCGTGGACGTATCGGTTCGACCAGAACCTCACCCGCGACGACATGTTCGAGCTCCCGGACGGATTGAAGAAGCCGTGCAAGCTGATGTATCAGAAAGGGAAGTTCCAGTACCTCGAGAATGACGAGCTTCAGGCGATCGATCTTCAGTACGGTGATGCCGGCTTCAGCATGATCGTCCTGCTGCCGAAACCGGGAAGGAAAATCGACGAATTCGTCCGGCAGATGACGCAGCAGCGCTGGAGTGACTGGACAAAAGGTTTCCGCAGTACCGAGCTCGACCTGTATCTTCCGAAGTTCAAACTGGAGTACGAGAAGAAGCTCAACGATGTCCTGAAGGCGATGGGGATGGCGATAGCCTTTGCGCCGTTCGAAGCGGACTTCACGAAGATCGACAAAGGGGGCGGCCTGTTCATCAGTGAGGTCAAGCACAAGACGTTCGTGCAGGTGGATGAAGAGGGCACGGAAGCCGCCGCGGTCACTTCCGTCGGCATCGGTCGTGTCAGCATGCCCCCGACCATGCGCGTCGATCGTCCGTTTGTGTTTGTGATTAGAGAAAATAATAGCGGAATGATCTTGTTCATGGGCAAGATCGTCGAGCCGACTTTCTGAAGCCGTGAACGTCGCCCTCAAGGGCGACCCACCGTCGGATCGTCGGTACGTCGGTCGGTAGGTCGGCATTTATGCCGACTAGTATGGCAGCAATGGGATATCTCAATTCGGCACGGTCTAGCCGTGGATGTCACCCTGAAGGGCGACCCACCGTCAGATTATCGGTAGGTCGGCATTTATGCCGACTAGTATGGCAGCAATGTATCGGTGAATGTCGCTCCCAAGGGCAACCTACTGTTAGCGGGTGGGTGACCCACCATCGGATCATCGGTAGGTCGGCATTTATGCCGACCAATATCGCAGCAACGTGACATCTCAATTCCGATCAATGCGACCCCAACATGTTACGGTCGAAGAAGGGTTTTATTTCCTTACAACGCACTGCGTGAAAGGCTTGCGCCCTTTTCTCAATGAAAATGCTTGTGCTGCCTTCAGGGATGTTCTCAGACAGAAGCAGAATGAGTTCCGATTCAGATTGTTCGCCTATGTCGTCATGCCCAATCATACGCACTTGCTTCTGCAATTGCCGAACGGCGCGACTATCTCAAAATTGATGAATCACATTAATGGTGCGAGCGCGAGAAAAATAAACATGATCCTGCATACCAAACCTGATCATATCTGGCAGGGAGGTTTCCATGACACAGTAGTTCGCTCTGCTCACGAATCGCGACAAAGGTGAACTACGCTCACGATAATCCGGTGAAATGGAACCTCGTTAAGAATCCTGAGGAATACGACTTCTCGAGTGCACGTTTTTTCTTGGAGACTTTAGGAAGCCCGTATCTTCCCGCTGACGGATTCGATGATTTCGGGTTGATGGGATTTCTCAATTCCGTTTACACGGTGTTGCTATGAGTGTCGCCCTGAAGGGCGACCTACCGTTGGGCGACCTGCCGTCGGATCGTCGGTAGCTCGGTCGGTAGGTAGGTCGGCATTCATGCCGACTGATACGGGCGCGATGGGAGTTGTGAATGTCACCCTGAAGGGTGATCTACCGTCAGATTATCGGTAGGTCGGCATTCATGCCAACTAATATGGCAGCAATGTATCGGTGAATATCGCCCTGAAGGGCGACCTACGAAGGGAATTCAATCTGCCTGACAAAACTCTCATCATCGTCTTCGGAACGCTTTCCACCATCGCCCTTATCGTAGCCGGCGTGTGCATGTACTTCGCCGTCAAGAGCGCCAAGAAACCCGAGGGCGAGCTCAGGATGGCCCTCTGGTCGTTCGGCGCATTGGCGGGGCTCGTCTTTTCCGGAATGTGTTTCGCGTACTTCCTCATTCCCATCATCATCAACCACATCTTCCGATGATCCAACGTCTCCCCTTTGGCACGGTTCAGAATTCCACTGCCCCTTGACGTGCGAATCCCGGAGCAGAATCACGGAAGGAGGACACTATGGTCTGGAAAATTATCAAGCGCACCCTCAAATGGCTGGGGATTGTCGTCGGCATCATCATTCTCCTCACCGTCGGCTATTTCGTTTACAACACGCCATTCAAGTCGAAATACAGGCAGCTCTCCGACACCGAGCTCCAGGAATACGTTCAGCATCTTGATTCCACGCAATCCGACCCTATCGAATTCGTCGCAGCGAAGTTCGACGATCACGACATTGTGCTGATCGGAGAAATGCACCGGCGTCTGCAGGATGTCGAGTTTGTGAAGTCGCTGATCCCGTACGTCTGTAGGAACAAGAACGTACGTGTAATCGGCTGGGAATTCGGAGCATCGACGCTGCAGGCTCAGGTCGATTCGATCGTGACCGCTCCCGTATTCGATGAGCGAAAAGCCATCGCCGTGATGCGGCGATCAGAGTACTTCTGGAACTTTCAGGAGTACCTGGACATCTTTCGTGTCATTTGGCAGACGAATCGCGATCTTCCGGCTTCACAGGAGAAGATTCGCTTCCTTCAGCTCGGCTCTGAGTACATTCCGCGCCTGTTGAATTCACCCGATCCGGAGGTGAGAGCGAAAGAGGCGGAACGTTTCTTCTACGACAGAAAGATGGCGGACATCATGGAGCGAGAGGTCCTCGCCAAAGGGAAGAAGGGACTTTGGTATTCCGGGATTCATCACGCATTCACACGCTATCGACAGCCGCGATACTTCTTCCGGTTCGTGAGCACACGGGGCGGCAATTTTCTCTTCGACAAATATCCCGACCGGGTCTACCTCGTAGCCCTGCATTCGCCGATGTCCAGCCGGTGGGCATTTTTTCAGGACGTTCGATTTCTCCGTTCGGTGCTTGTACCGGACGAGGCCCTGGTCTATCCGTTCCAGAGGGTTTTCGATCAGGTGTATCAGAAGCACGGAAAGCCCTATGCCATCGATGCCCACACATCTCCACTCGGTATGCTCGAGGACAACTACTCCTACTACTCCACAGATTATTGGGGACCTATTCGGGTGAAAGACTACTGCGACGGGTACGCGGTGCTCTGTTCGTTCGCTGAAGCCCAGCCGGTACACCCGATCAAGGATTGGATCCGAACCAAAGAAGAGCTCGATGAGGTCCGTGCGATCCTCACACTCGAAATGGCGGAGCGGGAGACGACTATTCCTGATTTTCTGAGGGGACTGGAAGAAGATATACCGAAAACGATCAAATATCTGCATAGAGTCCAGGAGAAGTAGCTAGAATCGTCCAGGTCGTTTCCGATGAAACCGTCCCCCTGTCGGGTCGCCATTATCTTCCTTACTACCATCGATCGTTTCTGGAACTAACAATCATCTCGAGTTGCCATGAAAACTTCCTTTATGTTTCTGCTCATTTTCATCCCGTACGTGCTCTTCTCTTCCGACGGCCGGCAGAAAAGCTCAGCCATTGACAAAGCTCGACTTGCCGAAGAAGTGCGAAACGAGTTCCTCCACTCGTGGAACGCGTACAAGAAGTACGCCTGGGGTCACGACGGCGTGCGTCCGTTGAGCAAGACGTATTACGATTGGTACAGCGTGCCGCTTTATATGACAGCGCTGGACGCGCTTGACACGATGATCCTCATGGGCCTGAAAGAGGAAGCGGATTCCGTAAGGGAGTTCATCGCGACCCATCTGTCGTTCGATCATGACATCTACGTCAAGAACTTCGAAATCACGATACGCTTGCTTGGCGGGCTTCTCTCCTCCTATCAACTGACGGGAGATCAGCGACTGCTGAAGCTTGCTGACGACCTGGGAACTCGTTTGCTTCCGGTCTTCAAATCACCGACGGGAATTCCTTATGTCGACGTCAACCTCAAGACCGGCGCCGTGCGGAATGCGAAAACGAATCCGGGTGAAGTTGGAACTCTCCTGGTAGAATTTGGCACGCTCAGCAAGCTGACGGGAAAGAAGGAGTACTACGACATTGTCAAGAACGCAGTGACGCAGGTTTACAATCGGCGTTCCGCGATCGGTCTGGTTGGGACGTGGATAGATGCGGAGACTGGGAAATGGCTGGATTCTGACAGCCACGTCAGCGCGTGCATCGATTCGTACTACGAGTATATGGTGAAGTGCGCGATCCTGTTCGATGATCAGGATTTCAAGAGAATGTGGGACTCGAGCAAGGCGGCCTTGAACAAGTATCTCGCTGACGAGGTCCCGAGCGGACTCTGGTATGGTCACGCGGATATGAACACGGGAAAGCGGACGAAGACCTGGTTCGGCGCGCTGGACGCGTTTTTCCCAGCCGTGCTCGCACTTTCAGGCGATGTGCACGCAGCGATCCGTTTGCAGGAGTCGTGCCTCAAGATGTGGAACACGTGCGGCATCGAGCCAGAGCTGTTTGACTACCAGAAGATGGATGTAGTCTCTCCGCGATTCTTTTTGAACCCGGAGATCATGGAGTCCGCATACTACCTGTATCAGTACACGAATGATCCTCGTTATCTTGAGATGGGCAAGATTTTTCTCGACAGTCTCAAAAGATACTGCCGGGTTGACGGCGGATACGTTGAGCTCAAGAGTGTCGTGACGAAAGAACCCTCCGACCGGATGGAGAGCTACTTCTTCGCGGAGACGTTGAAGTACCTCTATCTCCTCTTCGCACCTCCCGAAACCTTGGACTTCAAGCGCACGATCTTCAACACCGAAGCGCATCCGATTAGGAGAACATGGTAAGTGGTTAATTGGCAAGTGGTGATTCGTGATCCGGGATCCGTGATTCGTAATTGGTGGGTGGTAAGTCGTGATTGGTGATCCGTGAGTCGTGGGTGGTCCGATCTGGAATTGATTCGAATTTGGGATTTGTGTGCCAGAGGCGCATCCTCCACTCCCTCTCAAACAAGAATCGGAAAGCGGGATTCCGTACAGCGGCCAAAGCACGGCGGAGATCTTCACATTCTTCCAATCCATCTTCTGAAAGAGATTTATCATTTCACCACCAAGGCTGCAAGACATCAAGTGAAATACGTTCTTCATTAATCTCGCTTGCCGTCTTCGTGGCATGGCTTATGCGCCGCGTCTCTATGTTCGGACATCGCGGCCGGCGTGAGGTTCTTTTCCTGCATTGACCTCTTCGGCTCCAGCAATGGGGTCTTGACCGGTAACAACGACATCTTCGCCTTGCACAATGCAGATCGAAGTCGGTGCAATGGGGACTTTTTTGAAGTAATAACAACTTCGAGTCCTGCAAAGTCACCGCAATCTGCCGCAATGTCACCTTGGGCTGCAGCAATGACAGGTTAGGATCGAGCAATGACGTCTTCATCCTCTGCAATGCGATCTGAAATCGTGCAAAGGCATCTGAAGTCGCTGCGGAGCGATCTGGAGATACAGCAATGGCGTCTGCAGCTCGCGCAATGCCGCCTGGAGGCGCCGCAACGGCAAGTGGGGGCATTCGATAGGGTTTTGAGCTGGTTCAGAGGCCGTAGGAGCTCTTGCGAAGTCGACCGAGCCCCGTGCACGAGGGCTCAGAGATTCCGGACTCGATGCAAGAAAGATGTTGAGACTCGCGCAACGGGCTGATAATTCTGCAGGGTACCGCCGATTCACCTCGCCTCAGGCACAGCATCGATGCCGGCACTGCAGATGAGGGGCTGGATCTTCATCCGATTTGACAATGAGGTGGGAGTCGCTTACTTTTGTCAATAGCAGCATCCTCAGCACCGCTGCCTCACCGAGCAATTCCCAGCAGGGAGGTCTTCTGGACTCCACATCGAAATCTCAATCCTCCGTCTACGCGGGGGATCCACGGACTATTCTATTGAGCACGTCGGCATCGGCACGCCGCGTTCGGTCGTTGGCGCCGCTCGCGATCGATCGGCAGGTGGAACACGGATATCGAGAGCCTCGGCAATCGTGGAATGTCAGGCAAATCGTCGTCAACAGGCCGGTTTTTCCTAGCCTTGGGCGGCTATGCGGGTCCGAGGTGTTACCTCACTTCGTTTTTACTCCTGGAGGGGGTTTCATTCGAAAGTAGTTGTTCGATAGACAAAGAGGAGGAAGGCATGGTCAAGCCCCTATCGATTCATGGTTCGCAGCACACCGAAGCAGCGCTCAAGCCGCAGATCTTTCTCGTCCCGCCGGATAGAATTGGTGTCCGCATTCCATACGAGGAATTCTTGATTGGGCGGTTGAGGAACCTACCCGGAGGCAGATGGGAATGCGAGAAGGAATATTGGAGTTTCCCGCGCACGAGGGAAGCGCTCGAGAAGCTGCTTGCTGCTCTTCGCACAGACTGGCACCAGCTCGATCACGATGTCGCCGTGGGACTCGGGTTAATCAAGACGACTCCATCGCAGCCTAAGCAGGTCTCTCCGCCCCGCGCCCTGATCTCCTCCGAGCTTGAAGCAGTGCGGAGAGAATTGAGGATTCGCAACTACAGTCCGAAGACGATGAAAGCGTACCGGAGTTGCATCCGATTGTTTGCGGACTTTTTTGCGCCGCGACATCCTCGAGAGTTGTCCAGTGATGACATTCGTCGCTACATCTTGCATCAAATCGATGAGAAGAAGCTTTCAGCCGGCACGGTGAGCCAGACCTTGAACGCGTTGAGGTTTCTGTACGCCGAGGTATACAAGCGTCCTTTTGAGCTGGGAGGGATCAAACATCCGAAGAAGAGCCGGAAGCTGCCCGTCGTTTTGTCGCTTAACGAAGTAAAGCGGCTTTTCGAGAGTGTGGGGAACCTGAAGCACCGTGTGCTCCTGATGCTTGCATATTCCGCAGGATTGCGGGTAGGTGAGATCGTGCGTCTAAAGCCAGAGGACATCGACAGCCAGAGGAAGCTGATTCGCATCCAATCGGGCAAAGGGAGGAAGGATCGGTACACGATACTCTCGGACGTCGTGTTGGACGGATTGAGGGAGTATTGGAAGTCGTTCAGGCCGAGGGCATGGTTGTTTGAGGGTAAACCTGCGGGCAAGCGATATTCGGAGAGAAGTGCGCAGAAGGTATTCGAACAAGCGGCGAAAAAGGCCGGGATCCGCAAGAGGGTGTCCATTCACTCATTGCGACATTCTTTTGCGACACACCTTCTTGAGCAAGGAACGGACATTCGGTTCATTCAGGAGCTGCTCGGGCATCGCAGCGTGAAGACAACAGAGATTTACACACACGTCAGCCGCCAGAAGCTTGCGGCACTACGAAGTCCGATCGACACGATAATACAGCCTAGAGAGAAATAGACGCAACTTGAGTACGCCCATGACGCTGATCTGGAACAATAGACGAAGTACGTAATTCCACTAGTTATGTGCAATGGCCACCTACAAGGGGTAAACCATATGGCTAAATCCAGACTTGCAAGGCAGCATCAGACAGAGATGCGAAGACAGCTAGAGCTTTCATTCAATAGACAATTTGCTGAGAACCAGAATCATCACCAGAACGTCCTTTTCAAATTACTCACAGTTCTCGCGGCCGTCATTCTTGGCTACGGCTATGTCCTTCACGGCTATCAACCGGATCTAGGTTTGTGCTGTGATCAGCCCTCCGGAGAGTATGACGTCCGAGAAGCAATCTTCGCTTTCGTCATTGCACAAGCTCTCCTCATGATCGGCCTCACAACAATCTCTAACATCGCGTACGCCTTCCGGCGTGACCAGCTTGTAAATTTCAAGATTCGCGATAAACACGGCCTGATTGCAAGAAGCAAGGAGGAAAACAACATTTTTCCGTTTTCATATAATCCGATGCATGATTTTGTGACGCTTCATAATGGCGTCGTTGTAGTCCGCGATCTTTGGCTTGTCAATTGGATGCCCGGCTTTCAAGCTCTTCTCCATCACATTTCTTGTATTCCAGGTGATTTGCATCGCGGCACTCATGATCAAGTCCTCCTCAGATGTTTTGTTTGATGGCCGAGCCTGGCTGTTTTCCGTTCCGATACTATTCTTACTGGGGTCGCTCTGGATACTACTGACCTTTCGCGCCAAACTAAGGGACTATTATCTTGAACAAGGTCGATTGCTTCTCATGCCAAGGCTTAATCCGTAGCTCTAATTACGGTGGCCACTGCACATAACAAGCCGCAAACCGCCGCTCGCAGGCTAAGATTGGCAGGCTATTACGAGTGCAGAGATCTGTTAAAGCTATTTTGGGCGAGTCCACTCGCTCAATGCCGTGCCGCTTCATTTGATAAAGGAAAGTAGCGGCACGGCACTGCGGTTTGCGGCAAACGTTAGCTGCAACCGCCACAATCATTGGAATGACATTCCGCTCACACTCGGCGTCGCACTTGGGCTTGGGTTTGTTGGCGGTCTCTTTCGGTGAACCATCAAAGCACTTTCAAATGACTTTTGGGTAAAACACATTGCAGCCAAGCAGAGCGAGCTATCAATCGATAGCGTGAGCATCTCCGTCGGAAACCCTGAGTGCTTGCTTGAATCAACCCTCGGTTCTACAACGTGCGCCGCCGAGACCGAAGATGAGGACAGTGCATTCTCAAGGTGTTGTGGTATGGCGGCAGCAGCTAACAAGCAGCAAACCGACGCTCGCAGGCTATTTTCAAGCTCATTCACTCGCTCAATGCCCCGCCTTCGCGGGAAATGAGATTTCATAGCTCGGCGGGGCACTGCGGTTTGCTGCAGACGTTAGCTGCAACCGCCACAATCATTGGA
>Ga0315295_10004952_pt1 | contig 11383 bp, 8 predicted proteins | sample YL17G14_0_MG_FD_204453 | JGI IMG/M metagenome (GOLD analysis project Ga0315295, IMG submission 204453) | Sediment microbial communities from Yellowstone Lake, YNP, Wyoming, USA - YL17G14_0 | ecosystem: Environmental > Aquatic > Freshwater > Lake > Sediment | place: USA: Wyoming | collected...
CCAGACAACCCTCATTCACCATTATTGGTCAAGGACTACTATCAAGGAAACTACTCAGGAAACGGAGGTAGTCTCAACACGACACAGTTCAGCACCTCTGGCTATAACGACATTGCATTAAATTCCCTGGGACGCTCATGGTTAAACCTCACGGGAATAACGAAGGTATGCGTGCGAAGCAGCCGCGATATCAATCAACATCCGCCGACCTCCCAAAACCCCAATGAATACATCGAATTTTATAGCAACGAGCAAGGAACTATGTATAAGCCGAAATGCATCATTTTCTACTCATTGAACTTGAACATTACAATCAACTTTGCTGGAAACCTCAGCGACAAAGGCGGCCCCTATTGGCGTCCACCAGGAGAATCAGTTGCCTTGGCGGGACCATGGGAAAAAGGCTATTACACAAATGACAGCCGGCAACAAGAGAATTGGATGTACATCAACGTCTCGGTCACAAGGCCAAGCGGCTCAGGTAGTGAGTATATTATGTTTGGTATTTCTAAAGTCTGGTTGCAATGGTTGAATGATACGGCATGGATCAATTGGACCTATAACTTTTCCGAAAAAGGGGCTTTCTGGGAATTCAATACATCAGGAATTATTTCAACTCAGGAAGGGCATGATTATTCTTTTAATGTTGTTGCGAATGATTCCAATTATGGGATTTCTCAGTGTTCTTGGTGGAATAAGACAGGGATCAGCGGACATCAAACTCGAAGGTTTGTTCAACTTGCATGTAATCCTGTTGATATAACGTATATACCACTTTATCTCTTTAATTATACATCGGGAACTGGTCAAACTCCCACATATATCCTAGGTGATCAAGCGACAAGAGATAGATTACACCATGATCAGGGTCCGAATGGTACTTTATCTGATACTGGATATTTATCGCATTACGATCAAATTCTTGATGATGAAATTCATTTACGATATTGCACAAAATTCACTGCATATTTTTTTGAGGATTCAATTTGCACTAAATCTTTTGAATTAAAAAATATTTACTATCATGTTTGGTCTGCGTGTGGTGATGGTAATATACAAATGAATTGGTTTAGAACAAGAGCAAGTGTATTTGGAAATGTAGGATACGATACTATTAACTGTAATTATAATAATTCTGATTCTTATGTGTTCTGGGATAACTGTTTACCGAATTGGTCAGACGATTATTATCTTTGCCATGGTTTTAAAAATTCATCTCGGGACGAAAACTTCAGCGATAACAATTTTTATGAATTTGTTTTACAAATAACAAATTTACATAATACCTATATAAGTACAATCTGTAATCGTTCAATAAATTCTTTTATTTTATTAAATATTCTTGATAATAATACTTTGAAAAATATGAGATCTGATAGCGACGGACTTACAGATTGGGAAGAATTATTTGTGACTTTCACTAATCCATTCTTGGCTGATACTGATAATGATGGTTTTTCAGATAGTTATGAATTAAGTAAAGGGAGAGATCCAAATGATTTTAGAGACCATGCATAAATATATAGAAAAGAAGAAAAATACGAAAGGAATTATCTCAATTATCATAATTTTGTTTTTCTTTTTAGGAGTTACTCCCTCCGGTAATTGCTTATTTCCTTTACCTTCTCTACCTAAAGGAGACATCATCTGGGATAATTACGAACCTCCATATATGTTTTCAGATTCCATTCTTTCTCAACAGGACAAGGTCTATCCCTTTAATGCCCAAGCAGCAGATGATTTCATGTTTGAAAGCGATATGCAGATTGACGGTGTTCAATGGTGGGGGGTTTTCAACTCAGGTACTCCACCATGGCCAAATCCCATGCCGTTCAATATCATTTTTTATGCCGATGATGGAACTGGAACAATGCCCACCGGCGCTGGTATGGACGACCCGACACAGACCGCCTTAGCGGTGTATCACTTTGATGGAGTGGATGGGCAACTGTACGGGCTGGACGATGAATACGGCGTATATAATGTAACTTTATCGACACCATTTAACGCCACAGCAAATACAAAATATTGGATAGCTATCCAAGCAGATCATGTCTGGCCTCCACTATGGGATTGGCGGACAAACGCTGAGAACCCAGATCAGCTACATGTGGCAATGCGCGGGTTCCCCATATGCTATGTTCAATATTGGACAAATGCAGAGTATGGCGACATGGCGTTCAACCTTAGAGGAGAACTATGGCCTACGCCCAAACCTGACCTCGATTGTGCAGGCGAGCTCGTATGGAACGATATCAAGCCTGGTGCAACCGTCCACAGCAGCTTCAATATCCTTAACATCGGAGAACCAGGTTCGCATCTGAACTGGACCATCGCTTCCTATCCCGATTGGGGAACATGGTCGTTCTCACCTTCATCTGGAACAAATCTGGCGCCGGAGAACGGAAGTCTAATGGTCACTGTTCAGGTGACCGTTCCGAAAGAAAAGAATGAGAACTTCACCGGCCAGGTCATCGTTATGAACACAGACAACAGCAGTGACTATTGCGTCGTCCCAGTCTCACTTTCAACCCCGATCAATGAGAACATCGGGTATCATTTTGTTCTGGAGAGAATTCTTGACCGGTTTCCGAATGCCTTTCCGATGCTCCGATTCCTCCTCGAATATCTCCAGGATTAATTTATGGGTTATTTTAAAAGTATCGCGCTATTGGAATTGAAGAATAAACACTCATTCCCGCCCCCAACATTATTTTACACTATTTGAGCTGTTTTTCGCAAGTGGGTATATCACTCTAGGTCTATACCCCCTCCTGCGGCTTTCAAATAATTAGGGCTTTGAAGATTTGATAATCAAATCCTACAGGCGTATTAAAAATTACAAAAAAAGAAAAAAAGGGAGAGGAAAAGTTTTCAAAGATTTTCGACGGAATTTCCAGCGATATTATGGGAGAATTTTCAGAGGTAACCACTTTGTTACCCGCCCGTTCGGTTAGTTACGCGTCCGTTTGGTGGTTACGCGTCCTTAAGAGTATCCTGTGAATTCTGTTCTTGGTTTTAACTGTTTTGGTCGCATAACCTCTAGCAACCTGACCATCTCATCGATTTTTGATTTCTCTAAGTATTTCGGCAATGTTTTATCTTTCCGAATAGGTTTTTTTCCAACTGTTTCAAATAGAGCCATGGGGAAACATCTCCTATACATTTTTGTTTTTCTCTGTTTTCAAAAATCAAGATCTTCCCCATAACATATAACTTTGTTCAGAGTGCATGTTCCTCCTATAAAATGCCCTTTTTCTCTCTTTTCAAAAATCATTATCCTCCTCATGATACATTAATTTGGTTGAAGAACAATGATATGATAGATACCTTACTTACCTCAATAATGGATGAGAGTTGTATAATTATCTGTTTATCCTTTGTTTTGGATATAAATTTAAATATATGACATGCATTAGCATTCTATAAGGAGGATAGAAAACTATGATTTGGGGCTTCCTCATTGGTTTACTTATAGGAAGTTTAATCGGAATTATCTTAAAGAAGATTCTAGGTTGGTAAGAATAAATATTACCTTCTACTCTCGGAGAATATTCTTTTATAGGCAAACAGTGCTATAAAATATGATAAAGGGGCAGGAAAGCAATGATTGGAAATACCATTCTTAGGAAATGTATAGTGATTGGAATCATTCTCTTGTTCGTTGTGACCATATTTTCTCCAATAATCAACGCTCATCATAGTACGATAATCCCTATTATATCTGAAAAAGATAATACGAAAGTAATTTCATGTCTAAGTAACCCCTGTTTTAAACGAGGACCAGGAACAATAATTACAGACATGTCAATAATTCTAAGTGCAAGTTTAACCATGTGCGATTACGATAACGACAATGACACCGATTTTATCGTAGGAAATGTAAATAATGTTTATCTCTTGGAAAAAATTAATCAGACATTTTACGAATCACACTTCATCTATAGACTCCCCAACAATCCAGATGGGTATGCAGACGACCTCTATAGAGGAGGATTGACGTCAGCAGATTACAACAACGATGGAAAAGAAGACTTTATCACAGGTGGTGTACAAGGTGTAGTCAGACTTTTCATAAACAATTGCACTAATCAATCTATTTCTTTTAATATGAAGGAGATAAAAGATTTTCCACAGACAGCATGGGGATTAACTTCAGCAGACTTTAACAATGTCGGCTGCATGGATTTTGCCGCTTCTTGGGCATACCTTAATTTTACGCACTCGACAATCTCAATCTTTTATAACAATGGAAACGCTGAGTTCAACCAGGAAGATATTTTTATCCACTATGAGAGGTATATCAAAGATTTGAACTCAGGAGACTATGACAATGACGGTGATATTGACATCCTATTTTCCCATGATATTGTAAAAGTACATAGAGGAATTCCCCTGAATGTGATTGGTGTGGTAAGTATGTTATCCAACGATGGAAACAACAATTTTGGAAACGAGACCATTGTCACGAAACGAGGGTCTGGTTTCCTTTTCGGTGGTCCGATAATTCTTGGTTACTTGATGCCATTAAGGAACCTGATAGGAGTTGATAGGATTTGCCAGAAAGTCACTTCCTCTGATTTTGATAATGACGGAGACCTTGAGCTGCTTATTGGGGATAATAGTGGCAAGGTGGAATTCTATGATAATGATGGAACGGGAAAATTCTCTACTGGCGGAGTAATCTACGATTTCGGGAGTTGCAGTTGGGGTCTTGCTTCAGCTGATTTCGATGCAGACGGTGATATCGATGTCATTATCGCTGCCTCGCAACGACCAGATTTCATAGGACATATCTATCTGAAATATAATCAAATTATTCAATAAACTCACTAGAAAATAATATGATATAACAAGGAGGAGACAGATGAAAAAATACTCTCAATCAATAAAGACTGTAGCGGTTGGAATCATTCTCTTATTCCTTGGAACCTGTATAATTCCAGCGATTGCACAAGAGACTGAAAAACCACTACCTGCATCAAAAGGTAATACGTTGTATGTTGGTGGGAGTGGACCAGGAAACTATACGACAATTCAGGCTGCTGTTGATAACGCATCTGATGGTGATACGGTGTTTGTCTTTGATGATTCCTCACCCTATGATGAATGTATTGTGGTTACGAAATCACTTATCATTCAAGGTGAAAATAAGAGTACAACGATCATTGATTCTGGTTATTTTAACATCTCTGCGGATCATGTGACAGTCACTGGTTTTACGATCCAGAATTCAGAAACCTGTCTGTTCATCGATTACTATGGATATAATACCATATCCAACAATATTATCATCTATATAACGCCAGGTTATGGTATCGTCGTCTATGGTCATGATAATATCATTATCGGAAACGATGTTTCACAGAATAAGAACAACTCCCAAGATCAGGAATATAGCCCTGGTATTATTGTGGCAGGTCCAAACAATAATATCTCGTACAACACTATCCACGATAACAGTGTTGGTATTTGTTTAACTGCGACGAATGGAACTGAGATTTATCGAAATACCATCAAAGGAAATTTTGACTTCGGAATATTTTGTATTAATCCATCTTCCGATACCATCAAGCAAAACAATTTTCTTGATAATAAGAAGAACGTACATGTCTTAAGGTTTATTACCGAAGGTCGCTTTGAACCCACAATACATCTGCCTATCCTACCAGCTATTTTTGAGGGAAATTACTGGGATAAATCACGGATACTACCTTACCCGATCGGTGGTCTTTTTGTAGTAAGCCTCTTCGTAAGACTTTATGTCTGGCACCGTCTTTTTGGGGTTGAAACTGCATTAAAATTATTTTATAATTATTCAAACTTTGTACGATTTGACTGGCATCCTGCACAAGAACCCTACGATATCCCTGAGATTAGTTAAAGGATTGTTGATTATCAGGATTTTCAAAAATCATTATCCTCCTCATGATACATAACTTTGGTCGATTAAAAAAATTGGATTCAAGGCGATTTCTTTCATTAATAACCTTCTTATAATAGAACGTTGTTATAAAATTGTAAAGGAGGAATGAAAATTATGAAGAAAGGAATAATTTGTATCCTTGTTTGTATGCTGATGATCGCCACTGTTATGCTACCCGCTCAAGGAAATCTGAATATAAATATTTCTACTGAAAAAAATAACAAAACAGGAGATGTACTCCTTGCTGATGACGTCGAATGGTGGCCGATGTTCCATCATGATGTTCAGATTACAGGATTTACCCCTGCAGATTCACCGGATACAAATAACTTACTATGGGACAACCAGATTGACAAGGATATATTTTTTAGTTCTCCGGCAATCGTTGATGATAATCTTGTGATCGGAACCGGACATCGATACGATTATCGATCAGGAGAAATGTCAGAGTATAGTGATTTCTATGGTACAGAAATCTTCATGAAAGACAAGACATTTTTCGGTATCATAAAAAATGAGAGGGAGCCTTGCACTTCTGAAATCGGAAAAATATATTGCCTCAATGCAAAAACCGGTGACATCCTTTGGGATATTGAGACAAACGGTTCGGTTTTCTCCTCACCGACCATTGAAAATGGACGTGTGTACTTTGTGTCCGCTGATTCGAATAATTATACAGGTGAACTCTATTGTCTGAACCTAGATTCTGGGGATGAGATATGGAGCCTGCCGGTGATGACAGGTTTTACCACTCCAACCCTCTATGACGGCAGAATCTATCTCTTAACAGTTAATCCTGTTGATTATTTTGGGAAATTACAATGCCTGGATGCAGCAGATGGTAGCGAGATATGGAATCATACCACAGGGTATATCGATTTTTCATTGTACACCGCACCTGCTCTTTCTGATGGCAAGGTGTTTTTTACCAGTATTGATGTGACAACAGGGATTCATTGTAAGATCAGCTGTTTGAACCAGTCAACCGGTCAATTGCTCTGGGCTACTAAAATGTCAGAGATGAATTTCGGGTATGCGTTATCATCACCAGTTATTGATAATCAGAAAGCGTATGTGATCAGCGCGAATACAAAAGGTGTCGATGAATTCTGGTGTGTGCTGACGTGTTTTGATACATCAAATGGTTCCATTCTTTGGAATTATACCATGAAGGAAAATACCAAGGATGAGTTATCGTTTGCAAGTCCTGCGGTCGCCTACGGAAATGTGTATTTCACATCATCTGATGATGAATTCTTCTACGGGAAAATGAGTTGTCTCAACGGTGAGAATGGGACGGTACAATGGGTCTATAAATCAATGGATGTGTATACGTTATCATCACCTGTTATTTCCAGTGGAAAGGTTTTTGTTGGTGGAGTGAACGTAACTGCCTATGAAGGGAATCTATATTGTTTTAATGCATATACTGGGGGTCTCCTGTATACGGGATTTGTTGACAATAATTTCATTGACTCAACACCGGCCATTGCTGATGATGCACTATATATTGGTGCAAGCTCTGGGAAAATCTGTGCGTTTAAAGATATCTTCAAGGTCGGTGAGATAAAAGGCGGACTTGCGACCGTGAAAATCGATATTACAAACGTAGGAGATACAGATATCGTAGATCTCCACTACAACATGTCTGTCGTTGGTGGACTTTTCAATCATATTAACAAGCAGATGAACACCACGATTAATGTTCTCGAAGCACAAACAAGTGATACAATACGAGCAGCTCCGATCATTGGTTTTGGGAAAATCCAGGTGAACATCACCGTAACGCTGGACGGAGTCAATCCTGTGATAAAAAAAGCTGAGGGGTTTGTATTTGGAATCTTCGTGATCATCAAATAAAAACATATGCTTCGACTTACGACCAAATACCTCCAAAAAATATTATGCAAAGAAGGAAAAAGGAGAGATAAGAGGCTATGAAAAATAAAAACAACATAATGAAAATTATTCTACTGTCGACCCTCACGTTTTGTTTACTCTCGACTTCTCTTTCAGCCTTGAATAATGGAGATGAGAGCGCCAAGGTCTCCTATACCATCACCTTTCCTCACCCGATCATTAAGAAGATAACAATTGGTGAAAGGATTTTTGATAAAGTAAGCGTCTATGAGTCTCCAGAAATAGGAGAATATGGTGAACCTATAATCCCGGTAAAAGAACTCAGGATTTTAATCCCATACGGTTACACAGCGACCTCAATAGACGCCCAGTCCCCGGAACCAATCTCACTGGGTTCAGGGTACACCCTTGAACCAGGGAGCAAAGATGTCCCTCTTTCCGAAATAAAAAACACGCCGACTCCACCAACAAGTAAGCTGTATACGACATCCGGGATGTTCCCCGGGAAACTGTTCGACACCATCGGCACCTATGGGTTTCGTGGATACCAAATCCTTCTCCTAACACTCTACCCTGTCCAATATAACATTATAACAGGTGAGCTTCTCTATTACCCTAATATCACCATTATCCTGACCAATGACAAGGTCTCACGGGTAACGATCAATGAATTACTCCGTGATTGTGACATCGACAAAAGACAGCTCAAAGAAAAGGTGGACAACTTCGAAGAAAGCCAAACATATCCATCCATTGAGAAGCAACACCTTGATGACTATGAGCTACTTCTCATCACCACCGATGCATTAAAAACCTGTTTCGAACCATTAGCCCAGTATCATACATCGCATGGGATTTCCACCCACATTGCGACCCTGTCCGACATTGGAAGTAATGACCCTGAAGCAATCCGATCATATATTCGTACTGAATACCTGAACTCAAATATCGAATATGTGCTCCTTGGTGGTGATTCCGATATCGTCCCCGCAAGAATGCTATGGGTATCATCAGGGTATGGTGAAACCGACGAGATGCCTTCTGACTTATACTACGCATGTCTCGATGGGACCTATAACTACGATGGGGATGAATACTGGGGTGAACCCAAAGATGGTGAGAATGGGGGGGATGTCGATCTTATTGCCGAGGTCTCAGTCGGGAGAGCCTGCGTCGGAGACAGTTTTGAGGTGGACAATTTCATTCAAAAAACAGTAAGCTATATCAATACAGACGATGCGTATCTCACCAAGGTCCTCATGGTCGGTGAGTACCTGTGGGGCGGCCCTGATACCTGGGGCGGTGATTACATGGACGAGCTGATTGACGGATCGAGCAACAATGGATATACCACCATTGGGATCCCCTCTGAAAATTATACGATAGACACGTTGTATGATCGTGATTGGCCTGGGAACGATTGGCCGAAAGAAGAACTCATCAACCGTATCAATGACAATGTCCATATCATCAATCATCTCGGGCATTCAGGGTACGATTATAACATGAAAATGTATATCTCAGATGCTGATGCACTGACAAACACCAGATACTTTTTCGCTTACTCCCAAGGTTGTGATAACGGTGGATTTGATAATCCATACGGATTCGATTGTATCGCTGAACACTTCACAGTAAAAACAGATCATGGCGCGTTCGCCGTCATCGCAAACGCTCGCTACGGCTATGGCGCTGTGGGCAGTACCGATGGAGCAAACCAATGCTACCATAGAGAGTTCATTGATGCCATCTTCGGAGAAGGCATCATCCAACTTGGAAGAGCAAACCAAGACTCCAAAGAGGATAATCTCTACAAGATACACAAAGGAGCGATGAGATGGTGTTACTATGAGATTAACCTCCTTGGTGACCCGACGATTGATTTCTTCACCCATTGTGCGAACAGCCCACCAGGCACTCCTGGGACCCCTGTTGGTCAGATCAACGGAGAAGTAGGAGTGGACTATACCTACACGATTACTACGACTACAGATCCGGAAGGGGACGTCACCTATTATAAGTTCTACTGGGACGATGGCACTAGCAGTCCATGGTTTGGCCCACATAATGTTTCCGAAACCGTCAGTGCAACACATGCATGGCACACCGCAGGGAAGTATAATGTAACAGTAAAATGCAGGGATGACTACTGGGGTATGAGTAATTACTCACAACCGTTACCTGTTGAAATAACCGGTCCATTTTTCGAAATCGGAAAGATATCAGGCGGTCTGTGTAAGGCACGCGCAGAAATTAAAAATATCGGAGCAGGTGCTGCCACAAATGTGAAAAGGAGCATCACGGTCGAAGGGGTACAGAACAAAAAAATATTCGTTGTTACAAACAGTACCATTGATCTTTTAGAATCTGGTGACACCACTCTCACCCTGACCGACAAACCAATACTAGGATTTGGAAAAATAAAGATAACTGCAGCTGCGTACGCGCCATGTGGCGAAAAGTTTTCGAAAACAGTTGACGGTTACGTGCTGCTTTGCTTCGTTTTCGTCTTCCAATAATTGCTATGATATCACCTGGTCCGGATCGTTTCTGGTAAACAGTTTCAAACCCTTTGAATAATTACTATAGTTATTTTACGAATAGGTCCAGGTGTTCACATCCCTTCCCCTTCAAAGTAAAAGTTATATACCACCTCTCCAATTACGTCCCACAATATTCCCACATAGGTGAATAATGAACTCAATTGTACGACTGGACACACGGGGACGATTGGTAATCCCCAATGAATTCCGAGAACCTCTCAACCTGAAAGAAGGAGATGAGGTCTTACTGAGTTTAGATCAGAAGACAGACACCATAACGATTAGCCCGATTTACGGAAAACCAAAGGATATTGTAAAAATGGAAATCGAATTCGGTGATACCCCGGGTTGTCTTGCTCGGATTGCACAAAAAATAGCTGATATGAAAATCGATTTAGTGATGACCGAGTCAAAAAGTTCTCAACGTGGGAAGACTGCCCGGTGGAATATCATCGCGGATCTATCGAAAAGTCCCTGTTCAGCGAATGAGATTAAACAATCCTTGTTACAGTCTGGTTTTGTGGAGTCTATGAGTATCACACGGATAGCTCGTGAACGTCTTCATCGTTAAACAAGTTGATTTATCTACAATACTATCTGACCTTAAAATAGAACATGAAAATAAGTTGGTGGAGGTTCTTTGTTAGAATGGAGGAATGGAATATATGAATAAAAAAAAGAGAATTATCGTAGTTAGTATTGGAGCTGTTGCAATTCTGATTTTTACCTCGTTTATTAATGTAATTAGTGTACAATCAACAAAAATCAGTTCTATTAACCCCTCTCCATTGTTTGATATCAGAACACAGAAGGAAATCAATCCAGAGAATGAACGTATCATAACGGTTGATTATCTTGGGAAGGGGATAACATCGCTACAAATTCCTCGATATTCAACAGAAACTTACCAAGGTAAATTAATGGTTGACTATATTGTTCAACTACAAGATAATGAGCTAATGACATTTGCTAACCTGATTTTCAATAAATTAACTCAACAAGGAGCGAATGAACAAACAATATCGCAGATAAAACAAGGATTAACCCTAATAAA
>Ga0315295_10004955_pt1 | contig 11378 bp, 12 predicted proteins | sample YL17G14_0_MG_FD_204453 | JGI IMG/M metagenome (GOLD analysis project Ga0315295, IMG submission 204453) | Sediment microbial communities from Yellowstone Lake, YNP, Wyoming, USA - YL17G14_0 | ecosystem: Environmental > Aquatic > Freshwater > Lake > Sediment | place: USA: Wyoming | collected...
AGCGACGCGGTCCGGGCGGCCGACCTCGTCGTTTCGACCGTGCTGGTGGCGGGGGAGAAGGCGCCGCTCCTGGTTCCCCGGGCGATGGTCCGCGCGATGCGGACCGGGGCGGTGGTGGTGGATATCGCCATCGACCAGGGGGGGTCGATCGAAACGTCCCGCCCGACGACACACGAAGCCCCCTACTTTATCGAAGAACGCGTCGTCCACTACTGCGTGACGAATATGCCCGCCGCGGTGCCGCGCACCTCCACGCAGGGGCTCGTCGCCGCCACGCTTCCGTATCTCCTCTCGTTTTCCCGGCAGGGGATCCTCGGTGCGTTGCGGTCGGACGAAGGCCTTCTCGCGGGGCTCAACACGCACGGAGGGCACGTCACCTGCGAGGGGGTCGCGAAGGCGTTCGGGAAACCGTTCCTCCCTCCGAGCAAGGCGATCAGGTAACCCCTTTTCCCAGCAGCACCCCTGCAAGTGCGACGATCTGGCGGCGAGTTTCGTCAAGGCCCCCGGAGTTGTCGATCACGTAATCGGAAGCTCCGGCTTTTCGGTCGGCGTCCATCTGCGCGTGGAGCCTCGCCTCTGCCTGGCCGCGCGACATCCCGTCGCGGGCGGCGAGTCGGGGAATCGCCGTCTCCCGGTCGCACGTGACCGAGATCACCGCCTCGACCAGCCCCTTTCTCCCCGATTCGTGGATGAGGGTCGCCTCCACAACGGCGGCACGATGTCCCTCGCGTTCGATCCCGGCGATCGCTTCCTTCATCGCTTCGAGGATGGCGGGATGGGTGATCCTTTCCAGTCGTTCGCGCGACGCGGGATCGGCGAAGACGATCTCCCCCAGGCGCTTCCGGTCGATCGACCCGTCGTCCCGGACGATCCCCCTGCCGAACGCCTGAACGACGGCGTCGTACGCCCGTCCTCCCGGGGCCGTCACTTCCCGCGAGATCCGGTCGGCGTCGAGGACCGGGATCCCCGCCTCGCGCAGCATCGCGGCCACCGTGCTTTTCCCCGAGCCGATGTTCCCCGTCAACCCGAATACCCGCATGCCGGGGAGTATACCATCCGCGTTGACAACCCGACCGGGGTCGGTGTACGTTCGAACAGTCGTGAACGGCGGTTCATTTCATCCGGAAATCCAGGGGGTGGCGCAGATGGCGGAGTCCACGGTGAAGGGATTCTTCGAGGGGTTATCGGACAAGTTGAACGCGAAGCCGGAGAAAGTCGCCGGGATGAACTGCGTCTACCAGTTCCGCGTCGCCGACACCGCCTGGAACGTGAAACTGGCGGACGGGAAGCCCGCCGTCGCGGAAGGGGAGGCTCCCTCCCCGCACTGCACCATCACGATGGCGGAGGCCGATTTCCTCGACCTCGTTTCCGGGAAGTTGAACGGGCAGATGGCGTTCCTGACCGGGAAGCTGAAAGTCGCGGGAGACATGGGGCTGGCGCTCAAGCTCGGGTCGTTCATCGGGTAGCCGGAGTTCCCGTGCGGGCGGGCGGGAGCGACCCGATCCGGGAGGCGGCCCGCCTCCTGGCCGAGCGTCGAAACGCCGTCGCCTTGACGGGCGCGGGGATCTCGGTGGAAAGCGGCATCCCGTCGTTCCGCGGGGCCCAGGGGATGTGGGGGAAGTACGACCCGATGGAGTACGCCACCCTCCACGCCTTCATGCAATCCCCCCGCAAGGTGTGGGAGATGCTTTCGGAGATGGTCTCCGTCTGCGGCGGTGCCGCGCCCAACGCGGCGCACAAAGGTCTGGCCGCCCTCGAGGAGACGGGGGTCGTGCGCGCCGTCATCACCCAGAACGTGGACGGTCTGCACCAGGCGGCGGGTTCCCGCCGGGTGATCGAGTACCATGGGAACCTCGACGAGTTGATCTGCGTGTCCTGCTGGAAGCGGTACCCGACCCGGGAGCGGTGGACGCCGGGCGCCGTTCCCCTGTGCGACTGCGGCGAGATCCTCAAGCCCAACGTGGTCCTGTTCGGTGAGCCGATCCCGTGGCTTGCCCAGGAACAGGCCGAGGAGGAGGCCCGCGCCTGCGGCGTCCTCCTCGTGATCGGCACCTCCGCGCAAGTTTCCCCCGCCTGCGACATTCCAAGGATCGCGAAGGAGTCCGGGGCGGCTATTGTCGAAATCAACCCCGAGCCCACCCGCCTCACCTCATCGATCACCGACATCCATTTACGATGGGGGGCCTCGGAAATTCTCGAGAGGATGATAGACATTGTAAGGAGGGGGCCCGAGATTTCCCCTTCAGGCGAAGGATGAATTTTTTTAATGTCCCTTAAAAAAGTTGCTCCTCACGGCGGAGTCCCCTGTTTTTCCGGCCATCGGTGAAGAACACCCGACAGCGCCCTCGCTTCGGCCAATATGTCGATGTTAATGATTATTTATTAATGCAGTGAAGTTTTCGCCTTCGACTTCCGAAAGGGACAGCGAGGGGCATGTTTATTGCTGGTTAGTGTGTCCATGGGTGATAGTGACAGCCCGGCCGGGCATGAAAGGTTGCGCGGAATGATAGATCAGGGGAGGTCGAGAATGGGAAATCATGGGAGGAGCGCGGTCGTCGCCGCCTTGGTGTTCATCATCATGGCAGGAGTACCGGCACATCCCGTATTCGCGGAGACCACGGCGGTCCGCGGCGGCCAGATGGTGACCGGCATTGTGGAGTGGGTCGACGGGGACCTCCTCACCGTCGATGGGAAGGCCTTCGACACGAAGGGGGTCCCGGTGCGTTTCTCGGAAGGCGTGACGCAGGTGGAGAAGCCGTCCCTTCGCGGGAAACTCGTGCAGATTCTCATCTACAACCGGAAGATCCACTCGGTTCTGGTTTTTAACCGGTCGGCGCAATAGACGCAATAGAGGAGAGAGGGATCATGAGCGGTGAACGTGCCTGCAGGTGGTTGCGCATCCTTTTGCTGGTTGCTGTCCTGTTCCCCGCTGCGCACGGAGGGTCCGCGCTGGCCGGGATGACCGATTATTGCCAGGTCCCCCCGTATGTGATCCAGAACATCCCCCCGAACGTCCTGATCCTGCTCGATATCTCCCGCAGCATGCTCTATTTCGCCTATTACGACGGATACCAGACCCCGGACAACGCGCTTGACGACAACCAGTGCGGCAACCAGGGTGCTCCCTGCATGGGGTACAACTGGTCGGGGCGCCCCGCCTCGCACCGGTATTACGGCTACTTCGACCCCGATCAGTGGTACACCTATGCCAGCGGCAACTTCACCGCCGCAGGCGCCCGGTCGGGGAGCCGCCCTGCCAGCTCTTTTTCCGGAGATTTCCTGAACTGGCTGTCGATGCGCCGGATCGACGTCATGCGGAAGGTCCTGACGGGAGGCCGGCCCTCCGGCACCAAGATCGACGGCGAAATCGCCGACGCGGACGACATCGGAGTCTTCCGGCGCGTCACCAAAGCCGAAGCGCTTGCGAACACCCCGTTCACGACCGTTGGAAACAAGGACGTCATCTTCGTCTTCAACACCGGGAACTCGGGCACCTCGAAGTTCGACGCGTACGCGACGCAGAACACCGACACGACGAACAACACGTATAGCAATGCTGACAAGATCACCAGCCAAGTAGCGAACCAGAGCATCGCGGTGAACGTCACGGTCCCCCTGCCGGTAGAGGGGGTCCTCCAGCAGACGGTGGGAGCCCGCGCGCGGGTCGGCCTGATGTTCTACAGCACCGGGGACGGGGGGAAAGTCGTCACCGACGTGGGGAAGGACGTCGCCGGGCACAGCAGCCTGACCGACACGATCAACCAGATCAACCTGTCCCGACCCAACACCTTCACCCCGCTGGCCGAGGCGCTCTGGTCGGCCACCGGCTATTTCGCCCAGCAGGCCACGATCTCGGGGTACACCACCCCGAACGGATCCGGTCCCAGATACGCCAATGCGGATTACGGGACAATCAACAACTCCGACCCGATGAACTTCGGGACCGGAGGAAGCCCCCGCTGGCCCGTCTGCCAGAAGAGCTTCGTGCTGCTGCTGACCGACGGCGAACCGTGCGGCGACGGGAACATCCCGACCAACATCCTGAATTACACCACCGGGAAATCGATCTTCAACTGCACCGGCACTTCCTGCCCGGCGCTGGATAACGGCGCGCTCTATTCCTTCCCGGCGTCGTCGTTGGGGGCAGCGTACTGTCCCTCCGGCGCCACCTCGGGAGTTGAGGACGTGGCGCTGTTCATGCACACCAACGACCTTCGTTCCTCCACGATCGGGTCGAACGACATCTCCGGATTCCAGAATCTGACGCTGTACACCGTGTTCGCCTTCGGGCGGAACTCGACCTTGCTGAAATACACGGCGATCAACGGAGGATTCGAAAATTCCGGGTCCTCGGAGCGGCCGAGCACCGGTTCTCCGTCGAACTGGGACAAGAACGGCGACGGCGTCCCCGACACCTATTACCAGGCGACGGAAGGGGCCGAGCTCGAACAGGCGGTCCGGGATGCATTTTCCGGGATCCTCAAGCGCGCCTCCTCGGGCACGGCGGCGTCGGTGCTCGCCTCGGGGGAGGGGAGCGGGGCGAACCTCATCCAGGCGGTGTTCTACCCGCGCCGGTCGGTCGGAAACGACATCGTCTGGTGGACGGGGTCACTTCAGAACATGTGGTACTACGTCGATCCCTTCTTCGCCAACGCGACGATCCGCGAGGATACGACCCAGGACAACGTGCTGAACCTCGCGACGGATGACATCGTCCAGTTTTATTTCGACCCGGTCTCGCAACTGACGCAGGTGAAGCGGTGGCACTCCGACAACAACGGCCTCCCGACCACCCAGGACACCACGTTGAGTTTCGAGAACATCAACAGTCTCTGGGAAGCGGGGAAGAAGCTGTGGCAGCGGAATCTGTCCACGAACGCGAGGACGATCAAGACATCGCTCAACGGGTCGACCCTGATCGACTTCTCGACCGCCAACGCTTCGACGCTCAGCCCGTACATGTTGCCGGACACGGGCGACGACGTGACGACGATCATCAACTACGTCAACGGGATCGACAACACAGACGACTTGAACCTGCGTCCCCGAACGGTGACTTTCGGGAGCGACAACAACGTCTGGAAACTTGGGGACGTCGTCAACTCGACGCCGCGGATCGTGGCGAGCGTTCCGCTGAACAAGTACGATACGGTCTACAACGACACGACGTACAAGTCGTTCATCGACAACACCAGCTACAAGAACCGCGGGATGGTCTTCACCGGTGGAAACGACGGGATGCTCCACGCCTTCCGGCTCGGGAAACTCGAGCTCTCATGGACAGGCAAGGCAGCGGTACAGAAAGCGAGGATCACGGATCCTTTTTCTTCTACACTCCTGACGACATTGGGGGACGAGGCATGGGCGTTCATCCCGAAGAACGCCCTTCCATATCTTAAATACCTCAAGGATCCGGACTACTGCCACCTTTATTACGCGGACCTTGCGCCGTACGTGTTCGACGCCAGTATTGGAGGGGCGGATACGGCCACGCGGACGGTGAACAGCTGGCGTACGGTGCTCATCGGCGGGATGCGGACGGGGGGGGCCTGCAACAACAGCGCGAGCTGCAGCTCCTTGGCGAACAACTGCGTGCAGACCCCCGGGGGTGGGGCGATCGGCTACTCCTCCTACTTTGCCCTCGACGTGACGGACCCGACGAATCCATCCCTTATGTGGGAGTTCACGAACCCCGGCCTCGGGTTTACGACTACGGGCCCGGCAGTTGTGCGAATCAACGCGCTTAATGGCTCCACCCGCGACCGGACCCTGAACGGCGAATGGTACGTGGTGCTTGGATCGGGGCCGACCGGACCGATCGACAATACGAACAACCAGTTTCTCGGACATTCGAACCAGAAGCTGCAGTTTTTCGTGCTGAATCTGAAGACGGGGACGGTGGCCCAGACGATCGACACGACGATCGCGGAAGCTTTTGCTGGATCGATGATCAACTCGGTCGCCGACTTCAACCTCGACTACCAGGACGACGCGATCTATGTAGGATACGTGAAGAACTTTGGGAGCGTAACGTCGAACACCTGGACCAACGGCGGTGTGGGGAGAATCCTGACCGCGAACACAACGCCGACAGGCAGTGGCACCACTGGCACTTGGAAGTGGAGTCCGGTGATCGACGGGATCGGTCCGGTCACCTCCGCCGTGGCCAGGCTCCAGAATAACAACTACGGAACGAACTGGCTGTTTTTCGGGACAGGAAGGTACTTCTTCGAGAACCCGCCCACGGGGACAAATACAACTCCGGAGATCGACGACGCGATGGGGCAGCAGAGGCTCTTCGGCCTGAAGGATCCCTGCTTCATCAGCAACTTCATCAGCCCGACTTGCACGTCTTCGGTCACCTTCTCGACTTCGGATTCGACCTTCCCGAACGTGACCTCCATCGCCAGCGTCCCCACGGAGTCCACCGCAAATTCCGGGGGGTTCAAGGGGTGGTACATCGATCTGGATCCCTCCGGGAACTACTCCTACGACAACACCGCCGCCCGTCTTTTCCGTTCAGAGCGGGTGATCACGGATCCTCTCGCGACCACATCCGGAGTGGTCTTCTTCACGACGTACAAGCCGTACGCGGACGAATGCGCCCTCGGGGGCAAGAGTTTCCTTTGGGCGCTCCGGTATAATTCGGGGGGTGCTCCCTCCTACGCAGTGATGAAGGGGAAAGCGCTGGTCCAGGTTTCCACGGCCAGCGTGGAACAGATTGATCTTGCCACCGCTTTCCAGAAGGCTTCCGGGGAGGGGGCGGGAGGGCTGCACAAGGATGGCCGCAGGACCGGGGCCATCGAGGGCGTGCCGCCAACAGCGCAAGGATTATCGTTGTTGTCCCAGCCCCCGCCGGTCAAGCGGATCATGCACATGATGGAGAGGTGAAGACGCGTGTTCTGCACGGACGACAAGGCGGCCCGGGGGGGGTTCACCCTGGTGGAGATCCTGATCACGATCGCCATCCTGGGGATTCTCGTGGTGCTCGCCGTCGGCAATTTCGGGGGACTCAACGAGAAATACAAGGTGGAAGCGGAGACCAAGCAGCTTTATGCGGATCTGATGGATGCCCGCGGACGGGCGATGCAGCGGAACCGGGTGTTCTTCGTCCGGTTCTCGGGGACCGGGTACGCGACATATGAGGACACCAATACGCCGCCGGACGGCAACGGGACCTGGGACAACACCGCGGACACCAGGGTGGCCAACGTGACCGTGGCACACACGATCACCACCTCCCTTCCCGGTGGCGCGAACGCGTTCGAATTCAACCGGAACGGGATCGCCTCCGTCACGGGGAATATCCGATTCTCGTCGACCGCAATACCGGACTACGACTGCATCACGATCCGGCAGACGAGAATCAAGATGGGGCAGTACATTGGGGGGCTCTGTGTTGAAAAATAACGGTGGGATGACCCTCGTCGAGGTGCTCGTCGCCATGGCGATCGTCTTCATCGTCTTCCTGGGCATGAGCAGCGCGGGGCTTGTCGTGCTCGACCAGAACATCAAGAATTCCCAACGGGACGAGGCGGTGAGCGTTGCGGAGATGGAGATGCAGCAGGTGAGGAACATGCCGTACAACGTTCTTACATTGGCAACCGACAACGTTTCGGTATCGATCGATAATGTCTCCCGGCAGATCCGTGGGTTGAATGTGAATTACGGTGTCTGGAGGACGGTAAACCATCTGAACGTGAATAACCTGCAGGTATCCATCAGAGTGACGTGGAACAGAATCGAGAACCGCCAGACGAAATCGTACGACCACACAGTCCTCACGATCGTGAGATTAAGATGAACCGGCGGAATGCGGCTTTTACCCTGGTCGAACTGATGATTGCCCTGGCGATCGTCATGCTGGTGCTCTACGCCGCGATCAACTTCTTCATCGTGTCGGTCAGGCAATACAAGGTGCAGACGAAAATCACCGAGACGAACCTGGAAGGAATCCTCGGGCTGGAACTTCTTCGCCAGGACCTGGAGAATCTCGGGTTCGGTCTGCCGTGGAACAACCTGGACAATGTCGTGTACTACGAGAGGCCCTCCGGAACCGCTCAGTTCCTTGCTCTCAACGATTCGCCGAATAATGCCCCGCGCGCGGTGCTCAGTGTCGACAACGCTACCTTTACGGTCAACAACTCCGACTACCTCGTCATCAAGTCGGCGCGCGTCGGCATGAGCGACGCCGCTGGGAAATGGACAACGCTGACCCAGGCCAACGTAAAAAGGACCTGGAATCCCGCCGCGGAGAATCTCGCTAACACTGATTACGTCATCGTGCTGGCGGTCGGGAGCACGGATGCAAACCGCCGGTCCCTTGTCACATCGGGCACTAGTTATTCCACTCTGTTCAGCGGCACAGGGAGCTACGTTCCGGTGGAACCATACTCGGCGAATATTGTATACGGGATCGACAATGTGATCCCGTTCCGTCCTTTCAATCGCGCGGAATATTACATCGCCGACAATGCCGCATATCTCACCCCACAGCGCTGTGCGCCGAACACCGGGGTCCTGGTGAAGGCCGTAGTGGCGCACAACACGTCCGGAACCACGCCAGCGCTTCTCCCGTTGCTCGACTGCGTCGCCGACATGCAGGTGGTGTACGGCCTGGACACCAACGCCGACGGGGCGATTGAAGGATGGTCGTCCGACATCTCCGTGGGGATGACGGCGGCGGCTATCCGCGCGCAACTTACGGAAGTCCGCGTTCACATCCTGGCGCAGGAGGGGCAGCGGGATGATTCCTACACGACACCGTCGAACACGATCTTCGTCGGGTCGCAGGGGGTGGGAAGGAACTTCGACGTGAGCGGAGACAGGAACTACCGCTGGAAGCAATACTCCATCGTGGTCAAACCGAAGAATCTGGCGCAATGACATGAAACATCTTCGAAATGAAAAAGGATTCGCGATGGTCTTCGTCCTTATTCTCGCGGCGATCTCCCTCGCCATGACGCTCGCCATGCTGATCATGGTGAGTCGCGGATCCTACGTCTCCGGCCAGCAGAAACGGTTTCGGACGGCCGTCGAGGCGGGCCTGGGCGGGATGGAGGCGGCGTTTCAGTTGATCTCGAACCGTGGAAATCCCGATGCCCTGTACACGATATCGAACCCGGCGGCTGTCCAGACCAAACTCGCAGGGCCCATCGCTACCTGGGGGGGACTGGACAACTCAAGCATCATCAATCCCGCCGTCAGCACGAGTTACGACATGCAGATTGTACTTGGTGCGTACACCGTGTACACGAAGATCGTGGACACGGTCGACGGGAACTCCGGCGCGGACGAGGGTTTGATAAAGACGGCCGTCGTCAATGCCGGATCCGGCGAGGTGACGGTGGTGAGCGTTCCCTACCTGTACACGATCGAGGTGCTCTCCCAGAGCACGACGAACGCCACCGAACGCTCGAAACTTTCCATCCTGTACCAATATTGAAATGAACCCGATACGTCGATACCTCCCTTTGCTTGTCATCCTGCCACTGGTCTTCGCATGCTCCAGCGATTGGAAGGCGCCGACGCCCGCACCCCCTGCGGCAGGGGACGTGGTCTCCCCGATGGCGCAACAGGGCGGGAGATCCCCGGTTGCAGGGGAGCCCTCGCGTGCGCCGGGCGCGCCGGTTCGGAACTCGTCGCCAGAAATCCGGGGGGTACAGTTTGTCGGCGGGGATGGCCGGCCCGGGAATACCCTTGGGGTGGAGATGGAAGGATACGACGCCGACGGAGACCCCGTGCAATTCGAGATCGCGTGGCAGAAGAACGGCCAACCGGCGGGCAGTGGGAACCGCCTGACAGCACCGGCGAAACGTGGCGACAAGGTTACCGTGACGGTCACCCCGTTCGACGGCATAGAGCGGGGAAAGTCCGCCACGCTTTCCCGGGAGATCTTGAATACCCCTCCGGCCATCGAGGGGCAGGAGCAGTTTCAGGTCAGCGACAACGCCGTCACATTCCATGTCCGGGCGTCCGACGCGGACGGTGATCCGTTGATGTTTTCCCTGAAAGACGCGCCCGCCGGAATGAGCATCGATCGGGGGACCGGGTGGGTGCGCTGGTTGACATCTCCCGGTACGACCGGGAAGGTCCCGTTTACGGTCACCGTGTCCGACGGATCGGGCGGGGAGTCGACGGCGCGCTTTACGGTGACGATTGCGGAACAACTTTCCCCCGGCGCACGATAACATCGGCCGGAACCCGGGACCGGTGGATTGGAAAGGACACGAGAGAGAAGAGAGGGAGGGTTCTCTCTCCTGGAGATTTTCGTTGCCCTCCTGATCCTCTCGTTGGGTATCCTGTTTCTGGCGATGGTTCAGATGACCGCCCTCACCGCGAAGGCCCCCTTCTCCTCCTCAAATGTGCGCACGGCGACCGAACTCGCCCAGGAGGCGATCGATCGCCTTTTTCAGGTCCCTTGGGGCGAACTTTGCTCCTCGCATCCTGACGGCTTTCAGGCGGGCACGGAAGGGGTGTCCCCCGCCTTCTCCCGCCTCGCCGCGTCGTCGGGAGATTCCGTGGCCGTCCAGGGGACGACGTTCTACCGAGTCTGGCAGGTGACGCCGGACCCGGAGATCCCCACTCTGAAGACGATCACCGTGTGGTGTTGCTGGCGATCCGGGCAGAGTTCCTGGCGGCTGGCGGTACTCGTGACGCAGCGCGCGGATGCGGGATATTGACCCGATGAACAGGTGCCGGGGAAGCGCGATCGTGCTGTCGATGCTTCTCCTGGTCATCCTGAGCGCGCTCGGGATGTTCATGGTTTCCGTCCCCGTCGGCACGGGAGAGAGTGCCAGCCGGCATCATCGGACGGCGGTGGCGAGGAACATGGCGAGGGCCGGCGCGAACGCCGCGATCGCGCGGTTTCCCGAGGTGAACCCCGACGGCTCTCCGCACGTTCGCCGGATTCCCGTGGGCCCGAACGTGACGGGACGCTTTTCGGTGACGTCGCGAAAGGTTGACGCGGGGATCAGGCCTGGCCCTGGTGCTGTGCCCGGCTTCGAGGAGTTCGACCTGATCTCCGTGGGCGGCGTGACCGATCTTCCCGCTGGAGATGTGCGTGTTGTTGCGAGGGTCCGATACGGTCCCGATCTCGCCGGGCCCAGGGCACGGATCCTCAAATGGGAAGAGTCCGGGCCGCGCTGACGCTTCGAACGGACTTGTGAAACGAAGGTTCGAAAAAGGGAATCGACGGGCATCGCTCCCTCGCTTATAGTAGGATCGTTATGAAATCCCGAAGGAAGACCCGCCGCATCCGCGTCGGTGGCGTGCCGGTGGGCGGTGGCGCCCCCGTCTCCGTCCAGAGCATGACGAACACCGACACCCGCGACGTCCGGGCGACCGTTGCGCAGATCCGGTCGCTCGCCCGGGAGGGG
>Ga0315295_10004956_pt1 | contig 11377 bp, 5 predicted proteins | sample YL17G14_0_MG_FD_204453 | JGI IMG/M metagenome (GOLD analysis project Ga0315295, IMG submission 204453) | Sediment microbial communities from Yellowstone Lake, YNP, Wyoming, USA - YL17G14_0 | ecosystem: Environmental > Aquatic > Freshwater > Lake > Sediment | place: USA: Wyoming | collected...
CGAATTTCTATCAGCATCCCGCGCGCGCACTGCGCCTGACGGGCGTCACCGGCACCAACGGCAAGACCACCACCTGCTACCTGATCGAATCCATTCTGGCGGCGGCGGGCTGCAAGGCGGGCCTGTTCGGGACCATCGAGTACCGGCTGGCGGGCCGACGGCGGCCCGCGCCCCACACCACGCCCGAATCGCTGGAGCTGCAGGCCATGCTGGCCGAGCTGCGCGAGCTGGGCGGCACGCACGCCGTCATGGAAGTCTCCTCGCACGCCCTGGCCCTGGACCGCGTGTACGGCTGCCCGTTCCACACCGCCGTTTTCACCAACCTCACGCGCGATCACCTGGATTTCCACGGCACCATGGAGGCCTACTTCGCGGAGAAGAGAAAACTGTTCGATGGGTGGGGAGCGCCACCTCCGGCATGGAGCGTGCTGAACCTGGATGATCCGACGTGGCACAGCCTTCAGGCTGTGCAGGGCCCGAGCAAACTGCTGACCTACGGCCTCGGCGCCAGCGCCGATGTTCGCCCCGACGAACGGAAACCCGCCCCCAACAGCGGCTGCTTCACCATCATGACGTCCTGGGGGTCGCTGGAGAGCCGCTCGCCGCTGCTCGGCCGGCCGAACGCCTACAACGTGCTGGCGGCCACGGCCGCCGCCTTATCGCTGCGAATTGAGACGCAGAGCATCGAGGCCGGGCTGGCGGCGCTGGAAAACGTGACCGGGCGCTTCGAGCGGGTCAACGCCGGCCAGCCGTTTCTGGTGGCCGTCGATTACGCGCATACCGACGATGCGCTGCGCAGCCTGCTGGTCACCGCCCGCGGCCTTTTGGCGCCCGGCGCCCGCGTGATCACCGTATTCGGCTGCGGCGGCGACCGCGACCGCGCCAAGCGCCCGCTGATGGGCGAAGCGGCCGGCTCCTTGAGCGACCTGGTGGTGCTGACCAGCGACAACCCGCGCTCGGAAGACCCGCTGGCCATCATCCACGACGCGCTGCCCGGCCTCAAGAAGACCGGCACGCGCTATCACCTGGAGCCCGACCGCCGCAAGGCCATCGAGCTGGCTATCGGCGAAGCGCGCGCTAACGACATCGTGCTGATCGCGGGCAAGGGCCACGAGGATTACCAGGTGATCGGCGCGCAAAAGCTGCACTTCGACGACCGCGAAGTGGCCTGCGAAGTCCTCGGCAGTCTCGGATACAAAATGCGGAATGGGATGCCGCTTCTGGGGCTGAAAGAGGGCGGTTCACCACTCGACTTGGGGCTGATCAATCGTCTGCGTGATGAAGAATGAATCGGGTCTTCCGGGTTAAGGGTCTTGTGGAGCGCTGGCGTCCCGCCGGCTGCGGCGACCCCCTGCCAGATCACCCTGGCGTACCGACGCGACGTGGGGGACCGGGCGGCGAGACCCACGGCAAGCCGGGGCAGGCGCCAGCGGTACAACGCCCTATGGCCTGTTGTACTTCAGCCAGTTGTCGTAGGAGTGCTTCTTTGGCCCGGTGTACTCGATGGTATCGAAGAAGGCGGCGTTGCCGAGCATGCGCGGGTCGCCCTCCTGCCGCAGCATGTCTTCCATCTTCTGGCGCAACTCCGTCTTGACCTGCGCGAGTTTCGGGTCGGCGGCCAGGTTCTTGACGCAATCCGGGTCGGTCTTGATGTGGTACAACTCCTCGGGCGGCCGTTTGCCGAACGACATCCGGTAATATTCATCGAAGCCCGACAGCAGGAGCTGCTTGGTGGGCCCGTCATCGCAGTTCCTGTAGCCCGTCTCCGGATTGCCCGCCGGCCAGCGGTCGGGCTCGTAGTTGCGGATGTAAAGGTATTCGGTTGTGCGGATGGCGCGGATGGGGTAGCCCCAGTCATTCGGCCGGCCCAGGTCGTGGCGTTCCTTGCCCGCCAGCATGACGCTGCGCGACGAATCGACCACGCCCGATTTTCCCGAGGCGAGAATGTCAACGAAACTCCGCCCGGTCATGCTGGGCGCGGGTTTCAATCCGGCCAGCTCCATGAAGGTGGGAGCGAAGTCGCGGAAGTTGATCATGTCGTCGATGACGCGCCCGCCCTTCGCCTTGTTGCCCCAGCGGATGGCCATTGGCAGGTGGAAGGCGTCCTCGTAGATCTGGCCTTTGACGCGGGGGAAGGGCATTCCGTTGTCCGAAGTGACGAGGACGAGCGTGTTGTCCAACTCTCCGACGTCTTCGAGTTTCTGCAGCGCCAGCCCCAAATGGCGGTCGAACCACTCCACTTCCAGCGCGTAGTCGAGCAGATCGCTGCGGACAATGCGGTTGTTCGGGAGATAAGCCGGCAGTGTGACGTCGGCCGGGTTCTTGCCCGCTCGAAGCCCCGAACCTTCTTCATAACCCCGGTGAGGCTCCTGGCCGCCGAGCCAGAAGCAGAACGGCGCGCCGGCCGGGCGCTGCTCCAGGAAGAGCCCGAAATTCTTCGCGTAGTCGTTGGCCGAAATCCCGTGTTGCGGCGGGGCGAGCGTATATTTCTGGAAACTGTTGCCCACCGGATTGCGCGGCCACCCCGTAGCTTTGAAGTCGCCCGGTCCCCATCCCTTGCCGGTGTAGCCGACAAAATAGCCGGCCTTCTCCAGCAAGTCCGGGTACACCGGGAAATCTTTGGGGAAGATGCTGTAATGATTCACCGCTTCCTTGATCTGCCAGGAATTGCGGCCGGTCAGGATGCTGGCGCGCGACGGGCTGCATTTCGGGTTGGAGGTGAAGCAGTTGGTGAACAGGACGCCTTCGCGCGCCACGCGGTCGAAATTCGGCGTGCGCACCCACTTGCAGCCGTAAGCGCCGGCGTGGCCATTACCCCAGTCGTCGGCAATGACGAACAGGATGTTCGGCTGCTTCGGCCTTTGAGCCTGCAGCCAGGGCCGGCCGGCCAGGAGCGCAGCGCCGCCGCCGGCCTCGAGAAATGCGCGGCGAGTCAAGGTGGTAGACATAGGTTCTCGGGAGGCAGCATATCACGGTCCGCGGGCCGCGGGTTCCAGTCCACGGCCCACGTCCTGCAGCCGGCGGTTTTCCTGCTACAATGAAAGGAATTTGGCACGGAGAGGTGGCCGAGCGGCTGAAGGCGCACGCTTGGAAAGTGCCTAAGCCGCTTCCCACCGAGCATTACCAACCGTCACGGAGTGCCCGTCAGTATTGGCTTTCCCGCAATTCTTCTGACTCTCAGTAGCGGCCAGTAGTCAGCCGGAATCCGCCATAGTTCAAGGCGGGTTACGTCACAAACCACGTCACAAATTCTCCCGTCAGTCGTGTCTGGGGCGGTGAGGCCGTAAGCGCCCCTGGCGGAGAACAGACGGCCGCCAGCGATGCCCCGCAATCGCGCACAAGCGCCCGCTGAGGCGCCCGCCGCGCATCGGACGGTCTGAGGGGGAGAGAAGCAGGGAAGCCGTGGCCGCCGCCGGCCAGCCCTCGCCCCCTGCCGTCTGCCCTCTTCCCCGTCAGCGGCGGGTCATTGCGGTGACCCTCGGCTGCCCCGTGTGCCCTGTGACGATGCGGTTCAGGCGGGTCGTGGGGGCGGGAGCCGCCAGCCGGGGGCAGCGAGGGCGGTAGTCTCAAGAAGGCCCCCAGGTTCTGTAAAACGCGAAGTTGCGCGCGCGATTTTTTTGGAAAAACGAGTTTTTACCTCGCGGCCCGATTGATGCTCGTGGAGCACGTCACCGCATAGCGCGTCTTTGCGGCGCAGCAAGAGACCTCTGTTCAGCATGACGAAATGTCGCGGGGCCGGCCCGCACTCCTTCCGGCGCACGAACATCACTTGGCAGCAGCAGGTTGGGGGTTCCGCCGTCGAAGCCGGCAACATCGCCAGAACCGCGACCGGCGCAACCGCCGGAGAAGGGGCGCGTGGTGGCGGTTCCGCAAGTCGGCGGTCTGCACCATCGTTACGAACGCCGGGCCGCATGAGGATGACAACCGTGGATGCGGTCCCTTCGCAGGCAGGAGTGTGTCTCGGGAGTCCCTTCCTGGCGGCCAACATCGCGAAGACGGCGTGCGAACCGCGGATCACTGCCTCGCGGCCTGCCAGACACCAATACCTAATCGGGCATTCGATCGGCAACCGCCGATCTCATGCGGCCGCTGACGCCATTTGCGATAGGGACAATCGCAACCGGTGGCGCGTGCCCCCGATTAGCCGCAATCATTGGACCAGGGGACGCCACTCGATCTTCCGCACGGCCGCCACGGTCGAGTAGGCCGCGATTCCGAACGGAATTGATTTATCGATGTCGCCCTCGCGCAGAGAAATCCACTTCTTGGCGATCCCGACATCGATCACGAGTTCCTCGTCAATCCAGGCGGAAATCTTCGCGGGAGTCACGCGCAGGCGCAGAGAGTACCAGCGGCCGAGATCGAACTTCCGGCCGAAAGAAGTCTCGTTCTCCGACGCATCGGCGCCATCGATGCTCGACAGACCCACCACCTCGCCGCCCCAGCCGCCATTGATCCAGGTGCAAAAGGAGCCTCCCACGGGGAACGTGATCCCGGCGAAGAAATCGCTCCCCTTCATCCGGGCGGCCTCGATGCGGATCTCGTAATTAGAGGTGGAGAACGGAGGAGAGGAAGCCGCCCAGTTAATGCCGGTGAGCGCCCCGGAGCCGATCATGATAACGCCCTTTTCGACGGTGACTTTGCCGGCCCCGAAGAAATCCGATTCTTTCCAGCCCGCCAGCGATTTGCCGTCGAACAGAGAGCGCCACTCGCCGGACACGGGGGCGGCGCGCCTCGCCTCCTGACCTGCAAGCGCTCCCGGCGTGAGCAACGCCGCGCATAACACGAGCGTCACGAGCGCATGTTTCGGGATGACTCTATGCGGCAAGCTGGTCATGCTGACGCCTTCCCAGGGGGGCGACGAAGGCCGCTCGCCCCCCAGCACCCGTGGAGTGCCGAGGCCGCAGCTCCGTGGCTAGCCCGAATTCGGGCTAGCGATCCCGGCCCAGGAACCCGCTCTTGTCCTTCTCCGCTGCCTCGCCCGTCGGCGGCGGATACGCCTTCGCACCCGGCGGCGCGGGTCCGGCGGCGTTGAGCACGCGCAGCGCCGCCCGGCGCACTGGTTCCGGCATGTTGTCGCCACTTAATCGGGTATACACACCGAGCGCCTGCTGACGATGGCCCGCCATCAGCCCTTCGGCGCACAGCAGGCAGGCTCTGGCCGCCACGGCAAACACCGGCGGCTTGGTGCGGTCGAGTGCCGCCTGCAGAACTTTGGAGGCTTGCAGTCCCCCGATCATCCCCACCGACGCTGCAGCTGCCGCGGCCACTTCCTCATCGCTGTCGTTTATCAGCTTCGTCAGGACATCCAGCGCCTTTGCGTCCTTGCGCACGCCTATTGAGGTGATGACCCCCACTTGCAGCCGGCCCTTCAATTTCGGCAACGCGGCACGCAGGGCCTCGTCGACCGAGGAGTCCGGGTTGGGCTCCAGCCCGAAGCGGGCGTAGCATGCCAGTTGCGGGTGACTCAGCAACGCCGCCATCGGCTGCACCGCTTCCTTGCCGCCGACGAACGCGAGTTTCTTGCACGCAATAGCCTTCTGAAAAACGGTGGAACTCGGGTCCTTGACCAGCGCCAGGAGTTTTGCCGGTTCCATTTTCCAGATGGTCAGGCCGTCGAATTCGGGGGGGACAGAGGTCGCCGACGGCCGCGCTGCCGCCGGCCGTTGGCCCGGTGCTGCTTGCCGCGATTGTGTCTGTGCAGATGCTTGTGCCATTTCTTAATCTCCTTGTCCTATCCGGACACTCACATGCTGGTAGCCAACGCCTCCATCCGCCAGGGCTCGCGATAGGCACGGCCCCGCATGCGGTTGGCTTCTTCGTCGTTGAGGAACATTCGCTTAGCCGGATCCCAGGTCAACTTGCGGTTCAGTTGAGTGCAGATCCAGGCCGCATGAGAGGCGACGTGGGTGTGAGCCGTGACCTCGGCATTGGCCCGGGGTGGGGTTCGCGAGCGGATGCACTGCAGAAACTCCCGGATGTGCTCAAAGGTCGGGTCATACCGCGTGCCCTGGCGAGTCGGCAACAGAAATTCCAGGTTCGGAGATACTTCGATCCGGCCACTGTCTCCTGTTTCCACCCAGCCTTCGGTTCCTTCGAAGCGGTTGCTGCAGGAACCAAGAAGGTTCCAACTGTGGTTCCGCAGGACGAGCTTAACTCCGTTGGCATACCGGCAGTTGATCGTGTACCGGCTAATGAGGCCGTCGCCCCGGAAGATGCCGCCCTCGGGCTCGTATTCCACCGGCTCGGTGTACTCCATGTCGGCGGCCCATTGCGCCATGGCGACGGTGTGGGAGGCCCACTCCAGCAGGCCGGCATGAAAATCCCAGAACTGTCCTCGACCGCGGTCCGCGTAGGCGGAATTGTAGGGGCGCCAAAGGCACGGGCCGAGCCACTTGTCCCAATCGAAAACCTGCGGGTCGGGCTCCGGCGAGTCGGCGGCCCACCAACCGTGCCCGCCCTGATCCACCGCTCCCAGCCCAATCGCTGTATCGGCGTGCACCGCCAGCAACCGCCCCAGTTTGCCGCTCCGCGCCAGTCCCACGGCGAATTCAAAGGCAAACTGATTCTTCCGCTGGGCTCCCGACTGGTACACCACGCCATAGCGGCGCACGTTGTCGGCCAGCGCATAGCTTTCCATGATCGACATCGCGGCCGGCTTTTCGATGAACATATCCTTGCCACACTGCGCCGCCCACATCGCCATGGGTCCATGCCAGCGGTCGCTGGTCGCGATCAGGAGAGCGTCGATATCCTTGCGCGCCAGCAGTTCGGCGGGGTCGCGATACATCACGCAATCGTGGTTCTTATAATAGGCGTCGACGGTGCTCTTGACGGTCTCACGAGCGCTCTCGCGTATATCGGCGATGGCCACGAACCTGACGCGCGAATCGCCCAGCAACTGTCTGAGATCGTGCATCCCGCGGCCGCGAAGCCCAATGCCGCCGAACACCAGTTGATCGCTCAGCGCGTACTTCCCGACTACCACGGGTCCGATCGGCGGGTCTGCGCTGGGCGGCGCGGCGGCTTGGCCTCCAGCGCCCTGAGCGGGAGCTTGGGCTAGCACGGACCCGGCGGTTGCCGCCGCTGTGCCAGCCTGGACCAAGGCTTTCCCAAATCCTCTTCGCGTAACGCTTTGCTTCTCTTTCGCCATAATTTCCTCCCGAAACAGCACAAAGCTGACCTGCCCCGTTTTCTCTACCACTCGTCGGGAAGGCTAGCAATCCGCTGGTGCACCAACAGCATAGCAGTATAGCCGCATCGTGGTCGAGATCACTCTCGAACGCGCGACCGGATCCGACCTGTCTGTAGCCAAAACCTCTTGACCTTGTGGAATCAGCGACTTGCGGTCCGGAGCCTTCAGCCTGCCGAGGCGACGTTACGGCATGTTACAACCATGCGTTCATGGTCCGATTCATCCTTGCGCTCCTGGCCGCACTCCGAGTCTTCTTCCGCAGCCGGGGCGACACCGCCCTTGAAGTCCTCGCGCTCCGACAGCAGGTCACCGTCCTCAAGCGGAAAAGACCCAGACCGCCATTGAACTCCTCTGACCGGTTGTTCTGGACCTTGCTGCGTAGCCTCTGGACCCGGTGGGCAGAGGTTCTGGCCATCGTGAAACCTGAGACCGTCGTCGGCTGGCATCGCGCCGGTTTTCGGTTGTACTGGCGCTGGCGATTCGCGTCGTCGCCAGGGCAGGCCGAAGATCACCGATGAGGTCCGCGGGCTGATCCGGCGTCTCGCGGAAGAGAACCCGTATTGGGGAGCCCCCAAGATCCATGGAGAACCCGACTGCAGAGTGGGTCGTCCAGCAACTGCGCGAAGCGTTTCCCGAGGCAACCCCGTACCGTTACGTCATCCTGGACCGCGACTCGAAGTTCGACGATGAGGTCATCACGTTCTTGAAGGCGACAGGTCTGAAACCCAAGCGAACGAGCGTCCAAGCGCCCTGGCAGAATGGCACGGCGGAGCGCTGGGTGGGAAGTTGCCGGCGCGAGATCCTTGACCATGTCATCGCGCTGAACGAACAGCACTTGTGGCGCCTCGTCCGTGATTACGTTGCCTACTACCATGAAGACCGCACGCACGACTCCCTCGCCAAGGACACGCCGAATCGCCGGCCGTTCGAGCCAAAGCCAGCAGCGAACGCGACCGCGATTCCCTGGCCCCGCCTGGGTGGGCTGCACCATCGCCACGCGTGGTGCGAAGCGGCGTAGAACGGCAGTCAGTTTTCACTCCGTGCTCGCCTTCCTGCTCACGCCCACCCCGAACCCGCATCCACAGCCACTTTCACCGTTACGTAACGTTGCTCCGCCTTGCGGATCTGGTTTTGACTACGGACACGGTTCAGAATTCTCATTCGGCGCTCCGACGCTACCAGTTCAGTCTCAGCGCGACCGAGACCGTGCGGCCTGGGTGGTTGTTGTTCATGCTGAAGACACCGAAGTTCACGTTATATGTCTGCGCGATGTAGTATTCGCGCGAACCAACAGGATACGACGCCGCGCTCTTTCCGATCAGGTATGGGATCTGCCCGGCCAGCGAGAGTCCCGTCCGGCTGATGGTCGGCACGCTGCTGAATACGCTCATGCTGGAATTCGGATTCGTCGTGAACCAGGTGTGGTTCAGGACGTTGAATGCATCGAGACGAAGTTGTGCGTAGCGCCGGCGGTTCTCGAACGGATAGATGTTCTTGGCCATCGATGCATTCAGCCCGGGCTGCCAGGGGGTGCGCATCCAGTCGACACTGCGCGGGGCGCTGCCCGTTTTTCCGTATGCCGGGCGGGCGAAGGCCTCGGGATTGAAGTAGGGGATGTTGCTGGCCCCTTCCCGCGTCCACCTCGGGTTGATGGCGGGCACTCCCAAGACCAGGTCGGGCCGGACCACGTTGTTGCCGCTGAGCGCCGGAATTCCGTTGGTGTCCCCAAGTGTCGGCGGGAACGGCCGGCCGCTATACAGGCTGCCCACGGCGTTGAGGCTCCAGCCTCCCACAAGGTGGTTCAGAAGACCTCTCCGGTTCAGGAACGCCTTCCCCGCGCCGAACGGGAGTTCCGAGTTCATCGTCAAGTTGAAGCGATGGCGCGAATCGAACAGCGATACCGACCGGTTCAGCTTCAGATTGCCGCGCGCCTGAATCTTGGTGAAACCCCAGTTGAACTGGTTCTGCCCGTCGTTGGCAGAGTCGCCACCGGTGTCGATGGATTTTGAGTACGTGTAATTGAGGCGCGCACCAAACCCGTGGGCAAAGCGCCGCTCGATCGACGCGGTGCCGGCATGATAGATCGAGAGGTCATCCGTGACCCCGAGCACCTGAACGTCGCCGACCGTCGGCCACGGGCGCATCAGATCTTGCAGCGTGACCGTTTTCAGGCTGCCATTGGCGTTCACCCGGCCGTAGGGATCGGGAACGGATTGCGTCGGGTCGATCCCCTGGTCCAGCGCGGCCGCAAACTTGGTCGCATCGGGAGCGTTGATGTTGTACTTGATGGATGGCAGGTGGGTGCCCTTTTGCCCCATGTAGCTGAGGGATGCCACCATACCCCACTTCAACTCGGCCTGCGTGGTCAGGCTCCAGGTCTGGATGTACGGCGCATTATTACGCTTGACGAAGGTGAAGTTGGTGATGCCGGACACGCGCGTGTCGGCCGGAACGCAGCCCTGGCAGAGTTTGCCGTCGGCGGGATCCTGGGTGATCGTGGGATCCACGATCACGGCCGGAATGTTGCGCCCGATCGAGACCAGTTGGTTGGGCTTGGCGGTCTGCGTCACCGGGGCCGCGCCGGTGCCGGTCCACTGCGTGTAGTTCCATGCCGATGTGTTGCCCAGTCCGAACGCCGGATACGGGGTGGCGCCATTGGCGGCGTTGGAATTGGTGTGACTGATCCCGTAGCCGCCGCGGATCACAAATCCGCGTTTCTTACTCCAGCGGGTATGCGGCATCCAGGCAAATCCAATTCGCGGCTCGAAGTTCTTCTTGTGCGCCGGTTCCAGATAGTCCGACCCCGTCCCCGCGCCCGTAAAGATGTAATTGAATGCCGCGACGGTACCGTTATAGGCGCCGCTTGCCGTGGTGCTGTTCACGGTGAAGGGATGGTCGACATCCAGGCCGGCCTGCCGGTTATATTTTTCGGCCCGCGGGCTGACATACTGCCAGCGCACGCCCAGGTTCAGCGTGAGGTTGGACCGCACCTTCCAGTCGTCCTGGAAGTAGACTGCCTGAGTCTTGTACCGGTAGTAGTAGGGAACGCTGCTGCCGCTGAGTGAGATTCCGTTCGGCACGCCGAGGATGAAACTGGCGAACGGATACCCGCCGGCGCCGGTCGGAATGTTGGCATTCCCCGACGCGGTGGAATTCACCGAGTTGAAGTTATACTGGCCGCCGCTGGAAAACAGCAGGCCCGTGGAAAGAGTATTCTGTTGCAGCCGCCGGAGATCGAAGCCGACCTGAATGTTGTGCCGGCCCCGGATGAAGGTCACGTCGTCGGCCACCTGGTATTGGTTCTCGAAATTTCTCTGCATATCCTGCAGCGGGCCCATGGTCAACATGTCCGCGACGATCTTCGGGAAGCCCCAACCGGTGAAATTGGGCAGTCCGAAGACATCCTTGGTGTAGTTCACCTGTGCGAGGTCGCCGGGATTCCGCCGCGTGTAGTTGGAATGTGTGACGCTGGCGCGGAATTCGTTCACGATGCGGGGCGTGACGGTGTGGGTATTGCTGAGGTATGCCTGCCGGGTAATGGCCTGGTCCGATGGCGGCGCCTGCGCCAGGTAGTAATCGCGAACCAGATTGTACCGGTTCGACATATTCGGAATATGCGTGTAGCGGGCGTTCAGATGATTTCTGGCCGAGACGTTGTGATCGATCTTCACGTTCCAGCGGTCGTCGGTCGCGCTGATGCCCTGCACGCCAATGAAATTCCGCCCCTGGCTGTCGTACGGCATGTTGGGCATGGGGACGAAGGAGAGGAACTTCTGCGCCACGGGGTCGAGCATGTTCCTTGGAATCACGTGCCCCACCTGGTCGGGCGAGCAGTTGGCGCAAAAAAGCGGATACACCGTGGTGTTCGTGGCGCGGTTGATCCATCTCAGACCGCTGCAAGCAGCGTCCACGCATTCGAACTGCTGGTACAACAGGGGGCGCGCCGCTCCCGGGTTGACCCAGGAATTACGAAAGTCGCCGTTGCGCTCCTCGGTGGTCGGCACGTGCGCCCACTGCGCCGTCTCGTCGCGCCGCCGTTTCGGTTCGTAACTCGCGAAGAAGAAGGTCTTCCCTTTGCCGTTGTAGACCTTCGGGATACGCACTGGCCCGCCGATGGTCGCGCCCATCTCATTGCGCCGCATGCCGGAGGCGGTCGGCTGGTAGAAGGTCCGGGCGGTGAGC
>Ga0315295_10004957_pt1 | contig 11375 bp, 19 predicted proteins | sample YL17G14_0_MG_FD_204453 | JGI IMG/M metagenome (GOLD analysis project Ga0315295, IMG submission 204453) | Sediment microbial communities from Yellowstone Lake, YNP, Wyoming, USA - YL17G14_0 | ecosystem: Environmental > Aquatic > Freshwater > Lake > Sediment | place: USA: Wyoming | collected...
AACAGGGCGCCCGTGGCAAATGTATCTTGGACGTTTTGCGTTTCCCTACGAAGCAAGAGTCACCCCCGCCGCCAGTCAATTTTTAAATGATTTTCGAGTTCCCATTCGCCCAGTTGACTATGGCTTTGACACTGGGCCTAATATTTTAGATCGAAATGAGCGCGATATTGCTGATATCAAAGAAGATCCACAAGCTTACGAAAGAAGTTACAACTCACTTGGGCAGAGAGAACAAGGAAATTTGCGTCAATTAAAAATAGAAGAAATAAAAGAGTTAGAAAATAGAGCACCTGGTTATCTCAGGCCAAGCGTAAGACCAGCTACACCTGATTGGTGGAAACAAGAAGGTTATGAGCCCCCTGCAAACATTAAAGACGCTACATTAAATACTTTTAAAGAAGCAATTCTTCAACGTGAAGGACCTTTTGGCAGCGTCTCACAACTTACTCCGGTAACGGCAAGCAGCCGCGAGTTAAGACCTGGAGGCGATCGAGATTGGCGAGCTAACATGTATGAAAAAATTGGTTTTGCTGGTCCTCGCTTTCCTCAACAATTAAAAACTGATCGAGATTTTCAAAGCGCAGACGTGCAATCCTTTGTTCCAGGACGCGAACGCCTGTTACCTATTCAACCTTATACAGAATTTTTTGAAGGCTCAGCACCTAGTGTTGTTGGTAGAGAACCTGCTCCTGATTTCACACCACTTCAAAAAGCTGTCGGCACTAGAAACTATTTAATAGGTAAGAACATTTTAGAAGGCCGGGGAAATTTGGGAGCAGGTTTTAGGAGTGCCGTAGGTGTTAGTGCAGCAGATCTAATACCTTCGCGTGAAGTAGTACAAGATTTTTACAGCGGTAGACCTTTACAGGGAGTTATGCGTATGGCCGGTGATTTTGCTGGCGGAATTCCAACAGCACTTGCAACGGGCGGTGCCATCGCAGCAGCACCTGCCGTAGCTCCTATTGTCCCAGGAATTGCTTTGGGTTTAACTACAATACGAGCCGCAAATGCTCTCGACGAAGTATCGCGGCAACAAACGGGAGAAGGAATTATCTCAAAACTAAGGCAAACCATAGGCACTGCTCCTAGAACAAACTATGCAAATCCTGATTTTAGATCTTCAGAGCAAACGACAATGCCGCAAGTTACATCTTTAAACCCACAGCAAAGAAAAACAATGGAGCAGCGTCAAAATCGAAACGAACTGCAAAAACGAATTGATCTAATAAAAGAACGTTTTAATCCGAGTCGGGGTGAGTTTGGCATCTCTGAGCTGTTGTTTGGACGCTAGGTCACTAGCTTGCGCCCACAGCTCTTACCAATTACTGCTAGTAGAACGCGCTCGTTATAAGACTCATGAGACTCAACATGAAACACACCCGTTTTACCCATTTTTAAAATCTTAAATAATTTATACATATGCTTAGTTCTTCCAATTCGCTACAGTAAGCAGACGCTAGCAAATTAAATGAGTTACTTAAATCACAACCTGCCGACATTTACTTGCTATATCCGAAACGAATTTCTATACAACCACAAGGAAGGTCATGGGGATGTAACGTTGTGTGACGTGCACTCTGTGGCATCCCTGGAGAAACGCGTCCCTCTGTTTGAAGTGTTTTTAGAAAACGGTGTTAACTGGACGAGGCGACCAATCCACGCCTTGTGCTGGAAACCCGATGCTCCTAAACCAGAACTAAATGAGTGCATCTGGTGGGATTGTTTTTCTCCATATATTGATGTACAAGTTAGAGCACGACTTTCTAATTTACGTGCACAGTTAATTAACTTTAAAGGTGAGAAAAACGAGGGTATCTATATGTTTACCCTTGACTGGTCTTGGGAATCTAAATCAACTCTCAATACTAATTTCAGTGAAACGCCCGAACATAAGTGTGCGCACTTCTTTCGGATGGATGACGGTAATTTTTACGCGTACCCGAACAACCGAATCATTTGGTATGACGATGCGTGGCTTAAAAACAGAATTGAAAAAAATCCTGGATATGAGATTGATCTCACTGAGTACAGTGTTGAGAACTCTCGCAAGATAGAAACGTCCGATCACTTTCTATACGAAACAACTGTCACGTAACAGGAAGAATGTAATCGTAAAAAGTGTTTGTCAAACTAGTCTCCCAAGACTCATTAGGCAAGGCAATAACTTTTGACAACTCTATATTGCTCAACGCGCTATACGCTGGTCGTAGTGCACGCGATCCATGATGCTCTGTGCTGATTGGATCCACGGATCCCAACTTGTCGTACAACTTAGACCTCTCCATAATCCCCCTTATGTTCATCGCAAAGTCATACCAACTCATTGCCGGAGCTTCGCCGTAGTGGAACAAACCGGTTGTGTCCGACTCAATGATGCTCCAACACACAGAAGCCAACGCACTTGCAGACGTGGGGCGCCCAATCTGATCATCAACAATCGATAAGTCTTTATTTCTAACTAACGAGTCAAAAACTGTTTTAAAGAAGTTCTTCCGAAAAGGACTATATAACCAGCTCGATCGAAGAATGCAATAGGCACTCGATCGCATGATATCCTGAATAGCTCGCTCACCTTGTAACTTGGTGTGCCCGTAATAGTTAATAGGATTCGGAGCATCATCAATTTCATACGGAGTAGACGACGTGCCATCAAAAACATAGTCCGTTGAAATATGTAAAAGTTTAGACCCCGTGAAACCGCACGCCCACGCTAAACAAGTGGGGCCGCCGTGATTTACAGTCGAAGCAACAGTCTTATCTGTCTCAGCTTGGTCTACATTTGTATATCCAGCCGCGTTAATCACCCATGTGGGCGCGTGCTGCAAAATGTAGTCACAAATCTTTGACCCGCTGTAAAAGTCAAGTTCAAATTTAGACGGAGTTAGAAGTTCAATATCAGCCGGTTGCCAACGCAGCAGTTGCTTGCCTAGCTGCCCGGTGGCGCCAAAAACCAGAACCTTCATAACCGATCGGAACTGACATCATATTACCAGTTTTTCAGTATTCAGGAAGTGCAAACAAAGTAATCCCTGCCTCTTTAAGCAAATCTACAGAAGTAGAGAAACTGTCTTTCCAACGATCTGGGATGGGTCGATCGGGTACCACGATGCGACTGACGCCCGCTTGCATGAGAAGCGTGCAGCAACTCGCACATGGAAGGAACGGCCAGATATAAATCCATGCGTCTTCCAGACTTACACCGTGGCGAGAAGCCTGCGCGACAATATTAGCCTCCGCGTGCACAGTCCGTAAGAGCTTTGCTTCACGATTTTCTAGGTGAATTTGCGTGTCAGCGATCCCACGAGGGAATCCGTTGTATCCCGTGGCCAAAATCCTTCGATCGCGTACCGCTACAGCTCCGACTTGGGTTGAGGGATCTTTACTCCACAAGGAGATATGTTGCGCTAAATCAAGAAAACGTTGATCCCAATCCATTAACACTCGTACAGACTGCATTAAACTAAAGAAAAACTAACAGAGATAATGGGTTGGCTTGAGCAAGCGCTTCAAACAGTTCGGATGGCCGGACAAAATCCTGTAGTGAAGTCTATCCTTGGCGCCACTGACAGGATTCCAGTTGCGCTTAATCCGTTAAAAACCCGCACACCGACAACTTTCTTGGGTGGGCTAGGTAAATCAGCCAACCCATTAAACCCTTTTAACGCTGCGGCTTGGGCTACTTCTGCCTTAGCGCGTCAATATCTGTCCCCCGAAGACGCACAGCGGGTTGAATATTTTGGAATGGGTGTAAATCCAGGCATTCTTTTAAATGTTCTCGATGCAGGCGCGGTAGGAGCTTTCGAAGATAAAGAGCTGCAAAAGGCTAGAACTCAATATCTGCAGAGAGCTAACGCAGAAGTAGCAGCAAAAACAAATCTAGGTACTACTTCGCCACCGCCAGCCGCTGGTAATCGAGTAGATGCTGCCACACCACAGATCGGAAACCGTCAAGCAGCGCCGGTTCAAGCTCCCGTCGTACCCCAGTTCACAGAAGCATCTCTGCAAGCGGCAAACGCGGGTTACGAAGCACCTAGAAATGTACCTTTGAGTCAGTTTTACGGCGCACAGCAAGCATTGGGCCAGAAATTAGAGCAAACAGGTGAGCTGCAACGTCGCCTGAGAGAAAGCGGTGGTGGTTCAGGCATGACGGATGAGGCACTTATGGCGTGGGCACAAAAAAATCCCGGACTTGCGTACCGGGAAATGGTTAATAGGGAGTCCCGTGCTGGTATTCGCCCAACAGCCGACTAGTGCCGGGCAAAAGCCACGCGGGATGCAGTCTCGTCCGAGGCTAAGAACGTAATTCCTGGTGCCCACTCTTCGCGTTTACCGGTGTTGTCGCACTGAACAACGTAAAAAAGTGATTTAACGCCGTTCTTATTTGTTTTTGTAACAAAATCCACGACGGTACCTTTTTTATTCGGGAGTTCTAAGCCCGCTGAAGGCTTTTTCTTTGCAACAACATCACCGATTTTAAATTTGGTCTTCATAAAGTGCTTGGTAATTTTAAAAAGTTGTAAAGGGCGACCCCAGACTTTCGGGGCGAGGTACATTTAATGCAGTTAACCTAGCTGCACCCTTTACATTTGGGATCTCCTTCTAGGCTATGTGCCTAACGAGTATCCCGTGCTGCGGGTCCCATCCCCGCTGGGTTCTTCAGTGAGGCCAAAGAACGCAACCTTTCCGTTTAGCCGGAAGTACACTGAGCCCGGTACTAACGCAGAGCGGGAACGGAATTATTATACCGCTCCACGTGGCGGGCGAATGCGTTGACTCCGACAGAACCACTAAAGTCCAGAATTGTACACAGGACACTCGGCTGCAAAGTCATCACCGGCTTCCGGGAAATCAAACCCACAGCCTGATGACGACATATGAACACAAGAGTCACACGTAACTGAAGGAGTCTTAGTACGAGGAGTAGTGCACGCAACAGAGTGAACTTTAAGTTTGTCAATTAAGTAATTAATCAACCGTTTATTTTCGACAGCTTCTTCAAAAAACTGTTCGCTGACCTCGTGGCTCGTGTGCCGGCGCTCGCATGATTGACATTCTTTGCGGCGACGACGACTCTCTTTAGTAACCCTAGATTCAACTGTTATACAATCTTTCTCCCTACAAAAAGGGCACTGATCGCGTACTTCAAAAGCCATTAATTATTTTCCTTCTTACAAGCTGCGTACTCGTTTAAACATTCGTTTAAACCTAGAACATAGTCAGCAAAAGCCACGTGGGTGCTGACGGCTTGCTTGTTTGGAGGAGCCAGGGGAAAAGACTCGTTCCACCAGGCGTGGAAAAGTTCAGTGAGTTCTTCAGGAGTCATGGGATTAATTTTTTAGCGAGACAAAGTAAACCAACGTTAAAAAGAATATATCCAAAAAATATTTCAAAAACTATTAACCACGTCATTCTTCTGCCACCTCCTCAGTAGGCCAATAATACTCACAATCTTTACCAGGATCGGGAGGCGCTATATAACTTTGATATTTACTCAACTTAGCTACATATCTGTAGCAAGTATTTCGCAGCTCACACGAAAGTCCGTTTGCGCACATAGAGATGTCAGGCATCAAAACCCTCCAGCTCGTCGGCAATAGCAAGGAGATCAACAACGTCTATACGACCCCAGTCTTCAAAAGGCAACTGGTAACTAAGATGTTCCGCAGCAGCGCGAAGAACAGCGGCAAGAGCTGGGGCCGACCTAAGACTGTCTGTGCTGTAGTAAGCATCCATAATTGCCTGCGCGGCGGGGGAAAGGTTAGTCATGGTTGAGCCTCCAGCTCGTCGGCGATGGCTAAAAGCTCTTTGCGGATGGTGCGGCGCTCACTCCAAATGCCTTTAAGCATGTCGGGGTCGTCCTGCTTAGACTCGGGAGTTTCGGGCGCAACTTCATCCGCAACAGCGCGAAGGGCGGCGGCTAGGCCAACACGGTCATTCCACCAAGTAACGCGTTTTTGAGGCCCAACAGCAGCTTCAGCACGACCATCAATCAGTGCATCCAGCACAGCTTGAGCGGCGGGGGAGAGGACCATTTTCGTGGCGTCAGGAAATTGGTTAGTCATTGTTGTATGTGGGGTAGCCCCGTGTGGCGGTCTTTTCTTCCATTTCAAACAAGAGGGGCTAGCAGTGTCGTATTCAAACCACTCAGCCAGCAATACGGGATCTTCTTTAGTCATCTAACGTCTCCAGTGCGCGGCGGATGGTGTCGCTGCGACCATTGACATAGAGGCAACCGCTGGACTCAGCTTCACGCAAAGCCTCCAGCGCCTGCTCCTTCAAGGTCGGCGGCTTGGGGCGGCGTCGCTCACGCATTCTCTTAGCAGTTTCTGAAGATTCAAGCCATGCAACCTCTGCACAACACGCCTCCAGCTCCTGGTCGGCCCCCCATTGAGCGGCTTGAAGAGCTATAGATTTGGTATAGGCAAGAGGGCCCTCAAGCTTTTGCGCAGTGTTTACCCACTGCTCTAATAGCTCAGACGGTGGGGTGATTTGGTGTTGGTTAGTCATTTGCTATTTGCAAATTGCAAACTACTTGTTGATCTTGAAATTGGTAGCCGAGGTGGGATTCGAACCCACACTGGAGCGATTTTAAGTCGCTTATCTCTTCCGTTGGACTACTCGGCCAGATTTATCTTTGCAAGAACAATAAAGTGGTGCGCGTCGTCAGGATCGAACTGACCTACCGCGAATTATGAGTTCGCTGCTTTCACCAGATGGCTAGACGCGCTCAAGGCTCCAACTTAACTCAGATCATCCGATAAAAGTGCTTTGTCGTTTTTCTTTGATTTTCCTCTGGTAGCGGAGTGGGCATTGAGCACGTTTACCCTGGAAGAGCACTTGTAATTGCAATAAGGACCTTTGCGATCGGGGTTCTGCTGCTTAGCGGCGACCCATTTACGCAATTTATGACCCTTTAAAACAAACGAAGAAGCACAGACGGGGCAAACGGCGTGTAAAAAACGATTTTCCACGGGTTGAAGAAGGAACGTTACTAGTAAACCATGCGCTTTAGCGCACTGCAAGCCTTTCAGGCAAAAATCAAGCGTATTTTTTGAGTCTCAAAGTGGATCTTGTGAAAGAGCAGCCTGCCGAGCACGGGCGTAGCAGTAGCTGATGCCTTTATTCCGCTCAACAGTGCTGGGCTTGGCTAGATCCCAGACCGCTTTACAGCGCTCATAGTAATTTTCTTGTACTTTAACATTCTCATTGAAAAAAGTGGTCTGAGAAAGCAGCCCACCTACAGCGCCTACACAAATCATTGTGCCAATACCGGCAAGACCTGCGACGGTACCGACAGCCAGGATTTTCCACAGCTGCCAAACGGCAACGGTCGGGATCAAATGAGACGATTTGAGATCAAACGAAGGTCGAGTCACGGTCTGATGTGATCTGGTACGAACACATCATAGCACTCTATGCGCTCAGTGAACCCAAAACTTTCTTAAGCTAACCGATTCAACTGCAGGTAAGCGGTCAGGAACTCGTTCGGATCACCAGGCAAACCGAAAGCTTCACGAACGGGAGGCAAAGCAGGAGTTGCACCGGGCAAACTAGGAGAAGGAGAGCCGGGAATCCTCCGCTGCATCGAAGGCATCAGCCGCTGCTCACCTGGCATAGCGGGCTCAGAATATGGGCTGCCGCCACCAGGGATCTGAAAACTAGGACTAGCAGCTAATAACTGCGCAACGCTTTCGTACATGATTAATACTCTATAAAAATATTTTACTAGTTTTTAGCTGTATTAATGATAAAAGCCTTTTATCGAGTTAACGAGTATACGGAAGCTTTCCTCTGCCGAGTAACTTGGCCATGTACTTCAGTTCGTTACCAACTTTATCCGCAGCGCCAGAATCAGCAAGGACTTTACTGGCGGCGATACCTGCAGCAAGTCCTAATCCAGCAGCAGCGCCAGGTGCGCCCATCCGTGCAACAACAGGAATAGCTCGGCTCAACACTGCACTAGCGCCAACTGCAGCAGCAGGTGCAGCTACCCGAGCAACATCTTCAACAACAGCCGCAGGAATTCGCCGACTTCCCTGCTGAGCAATAAAACTATTTAACAAATTTAAAGCTTGCCGTTCGGGAGCGTATTCAGTAAAACGGTGTAGTTCAGGAATATCAGCCATTCCAGGTCCGGTAGCCCGAATAGTTGCACCAGGGCGATAAGGATTATTCCCTATTTGTAACCCTGGGATACTTAACTGGCCTGGAGCCACGCGGGAAGCTAAAGCGTTGATTTCTTCAACAACGGTTGGATTAGGTACAACAGGGTCAAAAGCTATAAAGGGTTGTCCCCTGCGGAAATTTTGAGGGTTCCCGGCTCGTGTAAAAAGATTACCTTGGAAATATTCTGCGTTTGCAGGAGTAGGAGTTATCTCGGGTGGATACAAAGGGAGATCTAACTGCCCCGGAGTTCGAGTAACTGCTTGGCTCAAAGCCTCGATTTCAGCGGCGACGTTTGCAGGAACCGGGTCAGAGGCAATAAAGGGTTGGCGCCGACCCGAAAAATTTTGAGGATTTCCTGCTCGGGTAAACAAATTACCCTGGTTGTACTGCAGTACGTCGTTCAAAAGCGCTGAAGGATCCACTTTGAGTCTAAAAAGCAGTCTTGACCTCGAATTATTCTACTCGAACAGCGCGAACGGAAAAAAATTTTTAGGTCCCCCACGCGGGAAAAAAATTTTAAAAAAGGCATCCTACCCCGTTCTGGGGTGGTAAAACTTAGTTTTTGAGTCGTTTCGGGCGATGAAACCGGATTTCGGGGTCCGCGTGGAAAATGTCAGTTTATTAACATACAGGAGGTTTCACCCCACTTTGCCAGCAAGATTATGAAAGTGTTCTCGCCCACCCCGTCGATCAAAGCCTATATATAAAAAAAAGGCCGTTTTGCGGGCAGATTGCGGCCAGTAGTGAGCTATACATAGCCCAGGAGTTAGTTATATCAAATAGCTATCACGTTTTTCCACAGGCAAACATTTAGTTTCATGTAGTTTTACATTTAGTGAGGCACGTTACAACTTTTTAAGATTGCTTGACAAAGCGGCCGAGCCTATGGTATCTACGCGTGCGCTGGCGGGCGCGGTTCCATTACTGGATGCGTTGCCTGCGCTCCATGCCAAACCATAAGGAGAGCTGATGGCTTGAGGGGTTGACGGGCGAACCGCCTACCCCTTACCTTTAGGGAGTCGGAGGCGAGAGCCCCGGCCGAAACTAGACAACCGAACCAACCCGCGACGGCCGAACGGGCCCCGCGCCTGTCCCTGATGGTAGGGAGAACCTCCCCGAATTGTAGGGAATGGCAGGCATGGTGTGCCCCAACGTGAGCGGCGGGAATGGTAAGGCTCTAGGTTTGCGAACCTTGACAACTTAACTAAGGGCAAGTGTAGTAAGAACACTGCGAGGTTAGTATGAAATGTACTGCCCTTAGTTATATATAATCTCCCATACAGTGTGGGCAATGTTGCCGAACGTAAGTAGGCCCTAGGGATAAACACCCTGCACTGTATGTCAGCGGGCATCTTGTCTTTAACTAAGGCAAAGTAGCGACGCTAAATGTTAGCAACCCTCGTCAGGTTGCAGCTAAATACAACCCTTGTCCGGTTGTAGTTAGTTACAGTTACCGCAGATTCTTTGTCCAGAGTACCTGCTCCTAATGCAGATACGCTGGCCACTGGACACTAGTACTTCACCACGGCGCTTCCGTGCGATGGCAGGACTAGTTATCAGCCAGTGATTCATTCTGTGCACTGTAACTAACTACATGCCTGGCAATTTGTTTTAACTTTCCTCAGAGAAGTTTACTCTGAGCGGTTGCAGATCTGCTGTAACTTGTCAGCAGGCAAGATCAATTAAGGATCACATTAGATCATAGATGATCATGAGATTATAGATTCTCTCCTGCTGAGTTTAACTAACTCAGCCCGAGGGATTCACCCTCACTCGTTGTTAGCTACCAGCTCTATTGCTGGCGAATGTTATGAACACTATTGATTACATCCTTCCCGCACACTGGGCGCCCATTCTTATCAACGCAGATTATACAGGTTGCAGTGATGAAGATGGCGCTGCGTTTGATGAGTTTAGTATTAGCGAATTTGGTGAGCGTGGCTTTGATGACATTACGCTTGCCAATGATGATAAGCCTGAGTTTATTAAGTATCACGATGCTCACAATTATGGTGTGCTTGCTTGTGACTGCTTACGCTATACATTCATTCGTTAAATCTTTTAACTAACTACTCACTACAGTTTGTCATCATGACTGCTACACAAGTGTTACATTACTGCGCATCAAATGATTACAACGGCAACCCTCAACGTTGCTACGTTTTAGTTGATGCTGACGGCAACAAGTTAGCTGCCTGGGATGAGGGATACGAAGGCCACCATGCTGTGCCTGATGTATGGCGAGATGCTGCACATGCTGCGGACCGTGTTAATTGCAGCGTGAGATGGTACCGCAAGATGTTACGCACACTGCCTACATATCCTTTCTCACTGTAACTAACTCACTCACTCTTTAACATCATGTCCCTCACAATCAGGACTAACAACGTGCCACGTGAAACATTCTGTGGCATGTTAGCTGACATGTTTGTCGGCGAGGCTAAGGCTAAGAAACTGCGTGAGCAGTTTGATTATCTAACTGACGAGGAGTTTGAGGTAACTGACTTCATACAGTATCGCGGTTACTTCTATTCTATGGGTGACTTCATGCGCACAGAATCTAATGCTAGTCACGATCTATCTGGCTGGGATGGTTACGCATCAGATAGTTTCTTTAGTGGGGTGTGTATTAAGTTTCACGATAGTGCGTATGGTGAAGTTATAGTCGGCACATACTTCTGCTAATACATATAACTAACGGGAACGCTTAGTGTGAGCGGGGGATCGAATCCCTAGCGTTCCTATTGCCCTGCACTTAAATGTGTGGGGCTTTGTTCTATACCTACATCACATCATGCGAGCGATCGAACAGCAAATGCTGGATGCAATCCGCAATCACAAAGATTGGCGGCTAAGCAATACTAGCGTTCAGTGTACACAATTTGTACACAGCGATAGAGTTATCGACAGGATCACAGTGTATCTGCATAACAATGCGATCGCAATGATTACTCCCACGGATGTAACTGTCTGCGATTGTGGTTGGCAGACACCTACAACTAAGTCGCGACTCAATGTAATACTGCGCGAGCTATGTGGCGCTGGTATTTATCAGAAGAACCATACATGGTATGCAACTGCAATAGAAGAAACTGATTGGGAGATTGAATCTAACAGCCGTCATTGTTTCGTACGAGGTTAATCAAATGGCTTACTACATTCAACGCCGCGAGGGTGGCAAGGTCGAAACTATTGACGAGATTGATGAT
>Ga0315295_10004958_pt1 | contig 11375 bp, 12 predicted proteins | sample YL17G14_0_MG_FD_204453 | JGI IMG/M metagenome (GOLD analysis project Ga0315295, IMG submission 204453) | Sediment microbial communities from Yellowstone Lake, YNP, Wyoming, USA - YL17G14_0 | ecosystem: Environmental > Aquatic > Freshwater > Lake > Sediment | place: USA: Wyoming | collected...
ACGGCGCCCTGGTCCTCGGTCAGGTAGTAGCCGAGCAGATCGCGCTCCCCCAGGCCCGCGCTCTTGAAATGTGAGTCGTCCACCACGGTGTATTCCACTCCCGCGGCGGCCAGAACGCCGGGCAGGGACGGTTCCCACACCCTCTCCGCGAGCCAGAGGCCCCTGGGAGCGAAGCCGAGCATGTCTTTCACGTACTCACTCAGCTTTCTGGTCTGGCCGATCTTGTCGGCGTCGGGCACGGAGGGGAGCACCGGCTCGTAGAACCCGCCGGTCAGGAGTTCGAGCTGTCCGCGCGAGACGAGCCCGCGCACAAGGTCGAAGTACTCGGGATGAGAGCGTTCAATCCACTCCAGCAGCGCACCGCTGTTGTGCAGCACCGCCTTGACAGAAGGGTGCCTGGAAAGTACCTCCAGAAACGGGAAGTAGGCCTGCCGGAAGGCCTCCTCGAGCACAAACCCGAAATTCCCGACCGGTTGATGGTTGTGGATGCAGAACACGAAGTCTATCTTGTTCAACTCCTGACCTTACTCCTTTGCGGAATCGGCGGACGGCGGAGCACGGAAATCAGTCTTCGGCCGGCCCGGAGTTCTTGAGACGGGTATCAGTTCTCATACGGCCCGGATTCCTTCATCAGTTTCGCCACGTCGTAGGACGGATTGCCGGGCACGTCCTGCGCCGTCAGTTCGACGTTCCTGGACGTCAGGCGTCCCATTGTCTCGACGTCCTTCCGGTCGACGTATACGTAGGGTAGAAGTTTCACCTTTCCTTCCGCGAAGTGCATGCCGCCCACGTTGACCGTGACGACGGGAACCCCTGCCTCCACTATTCGGACCGCTTCGGCGGGAGTCCTGACGATGAGGATGCACTTTCTCGTGCCGGAGCTGTCGTTCTTCAAGACTCTCACCGAATCCTCCACACCAGCCACCATCAGTTCCACTTCCGGGGGAAGGCTCATACGCATGAGCTGGATCTGCCGCGGGTCCCCGGAAAGCCTGTCGTCGGCCACCAGGACCACGTCGGGAGACAGCGCGCTCACCCAACCCAGCGCCACCTGAGCGTGAAGCAGTCTGTCGTCGATTCGAGTGAGCACGAGTCTCATTTGGATTTCGAAAGGAAGCCGGACCGCAGCAACCACGGCCCGCGATCTACAGGGTCTGGATGCCTCCCCTGCCCTTTGCGGCCACCCTCTCCACGAGTTCGTCGAAGGGCAGCCTGCCTCTGTAATGGAAGAACTCGAGGACCATCGGCAGGTTGACGCCGGAGATGACTTTGACCTTCTTCAGCTCGCCCTCCGCTATCCTGCAAGCGCAGAGGCAGCTCCCGCCGGCCACGTCCACGAAAATGACAGCTTCGTCACCGCCGTAGGTCAGCAGTTCGCTCCGTATGGCCTCGCTCAGACTTTCGGAGGACAGTTCTCTGTTTGACAGGACCCTGGCTCCCTCCTGGCGGCCGACTATCAGCTCCGCCGTGCCCAGGAGCTCGGCCCCGAGGTTACCGTGTGTAACAAGCAGTGCCCTTGTCATGTCGAGTCAGAGGCTCTCCCTTCGAAGACCGGGGTCAGTCGACCGAAAGCTCGCGCGCAGAGACGCCGGGAGGACGAGACCAGTCCGCGGCTCTTCACCTGTTCACGTCCCTGTGCTGGACGCGAACGTCCATGTCCAGCGCCTGAAGAAGCTCCGCGAGCCTGTTCGTCACGTAGACCGAGCGATGCCTGCCCCCGGTGCACCCCATGGCAATCGTGAGGTAGGATTTTCCTTCCTTCGCGAACCGGGGTATGAGAAATCCCAGAAAACCCTCGAGGCGCGCGATGAACTCGCGGGTCAGCTCGCTCGACTCCAGGAAATCAGCCACCTTCTTGTCGTTTCCGGTGTAAGCTCTGAGCTCCTGCAGGTAGTGCGGGTTGGGAAGAAAGCGCACGTCGAACACGAGGTCTGAGTCGAGCGGAATCCCGAACTTGTAGCCGAAAGAGACGAAGGTCGTCAGCATCCGGTGTCTCTTGTCCTCCGAAGCGAAGATCGAAGAGAGCTCGTCCCGCAGCTCCGAAGGCGCCATGGCCGACGTGTCTATGACGCGGCCTGCCAGATCCCGCAGGAAGGCCAGCTGCTTTCGCTCTTCGCGGATGCCCTCCAGCACGCCGACGCCCTCCCCCAGGGGGTGCTTCCGCCTCGTCTCGCTGAACCTCCTCAGCAGCGACTCGTCGGCGGCATCCAGGAAGACCACGACGTATTCGATTCCCTTGTTGCGAAGCTCGGAGAGACTGGACATGATGTTGCCCAGAAAGTCCCGCTCCCTCACATCCACCACCAGGGCCACGTTCTGTATCCTGCCACCGGACTGGAGGCACAGATCAGCGAAGACAGGTATCAGCGTGGCCGGCATGTTGTCCACGCAGAAGAATTCCATGTCTTCCAGGCACTTGATGGCGTAACTCTTGCCGGCTCCGGACACACCGGTGATTATCACGAAACGGGGCGTCCCAATGCGCCTGGCGTTCGCGGCCTCCACGGCCTTCGCTTCTGTCATTCCCAGTCGTCCCTCACGTGCGGATCCGAAAGCTTCTTGCGATGCATCTCCTGCATCAGTTTCTCGTTGAAGTCTCTGGCGGGATGGTACCCGTAGATCTTGACGAGATGATTGAGGGCTATTACCTCTGCTATGACGGTTATGTTCTTACCCGGCACTATGGGCACTGTCACTATGGGAATCTCGACGTCCAGTATCTTGGTCAAAGTGTCCTCGAGACCGATCCGCTCGTAGTCCTCCGCCTCACTCCAGTCCTGGAGCCGCACCTCTACCTCTATTCTCTTCTGGATTCTGACAGAACGGACGCCGAATATGCTTCGAACGTCGATTATGCCCAGGCCCCTTATCTCGATGCGGTGTCTCAGGATGTCTGACGAGTTCCCTGTGAGGAAATTGCCGTGCCGTTTGGTCACTGTGACCACGTCGTCCGCCACGAGTCGGTGCCCTCTCTCGACGAGGTCCAGGGCACATTCGCTCTTTCCGATAGAACTCCTTCCCGTGAACAGGAGTCCTATTCCGTACACGTCCACCAGCGAGCCGTGTATGACGGCGCGGGGGGCGAAGACTATGTCCAGGTACGCCTGGAGCTCCCGTATGAACGGCGTCGTGGACATGGGGGTTCTCAGGACAGGCACGGAGTGGCGTTGTGCAACCTCGAGCAGCACTACCGGGACCTCAAGCCCCTTGGCCACGATTATGCAGGGGAGCACGAACTGCAATACCTTCTCGGTCGCCTCTTTCAGCTGCTCGGTAGACATGGAGTTCATGTAGAGAATCTCCGTCTGGCCGAGTATCTGAATCCTCTCGTCCAGGAAGTTCTCCAGGAAGCCCGCGAAGGCGAGCCCGGGCCTGTTGATGTCGCTCACGGTTATTTCCCTCTTCGATTCGAGGGAGCTCGTCAGGATCTCCAGTTCGAATTCCTTCTGCTTTTCCTCAAACAGCCTGGCAACAGTCATCGCTTGCATTTCAATTCACCGGTTCTATGAGAGTGAAACTGCCGTCGTTGCGCCTGTGCAGCACTGTGGTCCGGGAGGTGGCGCTGTTCACGAAAACGAGCACTTCCTCGTCTCTCTTCTCCAGCTCTTCCATGGCGTCGTCCACCGTCATCTGTCGTGGTACCACCTTCACCGGCTCCGGCCCCACCGGCGCGGCCGGCTCTTGGACCTCGAGGGCGGAGGCTCTGATGGACTCTCTCTGGCGTCTCCGCGTCACCTTGTCCTTTCTCTTATTCAGCATTCTCTCGAGTTTGTCAACAACAGTATCGATGGAAGCATACATGTCCGTGCTCTCGGCTCGACCCGTTATGTCTCCTCCGTTCACCCGGAGCACTATCTCCGCTATGTTGCGGTAGCGCTCGAGAGAGAACATGACGTGCGCTTCTATGATCTTTCTGGAGTACTTCTCAAGCTTGTGGAGCTTCTCCTCGGCGTAGCTCTTTACGGCCGGGCTCACCGGGAAGTTCTTGCTTCGGATGGTTATTTCCATTGATTTTCCTCCAAATCTCGTGGGCCCTGTACGAACTCCTGACCAGGGGCCCGGCAAACAGGGCTCCGAACCCCAATTCATTGCCCATTTCTTCGTAGTGGCGAAACCGCTCCGGGGAAACATACCGGACAACCGGCACCGACTCGAGCCGCGGTCTCAGGTACTGCCCTATGGTCACTGACTGGCAGCCTGCGTTTCTCAGATCTCTGAGAACGTCCATCACCTCCTCCTCTCTTTCGCCGAGACCGACCATGAGTCCTGATTTTGCCAGAGGCCGCGTTTCGTGAAGGGCCGCCTTCTCGATGATCCGTAACGAAGCCTTGTAGTCCGCTCCAGGCCGAATCCGGGAGTACAGCCTGGGCACAGTCTCCACGTTGTGGGAGAATACATCAGGGGCCGCGTCCAGCACAAGCGAGCAAAGACCCATGTCGCCCCCGAAATCAGGGACGAGGACTTCCACAACGGGGCGCGGGCGCAGCAGCCGCAACTCCGTTATGCAGCCGGCGAAGTGCCCTGCCCCGCCATCGGGAAGGTCGTCTCTCGTGACTGAAGTAATTACCACGAACTTGAGCCGGAGTTCCGTCGCGGCCAGGGCCAGACGGGTCGGCTCTCCCGGATCGGGCGGCGCCGGAATTCCCTTCCCGACTCCGCAGAAGCGGCACCTTCTCGTGCACACGTCGCCCAGCACCATGAAAGTGAGCGAGAAAGCAGAGAAGCATTCCCACCTGTTCGGACAGGCGGCGCCCCGGCAGACCGTGTTCAGGGAAAGGGAATCCAGGATTCTGTGGACTTCGCGAGTTCTCTGGTTCTCAGCGAATGGCTTTCTCACCCAGTGTGGAAGCCTGGCAACCGCCATCGCAGTAGCACCCTGTGGGGATTTTAAAGGGAAATCGCGACAACCCTAGTGTCTCTTCCTGTAACGTGCAGGCAGCACCCTGAGCTGCTCCCGGTACTTGGCGACCGTCCTCCTCGCGATTCTGAGCCCCCTGTCCTTCAGCATGTCCGCTATTTTCTGGTCGCTGAGGGGGTCCGATCTGTCTTCTTCATCGACGAGGTGCGCGATTATGTCCTTGGCGCTCTTGGCGCTCATCTCCTCGCCTGCGTCGGTCTGGAGTTTGCTGGAGAAGAAGAACTTCAGCTCGAACACCCCTCTCGGGGTCTGCACGTACTTGTTGTTCGTGACCCTGCTCACGGTGGACTCGTGCATGCCTATCTGGTTGGCCACCTGCTGCAGAGTCAGCGGCCTGAGGACAGCAACGCCTTTGTCGAAGAACTCCTCCTGCGCTTCGACTATGCATTTCATGACCTTGATCATGGTCCTTCTTCTCTGCTCGATGGTCTGGATCAGCCACTTCGCGGAGTTCAGCTTGCCTACTATGTACTCCCTGGTCTTGTCCTTCTTGGCCCCGCCGCGGAGCATGTCCCTGTAAGACGGATTGATGCGCAGCCTGGGCACGTGCCTGTCGTTCAGAGACACCACGTACTTGTCTTCCACCTTCTCCACATTCAAGTCCGGCACGACGTACTTGGGCTCTTCGTATGACACGGAAAGCCCCGGCTTGGGATTGAGCCTGGCTATGACGTCGCCGGCGGCCTGGATCTGGCTTGTCGACACGTGGGTCTTCTTTGCGATCTCCGCGAATTTCCTCTCTTTGAGAGAGTCAAAATGGTCTCTCACGACACGGGTGGCGAGGCTCTCGCCCATGTCCTTCCTCAAGAGCTGGATGAGGAGGCACTCCCTCAGGTCCCTCGCGCCGATTCCGGGAGGATCGAAGGACTGGACTATCTTGAGAGCCTCCTCCACTCTCTCCACCGGCTTGCCGGTGATGACGGCCACTTCCTCAACGGAGATGCTCAGGAACCCTCTCTCGTCTATGGAACCTATCAGGAACTGTCCTATCTCCGACAGCTCCGGGTCGTCCGTGCAGAGTCTGAGCTGGCTCTCGAGAAGATCACGAAGGGACGGCATCGTCACCGTGACCCTCTCAGGAAACTCGGCGGAAGTATCGGGTCGTTCGCGGGCCGAGTCGTACGATTCCGGATAGTAATCGGTCCATTCCATCTGTTCTTCCTTGTCCACCGGCTCGGGCTCGTCGGCCGTCCCGGGCTCGTCATCCGCGGCCGACGCTTCGGGATTCTCCACCAGGTCGTCGACTTCCTCGAGCAACGGGTTCTGCAGAAGCTCCTGCTTGAGGATCATCTGGAGTTCCAGTGTCGGGACCTGCAAGAGCTTGAGCGCCTGCTGCAGCCTCTGGGTCATTATGAGAGTCGGCTTCTGAGTGAGCTGGAGCGTGTGTCTGAGTTCCATGTTGTGCCCGATTCCCCGTTGTGTCCGTCGCGCGGCTAGAGCCTGAATTTTTCCCCGAGGTACATCTTCCTGGCGAGAGGGTCGTTGGCCAGCTCTTCCGCGCTGCCGGAAAGGAGTATCCTGCCCTCGAACATCACATAAGCTCTGTCCGTGGCCGAAAGCGTCTCGCGGACGCTGTGATCAGTGATCAGAATCCCTATGCCCTTCTGCTTGAGCTTCGAGACTATCTCTTGTATTTCGGCGACAGCGATGGGGTCGATGCCGACGAAGGGCTCGTCCAGCAGCATGAAGCTGGGGTTGCTGACGAGTGCCCTGCTGATTTCCACGCGCCTTCTTTCCCCTCCGGACAGCTGGTAGGCCTTCCGCTTCGCCAGGTGAGCGATTCCCAGCTCCGCCATGAGGCCTTCCAGTCTCTGCTCGCGCTCTTCACGGCCGTAGTGCATGGTCTCGAGTATTGACAGAATGTTCTCTCTCACAGTGAGCTTTCTGAAGATGGACGGTTCCTGGGAGAGGTACCCTATGCCCATGCGAGCCCTGCGAAAGACCGGCGTGTTGGTCACGTCTTCAGAATCGATCGTGATCGAGCCGGCGTCGGGCCTGAGCAGGCCCACGATCATGTAGAAGGTGGTCGTCTTACCGGCTCCGTTCGGCCCGAGCAGGCCGACCACTTCGCCCTGGGCGACGTCAAGACTTACCTGGTTGACGACGGTCCATTTTCCGTATCGCTTGACGAGTCCCCTGCCTCTCAAGACCTTCATCGATTCCAACTGTCCTGGCTCCAGTTCTATGTTCCCGCCCTTCGCGCTGCTGGCGAGGGCCGCGCTGGCCGGCCCGGCCGGGTCAGACCCCGCCTAGTCCTTCGGTATGAGCTTGCCCTCTTCGTCCACGACGAAGGCCTGGACCTGAGACTTGATCTCGAACTCGTTCAGGCTGGCGTCGCTCACGAGACCCACACCGGTAAGGACGTCTCGTCCCTGGGTGATCTTGACGAAGTCTTCGGACAAGATCTTCTGGGAAGTATTTAGCCATTTCAGGGACTGAGTTTCAAGCGTTATTCCTTCTTCGGTTCTCACCACCACGTTGCCGGTGGCTTCCATGTCATTAGTTCTCTGGTGAATTATGCCGGAATCGGCTTTTAACTCGGAGAACTTGTCCCCTGTCTCCTCATAGAAATCTATTCGGACGTTTCTGACCTGGACTTTCGCCTTTTCGTTGTATATGGCCGCCCATTCGGCCCAGAGAGTCCACTTGCGCGTTCCTTCCACGCTCTCTGTGAGAGAGAAATTGCCCACTTCCTGGTCCGGCGTGTCCACGGCCGCGCCGGCCGGCCTGGAATTGGAATCCTTCCCGCATCCGGGCGCGCAGAGCATGAGACAAACGAGCAGACAGGCCAGCGGGACCGGGCGGACCCGGGCCGAGTCAACGAGACGGACACGTCCTGATCTTGCTTGCTCCATTTTCACCTGCAGCATCCTCGCTCTCCAGCGGACCGCTGCTCGCCGGGCCGGGCCTCCTGGCTGCGCGCTGTCTGTTCGGGCCTGGTCTTCCATCTCTCGTGCATCCATACCCACTGGGTGGGCTCGTGCCGAATCAGTTCCTCTAAGGACCTGGTGCATTCCCTCGTGATCTCGATGGCGCGCAGGTCCTCCTCGGACCTGTCTTTCGCGCTCGCGTCCACCGGCTCCATGATCCTGACCAGATGTGTTCCGTCACTCTGCATATAGATGGCCATCGGCACGACAGCGGCGCCGGTGCGCATGGCGAGATAGGCCGGACCCGCGGGCGTGAAGGCCGGACGGCCGAAGAAGTCACAGAAAACACCTTTCACCGAGGTGTCCTGGTCGATGAGCACGCCCAGTATGCCGCCCCTCCTGAGGGATTCGTAAGCGGGCCTGGCGTTTCCGATGCGCGAAATCGGTCTCATGCCCTTCGCCCTGCGCTGGCGATCGATGAGTCTTTCGAATCTCGCGTCCCGCAGCGGCCGCGCGAGCACGCTCAGTGGATAGCCCCTCATCGACAAATAGGCCCCGAGCAGCTCCCAGTTTCCTATGTGACCCGTCACCGCCACGACCCCACGGCCTCGAGAAAGGACCTCTTCCAGTGTTCCGAGCCCATCCACCCTGACGAGCTTTTCCATCTCGTCCCACCCCATGCGCGGGAACCTCAAGACGTCCACGCAGTTTCTTCCGAGGTCCATCCAGACCCGTCTCGCCTGTTTTCGCAGCTCCCGCCTCGAAAGCTGCGGCATGGCCAAGGACAGATTAACCTCCGTGGTCACCCGTTCTTTCGCCAGAACATAGAACGCCAGAGCGCCGAGTGTCGAGAATAATCTCAGCGCAGTCGACCTCGGGACCGCGCCAGCGGCGGACATCAAGCCCCTGACGAATACGTATGAGAAGGCGCGTTTGAGGGACTTCCACAAATCCGTTATACCTCCCTGAGTAACTTAGCAGAAAGGCCGGACGGCGTCAAGCATAAACCGTGCCAAGAACTTGCGAGGACACTGGGAGCCCAGTGCGACTTGGTGTCAGTGTGCGGGAGCTGCAAGGGGTGCGTGGGCCGTAAGACAGGAAGCTGTCAGCGGAACTCTCTGGCGAAACTCCTCGGCAGTGTAGCAGTCGCCTGCCGCCACATGCTGGAAGAGGGGAGGAGCTCAGCGGAACTCTCTGGCCCTCAGGCAGTCGTGGAGGTGAATCACTCCCTCCGGCTCACCGTTCGGGCCGATGACTACCAGACTTGTGATGGGAAACGGTCTGTTCTCCTCCATCTTCTTGACCGCCGCGGCCACCAGCTCGTCTTTTCTGATGGTGCGGGGATTGCGCGTCATCACGTTCCCCACCTTGATGTGGAAGATGTCCGGCGACATGATGAGTATGCGCTTGATGTCTCCGTCGGTGACGACGCCCGAGAGTCTTCCCTGGGAATCCACGACGGTGGTCATCCCGAGCCGCTTGTTCATGATCTCGAGTATCGCGTCTTTCATCGAGACCTCTTCGGGCACCCTGGGCAGTCCGTCGCCCGTGTGCATCACGTCCTCCACGTTCAGGTTCAACATCTGGCCCAGCACTCCGCCCGGGTGAACGAACGCGAAGTCCTCCCTCGTGAACCCCTTGATCTTGAGCAGCGCTATGGCCAGGGCGTCGCCGACCGCGAGGGCACACGTCGTGCTGGTGGTGGGCACGAGATCGAACGGGCAGGCCTCGGTCACGGCTCCGGTGTCAATGACGCAGTCGCTGGCCCTGGCGAGTGGAGAGTCTTTTCTCGCGGTGATGGTGATCAGCGAAACGTCCAGTCTCTTGAGCACGGGCAGGAGCTGCACCAGCTCGGCGGTCTCGCCGCTCTTGGACACGAACACGACGACGTCGTTCATTCCGACGATCCCGATGTCGCCGTGGGCGGCGTCGCCAGGATGGATGTAGAAGGCGGGAGTGCCCGTGCTTGTCAGCGTCGAGGCCATCTTCTCGGCGATTATGCCGGACTTGCCGACCCCGGTCGTGACCACCCTGCCTTTGCAGGTATGTATCCTCTCCACGGCATCGCCGAACTCGGGACCGAGCATATCGGCCATGGAGAGCAGCGCTTCGCCCTCCGTCCTCAGCACCTGGTGCGCAACTTCCAGCGCCGAACCGGCGAGCCCGCCGGCCGGACGCGTCCTCGTCTCTTTCTGCTTGATGGAGTTCACTCCTTGTTTCCCGGTCTAACCGGGGCCGTTTCGCACGAAAGACTTGCTTCGCTCCGGCTGCAGTTTACTCCCGTTGGAACCGCACCCGGGGCGCACGGTACGCTGTTGTTGGAGCCGCGCACGGGGCGACGGCTCACTTCGAAGAGCAGGCCAGATACGCCTGTCTCAGTCTTGTCATGTCCGTGAGGAAGCTCCTGAGCTCGCTCAGCGGAAGCATGGTCCCTGCGTCTGAAAGAGCCTTCTCGGGCTCGTTGTGTGTCTCGACGAACAGGGCGTCACACCCCGCCGCTACTGCGGCCCGCGCCAGGGTGCCGGCAAAGCCCCTGTCGCCGCTCGTGCGCTCGCCGCCGGGTCTCTGCAGACTGTGCGTCACGTCGAAGACCACCGGCACGCCGAAAGAGCGCATGGTCGCGATGCCTGTCATGTCGACAACGAGGTTGTGATATCCAAAACAGGTGCCTCTCTCCGTGAGCAGGACTTGCTGCGCTCCTGAGAGAGCCAGCTTCTCGAGAATATACCTGGTGTCCTCGGGGGCGAGAAACTGGCCTTTCTTCACGTTGACCGGCTTCCCGGTCCTTCCGCACGCCTCCACGAGCTGCGTCTGCCTGCACAGGAAAGCAGGCACCTGCAGCACGTCCAGGACCTGCGCCGCGGCTTCGACCTCCTCCGTGGTATGCACGTCAGACAGGACCGGCACCCCCACCGTCTTCTTGACCTCAGAGAGTATCCGGAGTCCCCGTTCCGCACCGGGCCCCCGGAAAGATCGGGCGGAGGTCCTGTTGGCCTTGAGGTAGGACGCCTTGAAAACGAAAGGCATTCCCAGGTCCCCGGTGATGCGCCTCACTTCGTCCGCTATCCTGAGGCACGCGTCGGCGGACTCTATCACACACGGACCCGCTATGAGAGCCAGCTTGTCCCCTCCGACCTCCACACCGGCCACGGAGAACTGCTTTTCGAGAGTCGGTTCCAAGACTTCCTCCAGCGCCGGGTGACCGGCGAGGCTCATCCTATCTGCCGCGATTTTCCAGTGAGACCCTGCCGCACGGCGACGACTCGAGCGCGGCTCTCACGAATTCCCTGAAGAGCGGGTGGGCGGCATCGGGTCTGGACTTGAGCTCGGGATGGAACTGAACGCCCACGAACCACGGATGCTCTCTCAGCTCGACTATCTCCACCAGGCCGCGCTCCCTGTTGAGGCCCGAGGGCGTCATGCCGTTCTTCTCGAACACTTCGCGGTAACGGTTGTTGAACTCGTACCTGTGCCTGTGGCGCTCGCCGATTTCCTCGGCTCCGTATGCGCGCCCGGCCAGGGAGTCTCGCTTCAATTCGCATTTGTACACACCCAGCCTCATGGTGCCGCCCATCCTGTCCAGATTT
>Ga0315295_10004959_pt1 | contig 11375 bp, 4 predicted proteins | sample YL17G14_0_MG_FD_204453 | JGI IMG/M metagenome (GOLD analysis project Ga0315295, IMG submission 204453) | Sediment microbial communities from Yellowstone Lake, YNP, Wyoming, USA - YL17G14_0 | ecosystem: Environmental > Aquatic > Freshwater > Lake > Sediment | place: USA: Wyoming | collected...
GTCCCGCCATAGTTGCATCCCACCAACCCACCGACATAGCCCCGCATCCCACTGACCGCACCAGTGCTGCAGCACTGGACCACATGACCCTCATCATACTGCATCCCCACGAGGCCGCCGACATACTGGCCGGTGCTGCTGACCGAGCCGACGCTATAACTCGTAGAGATGGTGCCAGCGTTGTCCCCCACGAGCCCGCCGATATAGTTGCCCGAGCCCACTATGTTGACATCCACCACCCCGAGGTCTTTGACCTCGGCGCCAGGCTCGAGTCGGCCAAACAGGCCAAGATATTCTGCGCCGCCGATCGTCAGATGCGAGATTGAGTGTCCGTTGCCGTCGAAGGCTCCAGCGAATCGGGGGATCACCGCCATTCCCCAGCGGATGCCTGACAAATCTATCGAGGCAACTAGCCGATAATGCGCGGAGGGATTGTAATAACACATCGCCCCCAATTCCAGGCTACCGGATATCAGGTACGGGTCCTCCGCCGTACCGGTCCCCTGCAACTGGACCAGATCATGTCCGCTGAGGATCGCTAAGAGCGGATAGCCGCCCCCGTCGGGCATCCGCCAGACTTCATGCGTACCATTCTCCATCTCACCGACCCAATCCCACCCTGCAGACACGTAACTTTGGATGTCCTGCATCTGCGCGGTCATCTTGCCTGCACCACCGTCACTTGTGGCCTGGCCCGAGGTCTGGATGTCCCAGAAGCAGACGGTCACAGTGCCGAAGTTGACCGCCACCAGACCGCCGACAAACGAACTGCCCCCGGCCGCACCAGCGCTATAACACTGGGTCACAGTACCGTAGTTCGTCGCCACCAGCCCGCCGACAAAGACTTCGCCGGCAACCGCACCCGTGCTATAGCATTGAGTCACCTGACCCGAGGTCAAGCGATCATACGAATTGCGACCGATCAGCCCGCCGACATCCCCCGCTCCACGGACAGCCCCGGTGTTGTAGCAGGTGCTCACACTGCCCAAGTTGTCTCCTACGAGGCCACCGACAGCCCAATCGCCAGTGACCGAACCGGTGCTGTAACACTGCGTGACAGTGCCGCCGTTCGACCCCACGAGCCCGCCGACACGATCATTGCCATCGATTGACCCGGTACTGTAGCACTTAGTCATAGCGCCGCCGTTAGCCCCCACGAGCCCACCAACACCCTCCTTGCCGCTCACCGCGCCAGTGCTGTAGCACCCGGTGACAGTACCGTCGTTGCAGCCTGCGAGCCCGCCGACACCGACTCCTGAACCGGTTACGTTGGTATCAACCAACCCGAGACCTTTGACCTCGCAGGCAAACGCCTCCCACGAACCCAGTTGCCCAAAGAGGCCGAGATATCCGGCGCCCGCGATGGTCAGATGCGAGATTACGTGCCCATCGCCGTCGAAGACGCCGGTGAAGGGGGTTTCCCAATTCGGTGCAATAACGGCCCTCTCGAAAACCTTGCGGCCAGGGAGGTTGGGGTCCAAATCGATATCCGCGACCATGATGAAGTGCTTGTCGTAGTCGTCGGGAGTCTCGCCAAGCGCGATCAGATCGGCGGCCGTGGCGATCTGGTAGGGATCGTTCGGCTCGCCTGTGCCCCCGCTGTATTTGGCCGTGGCGGTCGAAACGATGGTCAGAAGAAATAGACCTGCCGCGACAATCCCCCGGAACCTGTGTGCAACGTTCATACTCCACCTCCAATACTCTCGTAGGGCCGTGTCGACGGTGGGCACAGCCCACTACCCGGACTCCTTCATTCCTGGCGACCTCTGCGTCTTTGCGTGAAACTCAATCTTCGATCATCGGCGTTCATCGGCGTTTATCTGCGGTTCCGAGCCATCCTGTGTCTGAAAGAGCCCTTGCCTTCGAGGAGACAGGCCCTTGCGAGTACATGCTCCGTCATAGAATTGCGGATAGGTAGTATACCAGATGGGACTTGTCAACGTCAACTACGTTAGCTCGAAGGTGTGCAGGCCGCCAACGGGGGTGATTGTCTCGGCCGATGGAGGGAGATTTCGTGGGCAATAGTATCGTTCGGCCATGTTGTGGATCAGTTCCTGGGTTCGCCCTGATTTCACGATCGCCACGATGCAGCCCCCCATGCCGGCGCCGACTAATTTCGCGCCCGCCACGCCTGGCGTCGCCAGGGCGATATCGACGAGCGTGTCCAGCTCGGGCAGGCTGACGTTGTAGCCGCCCCCCTGCCGCCACAGATGGGCCTTGCCGGCTCGCTGCGGATCACCCGATTCGAGGTCCCGGATCAGGGCGTCGATCCGCTCGTCCGGGTAACTGTTGTCGACGGGCACGCGAGCACCATCAAGAGAGCGAGTCACGCGGTCGCCATCGTGGGAGATGTTCACCAACTCGCCGAACCGGGCCACATCGCCGTTGTGAAGGCAGTGCGGAACCATATCCGCCCGAATGCACTCCGCGATGCCGTAGAGACACACCTGGCGGATCGGGTAGCCCTCCGCCGGCTCGTCGTGGCTTCTGAAAACGCGGCGCATCTTGTGCTCATCCTCGGGCAGTTGCCCCAACAACTGGTCACGGCGAGCCGTCACAGGGAGCGAACGTACAATACGATAGATCTCGCTCTCACTCACGCCGAGTCTGTCGGGATCGACGTCCCGCAGATGTTCGAGCTTCTCGCCGTATTGCGGGAACTGCTTCTTGATCAGCATCAGGCCGAAGATATACGCGGCGACGCGAGAGTTGAACGCGCTGCGCGCCCCGGCCTGCTTCTTCGCCTCGATGAGACTGTTGGCGAGCACAAGGCTGTAGCCCTCGGGGACTGGGACACTCTCGACACTTGTGGCAAATGCGGCGGCGTGGAGAATGGCGTTGGGCTCGGCGAAGATGATCGCGGCGTGGTCGCTGCTGCCTCCACGTGTGCCGACGTACCATTCCGCGTAACCGCAATGCCGGACCATATCCGTACGGCTGATATCGAGCCCGTTCATCCGGGCGACCGCCTCCGCCGTAGCGACAACAACCGCCGACGAGGAGCTCAAGCCGACCGCCCGGGGGATATCGCCGTAGAACACCGTGTCCATGCCTTTTATCGGCGGGCTGAACGTTCCGTTGCTGCTCGTGTAGGCGTTCTGCAGGTACAGGACTGCCGCACGAATGTAGTTCGACCAGGTGATCGAGGGATCGCCCTTTCGCTTCTCGAACTCGGCCAAGCACCAGGAATCCCAGTCTTCGACCCTGGTCCCGGCAGGCAGGCACTGGCAAATCCGAAACTGCTCGTTCGGGAACCGCTCGGCTTCGACGTTTCGCGCCGTCACTACGTCGTCATCGCGTGGCGCGGCGATCAGCCACATATGATTGATGGCCACGGGATTGACCGAGCCGCCTCGGTGATCGATGTGCGTGCCCAGGACATTGACGCGGCCGGCCGTGCGAATCACGAGGACACTACGGTCCGGGCCGTGAATGTCCCCGAACGTCCGCAGCGCACGGACGCACATCCGCGCCGCCTGCTCGTGCAGGTCCGCCCTGCCGGCACAGATCCGACGCAGTGATCGGTTGAACTCGCTGCCGGTATCTTCAACGGCGTTGATCCACTGTCTCACAGGATGCAGCACAGTCCCCCATCAGGTCAAGTGTATGGTAAAGAAGCAGTGATTGACGCGGGTGGCATCGTCAAGCCCGCAGGGCTTGGCGATGGTCGGGTATCGGTGGCAAGCCACCCCCAAGCTGCGCTTGAGGGTGCCACCCACAGACCTCGTGTTTGCTCTGCCACAATTCTGTCGGGTACCCGTGACACCATCAGCTCACACCCACGATTTACAATTCACTCTCGCCGATTTACAATCGGTCGGCGAAAGTCCGAATCGGAATAGTAAATGGTGAATCACAAATGGTAAATGACAAATCCGTGGTCATGCTTCCCGGCCTAGTGGACGTGCAGGTCAACGGCTACAAGGGAGTGGACTTCTCCGGCACCGACCTGACGCAAGAGAATCTCACATGGGCATGCCGCGAGCTGCTGAACGCGGGGACCACCGCCTTCTTGGCGACTCTCATCACCAGCCCGCCCGAAATCTACGAGCGGAACCTGCCCATCATCGCCAGCGTGATCCACACGGAGGAGTTTCAGGGCCGCGTACTGGGCATCCACCTGGAGGGGCCCTTCATTTCCGCTCAGGATGGGGCGCGAGGCGCGCACGACGCCATGTGGGTCAGGAAGCCCGATGTCGCTTGGCTCGAAGAACTCCTGCGGTTGGCCGATGGCAAGGTTCGACTCATCACCATCGCCGCCGATCAGGACGGCGCCGAGGACCTTGCCCGCTGTGCAGTCAGTCATGGAGCCACTGTATCGCTGGGCCATCACATGGCCAACGAGCAGGACCTGGAGCGATTAGTCGCGGTGGGTGCGAAGGCGCTGACGCATATAGGCAACGGCGTGCCCGCCCTGCTGAGCAGGCATCAGAACCCCGTCTGGGCCGGCTTGGCCAACGACGACCTCTCAGCAACGGTGATCGCCGACGGCCACCATCTGCCCCCTTCCATGCTCAAGACCATCCTGCGAGCCAAGGGGCCGGAACGCTGCATCATCATCAGCGACGCCTCGCCACTGGCGGGACTGCCGCCCGGGGAGTATTGGTCGATGAGCGCCCGGGTCCGCCTGGAGGAGAGCGGCAAGCTGTACAATCCCGCGACCGGCTATATGGCAGGGTCGTCCGCGACGATCTTAGCCTGTGCAAATCACCTGGTCGCGCTTGGCTTCGCGGGCTTCAACGAGCTTGTCACGATGTCTTTCTACAACCCCCTGCGGCTTCTGGGCATCGCGCCGAACCAGATCCCTCCGGCGAAGCGCATGTTCTTCGATGCCAGAGACCGCCGTGTCTTTCAGGAGTGAGTCAACAGAATAGGATGCATGTCCACCGGAGGCTTCAAGATGAGAGAGCTGATCCTGCAATTGACCTGTGCCGTCTGTCTACTCGTGCTGATCCCCAGCCGCAACAATCCGCAATCCGCACTCCGCAATCCGCAATCAGAGTTGCGGCTGTGGTACAACGCGCCGGCCGAGCAATGGACACAGGCCCTGCCGGTGGGCAACGGCAGGCTGGGAGCGATGATCTTCGGCGGGACCGTCGAGGACCGCTACCAGCTCAATGAGGACTCGCTGTGGTGTGGCAAGCCTCATGACTACGCCCACGACGGTGCGGCCCAGTACCTGCCGCAAATCCGCCAGTTGCTGTTCGAGGGAAAGCAGAAGGAAGCCGAGGATCTGGCGATGGAGCACTTCATGTCGGTGCCGCTGGGCCAGATGCCCTACCAGCCGTTCGGCGACCTGAGGCTGACGTTTCCGGGGCACGACAAGGTCGAGGGCTATCGCCGGGAGCTCGACCTCAATACGGCGATTGCCACCACAAGCTATCGCATCAACGACGTGACCTACACGCGCCAGGTGTTCGCCAGCTTCCCGGATCAGGTGATCGTGGTGCGGATCGAATGTAGCCGACCTGGCGCGTTGAGCTTCGGCGCGACGTTGACCAGCCCCAATCAGGATGTGCAGACGCAGGCGGTGGCTGGGGACACGCTGGCGATTCGCGGGCGGGCGCGGGACTACAACACGCGCGGAGACTACGGAATTGTCCCCGGCGCCGTGAAGTTCGAGGGCCGCTGCCGGGTAATCGTCAACGGCGGCAAGGCCACCGTCGATGACAAGGGGATCGTTGTGGAAGGCGCCAATGCCGCTACATTGACGCTGGCTCTGGCTACGAGTGTCAAGAGTTATAACGACATCTCCGCTGACCCGGCGACGCGATGTGACGAGACATTGAAGAAGGTAGCCGGCAAGACGCCCCGACAGGTGCGTGATGCGCACGTGGCCGACCATCGGGCTTTGTTTCAGCGTGTGTCGATCGACCTGGGTTCTGCGACGGAGCCGAACCGGCCGACCGACCAGCGGGTGTTGACGTACGCACAAGAAGAGGACCCGCAGTTAGCCGCACTGTTCTTCCAGTACGGCCGGTACCTGATGATCGCCAGCTCGCGTACGGGCGGCCAGCCGGCCAACCTACAGGGGTTGTGGAACGAGAGCGTCAACCCGCCGTGGGACAGCAAGTACACCGTCAACATCAACACGGAGATGAACTACTGGCTTACCGAGCCGACCAACCTGAGCGAATGCGGCCGACCGCTGTTCGACGCGCTGGTGGATATCAGCCAGACGGGAAGCTCCGTCGCCCAAAAGCACTACAACGCCCCTGGCTGGGTCCTGCACCACAACTTCGACCTGTGGCGCGGCGCCGCCCCGATCAACGCCTCCAACCACGGCATCTGGCCCACCGGCGGCGCCTGGTTGTGTCAGCATCTGTGGTGGCATTACCTCTACACAGGCGACAAGACATTCCTGGCCAGGCGAGCCTATCCGTTGATGAAAGGCGCGGCGGAGTTCTTCGTGGCCTACCTCATCGAGGACCCGCGCAACGACAAGCATTGGCTTATCAGCGGCCCCAGCAACAGCCCCGAAAACGGCGGCTTGGTCATGGGACCGACGATGGACCACCAGATCATCCGCGACCTGTTTGCCAACACCGCCCAGGCGGCTCGCGTGCTTGGACTCGACGAGGAGTTTGCCAAAACGCTCGACACGATGCGGAGCCGCATCGCCCCCAACCAGGTTGGCGGTATCGGCCAGCTTCAGGAATGGCTCGAGGACAAAGACGATCCGAAGAACGATCACCGCCACGTCTCGCATCTGTGGGGCCTGTTCCCCGGCGAGGAGATCACGCCGGAAACGCCGAAGCTGTTCTACGCCGCCAAGAAGTCGTTGCAGCTCCGCGGCGACGGCGGCACCGGCTGGAGCCGCGCCTGGAAGATCAACTTCTGGGCCCGCCTGCTGGATGGCGACCACGCCCATCTCATGCTCAAGAATCTGCTGACGCTGACCTCCTCCCCGCTCACGAAGTACAAGGGCGGCGGAGTCTATCCCAACCTCTTCGACGCCCATCCGCCCTTCCAGATCGACGGCAATTTCGGCGCCACCAGCGGCATCACGGAAATGCTAATGCAAAGCCACCGCAAGGACAGTGAAGGTCACTACATCATCGACCTGCTGCCCGCCCTGCCGGGCGAGTGGCTTGACGGCTCGGTCAAAGGCCTGTGCGCGCGTGGCGGCTTCGAGATCAGTATGACCTGGTCGAATGATGAGCTGAGTATTGCGAGGATCCTGTCCAAGCTTGGCAATACGTGCAGAGTGCGTACGAAGAACCGTGTGCATGTCACCGTCGACGGCCACGACGCTGCGAATGTCTCCAAGCCCACATGGAACATCGTCGAGTTCGAGACGAAGCCCGGCAAGGAGTACACTCTCATGCCAGAAGGAAGCTATGAGGACGACTACTGGAGGAGGATGATACTGTGGTATCCGCAGCCCGCCAGTGAATGGACGCAGGCGCTGCCGGTGGGCAACGGCCGGCTCGGCGCGATGGTCTTCGGTGGCGTAGAGAAGGAGCGACTGCAACTGAACGAGGTGAGCCTGTGGTCGGGCAGTCCCCAGGATGGCGACAACCCCGAAACCCTGGCGGCACTGCACGAGGTCCGCAAGCTGATCTTCGAAGGGAGGTACGCTGAGGCCAACGCCATCGCTAACCGCAAGCTCGTGTGCAAAGGCGCCGGCTCTCGCAGTGCTTCCGCCACCGGATCGCGATACGGCAGTTACCAGACTCTCGGCGACCTGACGCTCGCGTTCGACGGCAAAGGTAATCCCATGAACTACTATAGAGAGCTATACCTCGACACGGGCACGGCAACAGTTTGGTGTCACCAGGACGACGCTTTGTTTGAACGCAGGGTCTTCTCCAGTGCAGCCGATCAGGTGCTGGTCGTTCGCCTGACGTGCGACAAGCCGGGACGAATCAGCTTCACCGCGAATCTGAGCCGGCCTGAGCGTTTCACAACGAATGTCGAAGGCGCCGACGGCTTGATCATGACGGGCCAGTTGAACGACGGCAAGGATGGAACCAGCGGGGTCAAATACGTGGCCCGCCTGCGCGCGATTGCCGATGGCGGCACGATCAGCGCGGCCGATGGCAAGCTCCGGATCGATGCCGCAGATGCCGTGACGCTCCTGTTGGCCGCAGGCACTGACTACAAGCTCCAGGCGCCCGATTACCGCGGCAATGACCCTGACCGCACCACTGCCGCGCAGCTTGCGCAGGCTGCGGCGAAACCGTATCAACAACTACGCAGCGCCCATGTAGCGGACTTCGGGAAGCTCTTTCGGCGCGTGACCCTTGATCTGGGCGGCACCGCGGCCGCTTCGGCAACCGACCGGCGGCTCAACGCGTTCCGCAACGGTGTGGTGGACCCCGGCCTGATCGAGCTGTACTTCCAGTATGGACGGTACCTGCTCATCTCCAGCTCGCGACCGGGCAGCCTGCCGGCGAACCTGCAGGGAATCTGGGCAGACGGTGTTCAGGTGCCCTGGAACGGCGACTATCACGCGAACATCAACGTCCAGATGAACTACTGGCCGGCGGAGGTCTGCAATCTGGCCGAATGTCACCAGCCGTTGTTCGATCTGATCGATTCGCTTCGGCCCAGCGGTCGCAAGACCGCCAAGGTGCACTACGGCGCCGACGGTTGGACGGTGCATACGATCACGAACGTCTTCGGCTTCACATCGCCGGGCGAATCGCCAAGCTGGGGTCTGTTCCCTGCCGCCGGCGCGTGGCTGTGCCAACACCTGTGGGAGCACTACGCCTTTGGATGCGACAGGCAATTCCTGGAGCGGGTCTGGCCCATCATGCGGGAGTCGGCGGAGTTCTACCTCGACTTTCTCGTGACCGACCCGCGGACCGGCAAGCTCGTCAGCGGGCCGGTGAACTCGCCGGAGAACACGTTCATCACCGCCGACGGCCAGCGAGCCTCCCTGTGCATGGGACCGGCGATGGACCAACAAATCATCTGGGACCTGTTCACGAATGTCTTAGACAGCGCCAAAGTGCTCGGCATCGACGACGAATTCGTTGCCCGCGTGCGTGACGCCCGCGAGCGGCTGCTGGGACCCCAGATCGGTTCCGACGGCCGGCTGCTGGAGTGGTCGCAGGAGTTCAAGGAGGCCGAGCCAGGACATCGTCACGTGTCCCACCTTTTCGCCCTCCAGCCCGGCAGACAGATCAGCGTCACCGGCACGCCGGACCTGGCCGCTGCGGCGAGGAAGTCGCTGGAGTACCGGCTCGCGCACGGCGGCGGCCACACCGGCTGGAGCCGGGCCTGGATCATCAACTTCTGGGCCCGCCTCCACGATGGGGACAAGGCCTATGAGAACGTTGCCGCGCTGCTGGCCAAATCGACCCTGCCCAACCTGTTCGATACCCATCCGCCCTTCCAGATCGACGGCAACTTCGGCGGCACGGCGGGCATCGCCGAGATGCTGCTGCAAAGCCACGCCGGCGAGATTCACCTGCTGCCCGCCCTGCCGGCCGCATGGCCTTCCGGGTACGTCAAGGGTCTGCGGGCCAGAGGCGGCTATGAAGTCGATATTGCCTGGACGAATGGAAAACTGAGCGAGGCAACGATCCGTTCGTCGCGCGATGGCGTGTGCACCATCCGCTACGGCGGCAACACGGCTCGAATCGACGCAAAGGCCGATAAATCCCTCAGCCTCGACGGAAATCTTGCGCAATTATGAGACAACGCTCTTGACACGGTGACGATCAGCCGTTTAATTGAGTCTCAACATGTCAAGCAGGCAGGTTGCGGGGCTGGTATTCTGTTCCAGAATTCGTATTAGAACTTGTTCGGTTCTCGATTTCATACAGTCAGGGCTGAGCATTTGGCAGCCTGCGCAAGCCACATAGCACAGGCAAATCTCAGCCATTGCGAAAGGAGGGTCTGCACAGAACAGGACGATTTGGTCACCTGTGAAGGAGGGTGATGAGTCGGTTTCTCGTTGTTCGTTGTAGGTCTGCCGAGGATCGGCGGCCGGCAACTGATAGAGGCACTACTCAATACCCGCAAAAAGGAGACCAAAATGAGAAGGATCTCAATCGCCCTGACGCTCGTGCTCCTCGTGCCGAGCATCGCCCCAGCAGACTACGTCGTCCCCCTGCGTCACCGTGTCCAGTTCTCGCCGTACGCTTTCAGCTACCACAACAACGGACTGGTTCCGGGCGGGATTACCTACTCGCCGTATGCATTCCGCCCCAGCAGCACCGGGCTCGTATTTGAAGGGGTTCGATACACGCCCTACGCCTTCAACTACAGGAACTCGGGCCTGATTCTGGACTACTACTGGTACCCCGTCCCCTACGTGGTGTGCAACCATCCATGCTCATCTGACCAGGTTTGCGCCAAGTACGGCGGTCCCGCACGCTGCAACAATGGCGGCCGGACAAATGACACGGGCAGCAGTTCGAAGTGCTACTCCCAGGGGCGCGACGCAGCCAGCCCAAGCGGAGCTCCCGCGTCTGCTGCTTCGGCAGCGAGCGACGACACACTGACGGTCATACGCCAGCACCTCCGCGAACAAGGGTTCTCAGATGTCGGCATCAACCGCATCCTCAGGGTCGGTGACAAACTCGTCAGCGCGGACTTCACCGTGGGCGGCCGGAACCTGCTGATCAAATACTGGGACCCGACACTGATCGAGTCGCTGTCTGCCAAGGCAGACGATGAGCGAAAGCCGACAGGCTCCGCCGAGTCGAGGATCATGGACAAATACAAGAAGGACTGGGAGGCCTTCGCCGGCAAGTACCAGCAGGACGGCGGAGAGATCTACGTCGTGGCCGCCTCGGGGCGAACGGATATCGTCGCCGCTCTGGCTGCCTGCCAGAGCCTCCATCCCGGCGACGTCGAACCAAGCCCCCAGGCTGTGTACGCCAAGCAATAGGATCGGCTATCACGGCCTGCCCGGCGAGGGCTGTGACTCTCGCCAACTGGCAGGGTCGCTCCAACTCGCAGGCGCGGCGGCAGGATCGCGGATCGCCAGGGACATACCGCCGCCGTCGGTCAGTGGATACCACACGCTGTTGTAGTCGAATCGCAGAATGGCGGCGTCCAATGGGGCCGGCAACTGAAGCACGAGCTCTTCGCCGCCATTGCTGAGATTGCCGGTGTATTGCCCGGCCACCTTCGGTCCCGCCCCATAGGCGGACCGGAACGACGCCAAATCAGCCGCGACGACTGTGTATTCTCCTGGCTGCAACGTCATCGCCGGAAATGCAAAGCCTATGCCTTTACTGAGCCGCACGCCGTTCACGTCGAGCACCCTGTCACCTGTATTTGCCAGCTCGATGTAATCATAGGGAGCGCCCTGTGGTGAATGGTACATCAGTTCCGTGATCCGCAGGCCGTCCAGCAGGTTCAAATCACCTTCGTAGGTGTTCTGGCCTTCTACCGTCACGAAGGTCGCATCGACC
>Ga0315295_10004960_pt1 | contig 11374 bp, 8 predicted proteins | sample YL17G14_0_MG_FD_204453 | JGI IMG/M metagenome (GOLD analysis project Ga0315295, IMG submission 204453) | Sediment microbial communities from Yellowstone Lake, YNP, Wyoming, USA - YL17G14_0 | ecosystem: Environmental > Aquatic > Freshwater > Lake > Sediment | place: USA: Wyoming | collected...
AAAATTGCAGGAGGTGCGCTAAAAAACAGCATCAGTATTAGCTTTCATATCGACAAATCAGCAAATGCCTTGATAGGCTTTACTTTACAGGTATGCCTATAGTAAATGCATTTTTCGGGTTAACTCTTATCTTTTCGGATCCATACATTATTTCTGTAATTCAGGGAATCCGAACTACAATAAATTTGCTTCACCTGCAAGTCCGCACTTCTATCATGTGATGAAAAATAATAAATACCATTCGAAACATGCATTCGGAAATTTTTCTATGAATTCTATCTAACTAATAAGTCAACTTAGTCAACAAGGTCGTCCCCTATTTTGCTTCCCTAATTTCAGACCAGAAGCCGATTTGATCGAGTTTCATTGCTTTCCCTCCACAATCGCAATCTCCTCTGGTGTTAGTTCATATAGCTCATAGACCATTTTATCAATCTGGCGTTCGAGGACGGGGGGCTTCTGTTGCTGTGTTGCTGTTAATTTCGATTAATTAGAACCGTCCCCGATTCCGCTTTCAATTCCGCTTTTTAATATTTTATCAACAGCGGAACAATGAAAATATGATGCGTCCCCATTTTCCCTCCAGTTTTATTCTCCCTGTTATATTAGCAAACTATCAAGAAACTGTTTTATAGCTGCAGCCCTCTCCTCTAAAAACTTTTCATAATTATTTTTCTTATAAATTCCTGTATCTAATGGCATTAGATTTGTATTTAATACATCACTTAATATGTCATTACTTATATCAAATATATATTCTGATGGTGATTTTGATGATATTGTTTTATTTGATTCTGCCGGAAGAAATGTGAAATTACATAACGAGTTTATTTTATTAGTCGGAATGTCTTTCTCTTTCAAATATCTTTGCGGAAAAATATGGTGATATTCTTTTCTGTTATAAGCAGATAAAGCTATACCAAGTTCTATAATTGTTCCATTTGCTAAATCTTTTGGATGTTTTTGTGCTAAAAGTAGCAAAAATGCCCTAGTGTATGGGCTGCTTTTGCTGAATTTCTGATTCATCAATAAATTTTTATCAATATCGTATGAATATTTACTAATGCCCAAATAATCGTTGTTTATCACCTTCTCAAAAAATATAATATCCTCATTTACTTTTTCATCAGTTGAACCAGAATACCTCTTAGAAAATGATGTTTTCCAAAACCATTGTTTAATCATCTTAACCTGTTCGCTATTTGGTGTTATGTTTGAGAATAAATAAACAAGAGATACAATTTGATGCGAATGAGGTAAAAAATCTATCGATTTCATATTCAAATCTGTAGACAAATAGTCAATAGTTTTTTCTAACCCAGTCTGCATCTTAGCAATATTACTTCTGACTTTTTCTGGCGGAAGTGATAATATATTTTTTGTTTTTGCTGTTTTGTCAATAATTCCGCCTAAACACTGCAATAATATTTTATCATCAATATTTCCAAAATCTTTTTCATCCAATACTCCTAAGATTTCCTCAAATTTATTCCGTAAATGAAAATCATCTTGCCATGTCCATGCAACCATCAAGTCAATTGTAGAAAGTTTTGTAGCAGAATTATTTATCCTCTCAAATATTATTCCAACTTCTGATTTTTCTCTTTTCATTGTTAAAACTACGGGTATTTCATAACCAGCAAATTTATCATACATTTCACTAGCGATTTCCTGATAATGATTATTTAAATTAGAAATTTCCCTAAGGAATTCTGTCGTATTAAACAATACACTCATCTTAATATTCTTATGCTCATTATTTTTATTTTCATCTGAAACAAATCTTTTTTCATCCATGTCAAAGTAAATATCAAATATATGTGTGTCTGTGGAATTTTCTCCTTCGGATTGGGCGACAACCCTGTCTTTACAAAAAACACCATAAATTGTTGTTAATCTTTGTTGTCCATCTAAGACATAGTCGATAGGGTATTCCGCCTCTCTTTCTATTAGCTGAAATCCACCAATATTTTTTCTTGCCAATAGTCTCTCATTACATCTCCAAACAATAATGCATCCTATTGGATAATTCTTATATATACTATCAAGCAACGATACAATCTGGTCTTGATTCCAAACAAAGTTTCTCTGAAAAGGTGGAAGTTTAACTTCTCCTGTCTCTATTCTATTAATAATACTTTTTAGTAATTCCCTATCAGGTTTGATTTCAGACATATTCATAATTATGTTTCCTCCTTTAAAACATTACTTTTTGTTTAGATGAACAAATATAAGTAAAGATTCAGTTTTATATTTTTAATAATGTAATAATGATCACTGAACAGATTTTTCTACAATTTTTATCTCTTCCTCTGTTAAACCATAGAGTTTGTAAACCATTTTGTCAATCTGGCGTTCAAGAGCTGATGTGTTAGCATCTGAGTCTTTTTGTTTGATAGATAGGATTTGGTCAACGATGGTGATAAAGGGCTGCTGAGCGGATTGAGGGATTTTGGGTATAGGGAGTTGTTCAACGAATATTTTTCTAAATTCAAAACCTTCTTTTCCTAATCCAGAACCTATTTTTAATAGATACCAAAAAACTAATTTAGAGTTTAATATGCTGTTTAAAAGCTTTAAATTATTGCCAGTTAAATGAAATGCCTTATCATTATGGAAGTATCCAGCAGAATCGTAGCAGAAAGTTCCATGAGAGCCAATAACTGGATAAATGATTTTTTCATTTTCAAATGAAGAATAATAATTACAATCCCTTAACTCCCACCAATAGTCGCCTTGATCATCTCGTTTATATAAACCTTTTCCTTTGCCTTTGCTATCTCCCTTAGATTTCAAATGTCCATAGACAGCAGGATAAGTCTCTTGAAAAAACTGTCCCGGGTCCTTTTTGTCTCTATGTTCATTCGTCCAGCCTGATTCAATCTTTATCAGCCACAGTCCTGCCCATTTGTAACTATAACGGGAAATGTCCCTACCTCTTAAAATAGGCTTTAAGACTTCAGCGCTTTTTGGGTCTTCTTTGCAAAGTCTTTCCTGAGTCTCTGTATCTATGATAAAGGCATTGTTAAAGCCTGTTTTAATTCCAAAACATATTCTCACATCCCAGTCTATTAAGGGCGTTCCTATCTTCTCAATCTTTTCTTTAAGCCTTAAAACCCTGTCATCTGCCAGCGTCCAATGCTGAGGAGATAGTTTTGATTGAGGAATGCAGAAGCCTTTTTCTGTTATATAGACTGCAAGGTCATAGCTGTTTTGATAGTCATCTGAGATGTTGACGAGCCTGACTTCGTTTGAAAATCCCCCCAGCCCCCCTTTGCTAAAGGGGGGATTTGTTTTATCTTCTGTAGGATATTGTTTTTCAAATATCACAATGCAGGTGTCAACCGTAGCACTTTCAAAGACCTTATGCCCGCCAAAGTCTATAATCTGCTTTAGCAAGGTTTTCTCTTGCAAAAATTTCCTTAATTTCTCTCCGTACTTTGCACGCATAAACTTGTTGCTTGTGATAAAGCAGAAAACGCCTTGATTGCCTAAAACCTGATGAGCCTTTTCATAAAAATAGGTGTATATGTCTGATGTTGAGTTATAGACTTCATAGCCCTGTTTTTGAAGTATAGGCTTTTGGTCTTTAATGTCTTCCTGCCGCACATACGGCGGATTGGCTATCACAATATCAAAACCACCCTCACCCTTACCCTCTCCCGTCAAGGGAGAGGGAGTTATAGGGTTAGATTCTCCAGCAAGGGGCGAGGGATTTTTGATGCCGAACATCCACTCAGGGTCGAACCATGACGATGCCTCATCAGAGAATGGATTCCATTCAGAGAGCTTGTATGTCTGGCTACTGGTAGCCTGCCAGTTCAAGGCATGTTCAAACATTCTTTTTTGTGTTTCTGAGAATCTCTTTTCAACTTTCCTCTTTTCATCTCCATAGCTCGTGAAATATGCATCTCTGAGTTCTTTGAGCCTTTCTATATCCGTGTGCGATTCTGCAAGCCCTGCATCTGCCTTTGGAAGCCCTATCAAACTATTAGCAGCTACAAACTTAAATTCAAGATTCGGCAATGGTACAACGCCCCTGTTCGGTTTATCATCATCTATCTTTTCGTCAACTATTAATGAGAGAAAGAACCTGAGCTTTGAGATTTCTACTGCAATCGCCTGGATATCAACACCGTATATGGAGTTTTGAATAATACCCAGTTTGTGAACATAATCCCAGTTTTCGGTTTTCAGTTTCTTCTCAAGCTCTTTTCGTAAAATTTCATTATCAATACGTGCAAGCTTTTTGGAAAGCCATTGTTTGGATTCGGGATCAATCTTCTGGAGTATCAGGAGCATCTTATGTAGTATCCCCATAGGGAAAGCTCCGCTGCCACAGGCTGGATCAATTATCTTTGCCCTATCGAGAGCATCTATTATTGAGTCTTTTTCGGATTCCGTTAAATCAATTTCATAATCGCCATAGGAGAGGAGTTTGGAGATTTTGGTTTCTATTTCGTTGTCGTCATTCCTGCGAAGGCAGGAATCCAGTTTTTCGTCGCTCTGGATTCCCGTTTTCACGGGAATGACATCCTTACTTGCACTTACTTGAGTCAATAAATACTGCTTGAGGCTTTCGTCCACCATGTATTCCACAATCGGTCTTGGAGTGTAGTAGCTGCCGGTGGATTTTCTTGCTGTCTCGCCTGTTTGCGGATTTATCTCTGCAAGGAGGTTTTCGAATATCCTTCCGAGCATTTCCGGGTCAACCGAGATTTCGATATCAATCGTAGAGCTTTCGTCGATGGTGAAGTTATACTCCTCGAAAATCCTGAAAACTTCTGCAAACCATTCGTCTGGGACTTTCAAAGTATTCAGATGTTTCGATGTCCCAAGGATGTCGATTTCATAGAAATCGTGCTGATGAGGCTCGAAAAGCCCGCCGTTCAGGAACGGGATTTTATTCCAGAGGTCGTGACTGACCCGGTTGTCTCTCTTACCCACAGGCGTATTCAGCACCTGAAAGAACAATGGCTCCAGAAGGCTGTGATAGTAATTTGAGTACATCGCTATTGCGTTATAGGATAAAATCGCGGATGGAATGAGCGGGACACCATCATCCGATTTTTTCTTTTTTAGAAACCAGCAAAAGAGAAGCCTTCCTATAAGCCTTACCGCAAACTCCTTCTTGACTGTATCATCGGTAGTTGAGGGAAGCTTTAGAAAACCTTTTTCGACAATTTTCCTTAAGCCGATTTTCCTTTCGCCGCCTACCAGCTTTGTAAACATCTCGGCAATCCTGTTATAGAATTCCTTTGTAACCTTCTCGATGCTGAATGCTTTCTCAACATCTAAAACCGTAGGGGTTACGTCTGAGGAGATAATAGGCTGCAACTGCTTCTTTGCGGTATAGCTCGGCTCATATTTCCCGACAAGGAAAGAATATCTTTTGGGTGGAGTTCCTATCTCGACCTTTGCTCCCCTGTCCCCTATTTTGTATTCCATCTTAACAAAGGAAAGTCTCCAATCGGGATTGTCCTTTGAGTAAAAGGCTACAAGGGCGGAGTCCTTAAGATTGGCTTTCAGGTATTTACCGATAAGGTTGCGCTGGAGGCTTCTTGCACGTTCTACTTTACTGCTGCTCTTTAGCTCAACGGTAAGGACATCGAGGCTTTTCTTTTCAGCATCTTCATAAGTTCCAAAATAGGTGAAGTCATTAAGTGCCTGCCTTTCAGCGTCATTGAATTGATGCTTTAAGGTATACTCTTTTGAGAAATCAAAGTGGTTGAAAAGATTTTTGACAAACTCCTTATAATGTGCTTCGTTGAATTCGTTTTCAAAGGTTTCTTGTACCAGTGTTTTCATTTATCCTCATCTGCAATATAAAGCCCTTCTATCTCACTGATAATATCGGATAATTTGACCTGTTGTGATTCAACAATGGTTCCATTCTTGAGATGCTTGTGGTGAGGGAATGTCTTTATCCCCTTTGCAGAGGGATCAGGGGCATTATCATACCTGAAAATACTATCTGCTTCTTTTCGGTAATTATAAGCATACTTGTATTTCTCTATGCTGTCTTCAGAGCCTTCAATAAACTCTTTAAAATCAAGGGTTGTACCGTCCCTGAAGTCAATCCTGCCAGAGATAAAAGCGATATCAGATGTTTTTCGGTCGATGTTTAAATTGTAGGATGATACTATTGTGGAGGAATTAATGACAGATTCTAATCCTGCGATATAATCATTTATACTCAAAAGTTATTTCCTCAAGAGATTTTAATTTTTTATTCAATCTTTCAAGGGTTTCAATCTCTCCTTCCCATTCGAGCAATTCGAGGTCATCAACTTTCCCATAAAGAGAACTCCTGTCGAGTTTGCCATATTTGGCTTCAAAATCCTGTGCTTTGCTCTGAGTTTTCTGGATTGCCTTTTTGAGAAGTTCTACCTCTGTATGTATCGCACCTCTTATTTTCTTTTTAGTCCAGTCATTGTCTGTTTCCACAACTAACCTTGTCATTTTTCTCACCCCCTTTGTCGTGTCCTACTTGTGTTTATTTTAGCATATCAGGTATTCCGATAGAATAACTTCTCTTGGTCCCGAAGTCTCGGCTGCTGTTTCTGAAATATGTTCCCTGAAAAACTCCTGTGGAATCCCACTTCTGAAAATCGACAATATTTTCAAAGGGTCTTTAATGCCAGTAAAAGCATTTACAAGTTTCTTTGCTGTTTGCTTCGGGAGTGCCCCTTCTTCTACAATTTTTAATAGTTTATTAAGATATTCCTCATCGTCTTCTGTGAAGCCTTTATAGTCTTTAATTGCCTTAATAGTCTGTAATAGCTTTGATTCATAACTTCTGCTGCCGGGATGTTTTAATTGCCTTACTTCATCTGCTGTTGCCAGTTCGAATTCTTTTTTATTAGCATCTAAGTAATCGTAAAAATCTTTAGGCAAATTTTCTTTGGGAGTGTCTTTCTCCGCCTTTAAGATTTCTACAGCCTTGAAAAAGTCTACCTCTTCAACGCCTTGTTTGTTAGCGCTGAAAATCTTACGCAGTTTTCCTTTGCGGAAGAAGGTTGTAACACCAGTTGAATCCTGAGGATATTTTTTTGCAGTTCTTGCTTTTTTGGGTAAACGCTTTATTCTGTCAAAAAGATCTGGAGTATTATCCCTTACCTCCCGGATAATTTTTAAATATTTAAGTTCACTCTCTTCCTCTTCGTCTTCACCTGTGAGTAATTTCTTTGAGCTTAAACGATTGAATAATTCGTGCGATTGAATAGGTTCACCATCGGTCAGTAGTTTTGCATCGGTACCAAGCATTTCAATAAAAGCATTTATCTTTGCCTCTGCTGCAGCCTTTAACCCGATTTCAGATTCTGCCTGAACCGTTGGGAAGAAATTATACGCATAAATCTTATCGAATTTCGTATCTACACGGTTGATTCTGCCTACACGTTGTATTACCCTTGTAGGGTTCCACGGAATATCGTAATTGATAACAACATTAGAACGGTGCAGGTTAACACCTTCTGAAAGAACTTCAGTTGTAATTAGAATCCTATAATCATCTTTAGGATAGCGAGCTCTGGCATCGAAATTCTCTATAACCTTTTCTTTTATAGCAGCTCCAGAGCTTCCAGAAAAACCAAGCACTGCATTCCCAAACTGTTTTCTTATATGATTTTCAAGATAGTCTGCTGTTTCTTTAGATTCCGTAAATACTATCAGTTTGTTTCTTTTGAGGATGTTGTCATTTTCAAGCAGGTTAAGGAATTTATCGATCTTCGGATCATAGTCTATTTTCATCCACATATCATTAACCTGTTTTAGAATTTTCAGGTCATTTTCTAAATCTTTCCTGAAGTTTTCATCAAAGTCCTCTGACTTATATTCTTCCGCCTTGTCTTCATCTATCAAGCGTTGTATCGCTTCTTCATCATCATTTTCGAGTAATTCGAATACTTTATTTATATGCTTTTTGCTTACAAAAACTCTTCCCTTGTCGTATTCCCTGATAAATGTCTCATAGGATTTTATAAACCTTCCAAGTGTGTTTTTGAATGCAAAGAAACTGCTTTCAAGACGCTTAACAAGGAGTATTTTCATGAACTTACCCATATTAATCTGGGATAGCTGTTCAGGTTGGGTAATGCCTTCTTTTAGATATAAAAGGGATGTATATCGAGAATATTTGAAGGCGGTCGAAGTTGCAAGTTTAATAGTTTCTGTGAAGATTTTGTCCAGCTTTGTGTCAAACTCGTAAAGAACCTGTTTTGGATCTGCAACGTCAGGAAATTTTAAATCTTGTTTTTTAAGGTCATCCTCAAAATATCTTACAATTTCATTTCTGGTTCTTCTTACCATTAAATACTTCAAGACATTTTCCCTTATTTCTTTAGCGTTTTCTTTGGTTACCTTAATAAATTCGTCATAGTCTTCAAACCTATCAAGATTTTTTAATTTTTCCTGAAGACGATTAAAAAATTTCTCAAGGTCACGGACTTTGGGATTAGGCAAAGTACAATTGCGGGCTTTTTGGAATAATTTCAACTGGCTTAAGATATCTTTAGGTGTATTGTTAAGAGGTGTGGCCGAAACCAATACTACCCTTTTACCCCTGCAAATCTGTGCAAGCTTCTCATAACTGATATTTGTCTCAGTACGGAAACGATGTGCTTCATCAATAAAAACATTCTTATATCTGTCTGTGCCTTCCTTGATAATATCATCCAGCTTGCCGATTGACCTGAAATAGGTTCCTCTAACTCCGAAATCACGGAATATATTCGTCCATGAGCCGGGGTTTTTCTCATCCAAAAGTGCAGGTGGGGCTATCACCAGATGTCTACCATTTAATTGTTGTGCCAAAAGTGCGGAGATATAGGTCTTACCTAATCCAACGACGTCTGCCAAAAATACCCCGCCGTATTCCTCAAGCTTTGACTTGGCATCTACAACTGCTTCTTTCTGATATTGATATTCGACAAAGTTTTCTGGTAAGTACGTAGTCGATATTTCTTCCGGGGTTCTACTTATCTTTTCTCCAAAATATTCGTACAGGAATTTTAGGTAGAGTTCATACGGCGTGATATTATTATTAAGCCAGGTCCTTGTGTTAATCGTTTCAACATAATCCTCTGAAACTGGAACGGCCTTTCTCCAGAGTTCGTTGAATTTTTCTAAGGCAAAATCATAATCAGCTCTGTTCTTGAGCTCGACATTGAACTCCAGATTATCTATTAAACCAGCTTCCGTAAAATTACTTGAACCAGTAATAACCCTTCCGACGTCTCTATCTCCTTCTCCAAAGGTCATTATATAAACCTTTGAATGGATGGAAGCATGCGGGTATACCATAATCTCCAATTTGCCCGATTTTATCCATTCGATGAACTTCTCTACGCCATCTTGGACTTCCTGTTTGTCTGGAGCGGTTTCTATTTCTGAGATCACATTTTCTTTAAAATCATCTTTGGCCTCGCTGTGAGACAGACGCAACGATAACTGTTTTTCCTGTTCTGCTTTTTGCATTAACTCATATGCAAATCTATTGAGGCTGATACCTACAAGAATCCTAATTTTTTCTGTTTTCTCAAGGGACTCATAAAGTTTTAAAAAACCACTCGTTTTGAAAAAGCCCACAAGCACATCGAAGAAGCGGGTGTTTTGTTCGATGGTTACTTTAAATCTATCAAGAAGGGTCTTGTCTGGTTCGTTAGTGAAAAAGGTTAGATCTGTAATTATTGGCTTGTGTTTCATTACATACTTTTCAGGCATACAGTAAAGTATCAGGATTCCTGACAATTTTTCAAGGATTTAACAGTTTTTACACTCAAATTCTTTCGGGGCTTGGCCGAGGCTTACCGAAACTTGTCTTTCTTGCAAGTCGAAGGGCAAGCATAGGAGGAGCAAATGTATGGGCTTGTAATTTATTCCAAGAGAAATACACAGAAATATCAGATTACGTAAAAACGTTTGTTTCTATGAGTACTGCTCCAAGCGCAATCATTTTTACTAAGAGGAATGAAAAAGGGGTCAGGCTACTTTATGATCACAAAATGAATATGACAGGATTTACAGACTTACAGCGTATGATGAAATCCGTCCGGATGCCAATAAAGGCACATTTGAATATGATTCTGTTGGCAAAAAATTCTTGATATTCTCTGATAGGTCTTTTCAGTTTATATGCTATTGTGAAACTACATCTTCAGAAGGACAACCTCATCTGTTTTGTGCTTCCTTTTTTTCGGATAGGCCTTAATTTCCAAACCCATACCGATATTTTGAAGATATTCCACCAAGGTCGAAATCTTCATGTCTTTTCTCGATTCAAGTTTTGAAATTCCGGATTGTGTAAATGCCTGGATATCTTCCTGTTTTATGCCCATCTGTTTCCTCAATTCAGAAAGTCTGATCCGGAAAATCTCTTTTTCTGCTTCCTTTTTTGCCCTTTGAACTCTTGCTGAAGGGAGCATCGCTTCGAGTTCATCAATAAAGTCTTTTCTTTTCACCTTTTCTTTCATTTCTGTATTCTCCATTTCTCTAAATGTTTATCAAGCAAGGCATCGGCAAGCGGTATCATCTTTTGATAAAACCGCTTATCTCCCCGCTTATCGCCGCCGACAAGAAGGATTGCTTTTCTGTCGGGATCAAAGGCAAACAAGATTCTGAACAACCTTTGCCTGTTCTGTATTCTCAATTCCTTCATGTTCTTATGTTTGCTTTCCTTGATTGTGTCAACATAAGGCCTTCCGAGTGATGGTCCTATTTCCTGCAAGATCAACAGGGATTTTAATATTGCTTCCTTTGCGTCTTCATCAAGTTTCTTTATCCATTCTGCAATCTCTTCGGTCCTATCAATAATCCACATAATCTATAATGAGCAATTTCAAATATGAAGTCAAGTGAATATTGGATATAAGGCAGTATCGACAGTAAATATTCAATTTCAAGGCATGCTAATAGAGTTTGCATAGCATTGACCTGCCTGTCATTGCGAGAACCCGAAGGGTTCGTGGCAATCTGAGCTTCGAAGGCGAGATTGCTTCGCCACGCTCGCAATGACAATTTTCTATATCGGGATTTGGGTTTCTCTTGTCAATTTTCTCCTTAAGTGGTATTCTTTTCTATACTGAAAAAGCAATTTCCTGTCAGTTCATCTGGAGATTTCTTTTGCAATAAACTGGGAGTAGAACCCATAAATTTTACGGAGTGAAGATTATGATACACCTGAAACTTAAAAGAAAACTGCCTTATAAGCCTACTGAAAGGATGAATGTTGTAAGTTACCCGATAAGGGACATAGTGATGGAGGCGAAGCGTGAAGAGGCAAAAGGCAAAAAGATGATTTATCTCAACATCGGAGATCCGCCTCAATACGACTTCAAACCGTTCGGTGTGATAGCCGATAGGGTGAAAAGCGCAC
>Ga0315295_10004964_pt1 | contig 11372 bp, 9 predicted proteins | sample YL17G14_0_MG_FD_204453 | JGI IMG/M metagenome (GOLD analysis project Ga0315295, IMG submission 204453) | Sediment microbial communities from Yellowstone Lake, YNP, Wyoming, USA - YL17G14_0 | ecosystem: Environmental > Aquatic > Freshwater > Lake > Sediment | place: USA: Wyoming | collected...
AAAGTGACCCTGGAGAAGCTGGGCGAGAACGAAGCCGTCGTCCGCTTCGACGACATCCAGTATTTCGCCCTCTACATGCGAACGTCCCACCTCAAGAAACAGATTTCACTCGATGACTACATTAAAGTCTTCGAGACGATCTGGCAGGACCGGGCCCTGGCCGCCGGCTGGAATCTCAACATCGACGGACAGGGACGGCAGATCTACCTGCGCTTCAGCAGATAAAAGGACCGCACGTCGGCACGGACGCCGGCCCGCCTCTTATAGCTCGAGCAGTGCGCGGCCCAGGACGGCGCTCGCCCAGGAAACCAGCCCCCCCAGCACGGCTCCCCAGCAAAGGTCGACGATCGTGACCGCGAGAGGCCAATCCCTGATCTCCATCTTAGCCCTCGGCGACGTCGGGCGCAATGGTTTTCATCCCGTCGGACGGCTCCACCCCGAACACCTCGGGCCCGCGCGTCAAATAAAAGACTAAGACGGCCAGGGACAGGACGCCCGTGAACAGGAACGGCGACTGGATTCCGAACCGGTCGGACAGAAATCCGGAGAGCAGGCTGACGACCGCGCCCGAGAGCATCTGGAGGTTGGAAACCCAGCTGAAGGCCAGCCTCTGGCCCGAGGTCGGGACCGTGGACCCGACGAAGGTGTGGAGGGACGGGTAGGTCATGAGGAGGAACCCGCCGTAGGCGAGAAGCCCGGCCAACGCCAAGGCTTTATGGCCCGAGAGGCCGATGACGAACAAGCTGGCGACCGCTCCGGCCAGGCTCAACAGGAAGACGTTCCGCCGGCCGAAGCGCCGGCTCCAGACGCCGTACCCATAGCCCGTGACCGTGCCCAGGCCGATCCAGAGGGCGAGGTAGAGCCCGGTCGCTCCGATCGGGATGAGGAACCTGTGGTTGAGGAGCGAGGGCGCGTAGTAGACGATGACCGACCAGCCCAGTCCTCCGAAGAAAAAGCCGGGGATATAGCGCTTGATACCGACCAGCGACTTCCACCAGGATCGGGCGCTGAGGTCGGGCGTTTTCTCGGCCCGGGACGAGACGCCCTTGAGGGCCATCATGCCCAAGGTCCCCAGGACAAGCCCTAAAACGGCCCAGACCAGGATCGGCGTCTTCCAGGTTCCGCGCTGGGCCAGGTAGCCCACGGACAGGAAGGCCAGCAGGACGCCGACGTTGCCCGACCCGGCCTGGATTCCCATGGCGTCGTCGAGTTCCCGGCCCGACCCGGCCCGCGAAGTCGATATCCAGGCGATGATGATCGGATGGTAAAAAGTCGTGAACAGCCGGAGGAGGAGGAAGAAGGCGACGAGGCCCACGAAGCTCGTCGCGAACGGGATGAGGGCCATCGAGGCGCAGGTGCCCAGGAAGCTCAGCAGCATCAGGCGGCGGTACTCGTGGCGGCAGGACAGGTTGACGACGTAGAACTGAAAAACGACGGAGACGAGCAGGCCGAGGTTGGAGAGGAGCCCGATCTGGGAATAGCTCGAGATCAAATGCCGTTGGCTGTAGAGGATGGGAAAAATCATGGGCGTGACGACGGTCGCCGCGTCGTTGAACGCGTGGAAGATCGAAGCGGAGAGGAGAATCTGTTTTTTCATCGGCGTAAACGGAGCTACTGTAGCACGTCCCTTGACCCCTGTAAATGCAGCGTCTCCGCCGGCGCGGCTTGATTTGCGAAAACCGCGCTAGTCGTGTATAAATAACGACTTATGGCAAATCCGTTCCGCATCTTCCGCCACGTCGATTTCAGCCGGACCTTCACCGCCCTCAGACACCGGAATTACCGGCTTTGGTTCATCGGACAGACCATATCCCTGTTCGGCACCTGGATGCAGGCCGCGGCCCTGGGCTATCTCGTGTTCGACCTGACCCGTTCGCCCGCCTACCTGGGCTACGTCGGGTTCGCGGCCGGCGTCCCCGCCTGGTTTTTCATGATCTACGGCGGAGTCGTGGCCGACCGAATGCCCCGCCGGACGCTCCTCATCATGACCCAGACGGCCATGATGATCCTCGCTTTCACCCTGGCCGCCCTGACCTTCCTCCGCCTCGTCCAGGCCTGGCACATCATCGTGCTCGCCTTCGGCTTCGGGATCGCCAATGCCTTCGACGCGCCGGCCCGCCACGCCTTCGTCATGGAGATGGTCAGCCCCGAGGACCTGACCAACGCCATCGCCCTCAACGCGAGCATGTTCCACCTCGGGATCGCCCTGGGCCCGGCCGTATCGGGCATCACCTACGCTTTCTTCGGCCCGGGCTGGTGCTTCGCCATCAACGGCATTTCCTTCATCGCCATCATCATCGCCCTATTCCTGATGCAACTCGTCGAGCACGACCGCCCGGCCGTTACCCGCTCCCCGAAGTCCGACCTCAAGGAGGGCTTCCGCTACGCGTTCCGTCACCCCGTCATCCGGACGGTCATTCTCCTCATCGCCGTGAGCGGACTGTTCGGGAGCGCCTTCCTGACGATCATCCCGGCCTGGGCCGTCAAGATCCTCCACGGAAACGCGGCCACCAACGGCTGGCTCCAGTCGGCGCGCGGAGTCGGCGCCCTGATGAGCGCCCTCCTGATCGCCTCGCTGGGACGGTTCCAGTTCAAGGGGAAGCTCCTCACGGCGGGCACCTTCGGCCTCCCCCTTTTCCTTATAGCCTTCGCCTTCACGCGCTGGCTTCCGCTATCGCTCCTGCTCCTGGTCGGCGTCGGCGGAGCGCTCGTCATCGTCATGAACCTGGCCAACGCCCTGGTCCAGATCCATGTCGAGGAGCGCCTGAGGGGAAGGGTGATGGGGATCTATGCCTTCGCCTTCTTCGGATTCATTCCGCTCGGAGCCCTCTGGTCGGGCGCCCTGGCTCAGTGGCTGGGGGAGACCGTCTCGGTCGCCGCCGGCGCCGTCGTGACGCTCGGGTTCGCGGCCGCGGCCTGGGCTTTCGCCCCGAACCTGCGCCGCCTCTCTTAGGAGGGGCGCCGTTAACGGCCGTCGGGCTCGCGGAAATCAACCCCTCGACACTCATGGAAGCCATGAGTGCAGGCGTTTCGCAGTACTCATAAGCCGTTTACGGCTTATGTGTGCTGCAAGGCTGCTCCCCGGCAGAAGCTCCACGGACTAATACTCATTGGAGCGCCGGTACTCATGAACCGTTTCCGGTTCGTGAGTGCATGAATGCCGGCACTCATGGAAGCCCTGAGTACTGCAAGGCTGGGCTTGTTCGGGGTTAACCCTGAGCCCACTCAGCCCTTTCCCCTCCAAAGGGGCTGAGTACAAAAGTGTCGCTTCTCGTCCCCGGCCTTGCAGTACTCAGGGCTTCCATGAGTGCCGCCTTTCAGGGCGGGGTAGCGTCGGCGAACGGGTCAAGCCAGGAAACCGCCCGGAGCCACGCAGCCGAAGGTCTTGCAGATTGCCCAGTTTTGTGGTATGAAGTTGAAAACTTGCCCAGATGAAAAAAGGGGCTGTCCGTTCGAAGCGTCCTGAATTCGTCGCCGTTCTCTGTCTATGTCTGTGCCTCGGCGCGACCGCGGCCGACCCCGCCGCGCCTCCGGCCCCGGACAAGACCGACCTTCCCGGCCTTATCAAGAAGCTCGATACGCTCGCGGACGCCGACAAGATCCCGGTTCTCAACCTGATCGCCGAAACTTATCTGGCCCGGAAAGACAACCGGGAAGCGGTCCGCTGGGCCGAGCAAGCCCTTCCCCTTGCCGAGGCCCGAGGGACCGCCTGGGAAACGGTGAGGGCCCGACTGACGCTCGGGTCAGCCTACTATTTACTCGATAATCATGCTCTGTCCCTTGAGCATCTTAAGGAATGCTCAACGAAGCTCAAGGAGCTCGAAGGCGCGCCCGGAGAAGTCCCGAAAGAAAAGCTCCTTAGGGCTCGGATTGAGATCGCCAGCTGGTTGGGCTACGCCTACGAAAAAAACCAGGACATCCAATCCTCCCTGGATGCGCTCCGGAACGGGGCCGAGATCGCCAAAGCGGCGGGCGACCAGCGGTCCGCGGCCGATTTCCTGTACCGGATCGCCATCGGCTACTTCGTCAAGACCGAGTTCGAAAAAGCCTTGGCCGCGGGGATCGAGTCCGTTGAAACGGCCCGGAAGCTCAACGATCCAGGATTGCTCAGCGATTGCGAATACGCGGTCGGCTATATTTATCGGGACTTGAAGCGCTGGGACACGGCCTTGGAATTCTTCCAATCCGCGCTCCGCAACGCCGAGGCGGCCCGCGACGAGCGACGCCGGGCCATGGCCCTGAACGAGATCGGGAACATCTTCACTTTTCGGGAGGACTATAAGGAAGCCCTCGATTACAAAAAGAAAGCCCTGGAAGCCGCCCGGCGGTCGAACGACAATTACACCATCTCCTGCTGCCTCCACGACATCGGGAACGTCTACTTGGAAACGGGAGATAAAGCCGCGGCCTTGGTCTATCTCCGGCAGGCGCTCGATATCGATATCAGGGAAGGCGCCGAGAGGGAGATCGCCATCGCCTCCCGGAACATCGCCAAGATCCACCTCGACATGAACAAGGTCGGAGAAGCCCAGGCAATCCTGGAGCGGGCCCTTCCCTATATCGAGAGAGTCGATTATCCCAGGGAACGGGCCGGCGTTTACGGCCTGCTTGCCGATGTCCATGAGCGGCGCGGCGATCACGTGCGGGCTTTAGCTTACTTGCGCAAGGCCTCCGACCTGAACGAACGGGTCCTCAAAGAAGAAGGCTCCCGCCAGCTTCAAGAGCTCCAAACCCAATACGAGACGGACAAGAAGAAGCAGGAAAACGAAATGCTGTCGCGGCAGAACAAGATCAACGAGCTGGCCCTCACGCGGCAGAAGGCCATCCGCCATTCCCTGATCTTGCTCTCGGTCCTGGTCGTTCTGATCGCCGCCCTCATCCTCAACCGCTATCGCCTCAAGGTCCGGGCCCACGACGAACTGGAGCTCGCCCACAAGGAGACCCAGGCCCAAAAAGATAAACTGGACAAGGCCAACATCCGCCTCGAGGAGCTCTCCCGCAAGGACCCGCTGACCGACCTCTCCAACCGCCGGGACATGATGGAGATGTTCGAGGAGGAGAAGACCCGTTTCGACAGGACCGACCGCCCCTTCGCCCTGATCATGGCCGATATCGACGGCTTCAAGGACGTCAACGATACTCTCGGACACGACTGCGGGGACTACGTCCTCAAGACGCTGGCCGACCTCCTGAGGTCCTCGCTCCGCAAGCTGACCCGGATCAGCCGCTGGGGCGGCGACGAATTCCTGGTCCTTCTGCCCGAGACGAGCCTTGACGGCGCCCGGAGGGTGGTGGAAAAAATCGGGAACCAGATCGCCCGGATCGATATGACCTGGAACGGACAACCCCTCGAAATCCGGCTCTCGCTCGGGGTCAGCGTCTTCCGGGACGGAATGGAGATCGACGACCTGATCCGCGAGGCCGACCAGGACATGTACCGGAAGAAGAGGGCCGCCAAGGCCAGGGCGGCCGCGCTCCGCTCCTAAGCATCGAACAAGGAGGACCGACCTCATGACCGAGACCAAGCAGCGCTTCCCGAAGACCTTCTGGACAGCCAACACGATCGAGCTCTTCGAGAGGGCGGCCTACTACGCCATGGCCTCCTTCGTGGTCATCTACCTCAACGAAAATCTGGGGATGAGCCCGAGTAAGGCGACCTTCATCAACGGCACGTTCCTCTGGGGCAGCATCTACTTCCTGCCCATCCTGTCCGGAGCGCTGGCCGACAAGTTCGGTTTCAAGAAGTCCTTGAGCGTCGCCTTTATCCTGATCTCGATCGGCTACCTGATCATGGGAAACCTCCAGCGGCTGTGGCCCGGGATCATCGGCCGGGACGCGGCCGAGGCCGTCGATTTCACGGTGCCGGTCGTCCTGGGCGTCGTCCTGATCGGGATCGGAGGCTCGATCGTCAAGCCCTGCATCGCCGGCACGGTCCAAAAGACGGCCGGGACCAGGGCGACCCTGGCCTTCGGCATCTTCTACATGGTCATCAACATCGGCTCCATCACCGGCCGGAGCGTCTCCTACTTCATCCGGACCAGCCTGGGCATCCCGGCCATCTTCACCTACGTCGCCTCGCTCTTCGCCCTGGTCGGCCTCATCATCACCCTTTTTGTCTACCGCGAGCCCGCGTTCGTCAGCGACGGCAAAAAGGACGGCCAGACGGTCCAGAAGAGGACGCTGGGCCAGGCTCTGTTCGGCATCGTCACCGTGCTCAGCAACCTCAAATTCGTGTTTCTGATCATCGTCCTCAGCCTGTTCTGGTTCCTCTACATCCAGCTCTACAATCTCATGCCGCTCTTCATGCGCTACGTCGACCCCAACGCGCCCATGGAGCTCTACACCCTGGCCAACCCCCTGATGATCGTCTGTTTCCAGCTCCTGATCACCCGTTGGGTCAAGCGTTGGACACCGGTCAAATCCATCATGCTCGGCGCCGTCGTCGTGACGCTGGGGATGTTCATAAACGTCCTGCCGACGCTCTTTTTCAGCGACATCACCCAGAAGGTCCATATCGGCCTGGCCGTTCCCATCGCCGGGATTTTCCTTCTTGTCTCGATCGCCTCGATGGCGGTGGGCGAGATGATGGCCTCCCCGCGGGTCTACGAGTATATCGGCGCCATCGCGCCGCGCGGCCAGGAGGGGCTTTACTTGGGGTACCAGAGCCTGCCGATCGCCTTGGCCAGCATCGTCGGAGGGCGATTGGGAGGCAAGCTCTTCGAGCGCTATATCTCGAATCCTGTCAAAGCGGGCCTGCCGCCCGGCCTCACGACCATGTGGCTGATCATCGTCGGGATCGGCGTCGCCTCGATCGTGGGGCTCTATATCTACGACCGGAACGTCGCCAAGGCTAAATAATCGAGCCGGAACCGCAGGGAAGGACAATCCTCGACCGCCGCGCCGCCGAAATGTCCGAATGGCCCGATAAAAAAGGTCTTGACAGGCTGGGCATTTTTTTTGTATAAGACCTCGACACCCAAATGAGACGCTTGAGCCATTCGACGCGAGACACGGCCCCGGGCGTCTCTCTTCTCTCCCTTCCCAAGGCCCGCCCCGTTATCATCGCTATCGCCAACAATAATGTCCCCTTCTAGGGGACACATACGCTTTCAACCGCCGCTTTTCCTTTTTTCAGGAACCTCTCCATCTCTTCGCAACGTTTGCATGCCAAGAAAGGAAAAACCGATGTTGACCATAGACATAGACGACGAACGGCGCCTGCTGACCTCCGAGAAGGTCCGCAAGGCCGTCCAAATTCAAAGCCGCGTCCTCGGCCGCGCCCGGGAATTCTTCGCGGGACGGGGGTTCGTCGAGATCCTGCCCGTCATAATCTCCCCCTTCACCGATCCCCTAACCGACCACCGTGTCCGGGGCGAGGTCGAGTGCTACGGCTTCCGCTATCAGATCACCAAAAGTATGATCTTCCACAAACAGATGGCCCTGCTCGGCTGTCCGCGCATTTTCTGTTTTTCGCCCAACGTTCGGATCGAGCCGGCCGAGCGCCGGACGAGCGGCCGGCACCTGATCGAGTTCGTCCAGCTCGACCTCGAGGTCCGCGACGCCTCCCGCGAGGACGTCATGACGCTGGCCGAAGATTTCCTGACTGATCTTATAGAGCGGCTCAGGGTCGACGCGGCGGAGGAGCTCGTCTTCTTCGGCCGCGACATTCGCCCGCCCCGGCGGCCGTTCCGGACGATGCGCCACGACGAGGCCGTGCGCGGTTACGGGAAGGACTACGAGGTCGGGCTCTCCCAGGACATCCGCGAGCCCGTCTGGATCCTCGACTTTCCGGCCGAGGCGCGCGAATTCTACGACCTGGAGTATCCCGACCGGCCGGGCATCCTCAGGGACATGGACCTCGTTTATCCGGACGGCTTCGGCGAGGCCCTCTCCGGCGGCGAGCGGGAACATCTGCACGCGGCCATCGAGCGGCGCATCGAGCTTAAGGGAATCGACCTCGCCTCTTACAAGCTCTATCTCGACTTCGCCCGCAAAGGGCTTCCCCCCTCGGCCGGCTTCGGGATCGGGATCGAGCGGCTGACCCGCTACATCTGCGGCCTGGACAGCGTCCGGGAAGCGCGGTTTTTCGCCAAGCTCCCCGGAACCTGGAGCCTCTGAATGCGGAAACATCCCCGATGGGGACGGCCGGGAGGCGTTATTCATTTCCCTTTGCCGGCGGGGCGCCCGGAGTCCGACTCCGCTGAACGGCAATCCCCCAATAATTTCGCCGGCTCGGCACCGAGATCAACCGATCATATGGGCGGAAGGGCAGCTGCAGCACGTGCATCACATTGACAGAGTCAACCCATCGACTCCCCGGCATGAATGCCGGGGCTTGCTCAGGGTTAACCCTGAGCCTCGCTTCTCGTCCCCGCCCCGAAGCTCCACGGACTTACGTCCGTTGGAGCGCCTGTACTCATGAACCGTTTCCGGTTCATGAGTATTGAAAGGCGGGGCTTAGCGTCGGCGAACGGGTCAATCCCGCCCCCTACACTCTTTTTCATCGGAATCCCCGCACCGATAAAATTAGCGGAGATAATCAGATGAGCCAGACAAAAAAAGCTTCCCCCGATGAGACCAACGGACCGAAAGCGATCCCGCAATCAATCAAGCTAGCGGCGGAGCTCGAGCATGGAATTGTGGCTGCGCTTTCGGCGGGCGGAACGGCTTCAGGCGGATTCGGCCGTCGGCTCCTCCCGGAAGCGCCTGTTTCAGGCGGCGCCACGCCCACGAAAAAAACTACGTCAATGACCCGGACCGGAACAACTCCTATCGTCAGGCCGCGATGCGGTTGGCATCAAGGCTTAGGGACACGGTCGGCGCGGAAAAAACGTTGGTCTATGCGCCGCTACGCGGGGCTTGGCCGATCTGGAAGGCGGTCGGGCAGTTCCTGCCGGACCTCAAGCTCGATGTCTATCATCCCATCACCTCGAGTTTCGTGTTCCACCCCGCGGAATCCGGGATCGTCAATCATCAGGGCCGGCCCGCTTCCGGCCGCTTTAACAACATCCTGGAATTGCAGCGTCTTCGGCCGGTCCTCCACGAATACCGCTGCCTGGTTTACCTGGACGAAATTGTTTCGGGCGGCATGATGGCCGGGTATCTGCGGGACATGATCCGGCTGGGCCTTGACCGCGAGGTCAAGATCGTCGCCTGCGGCCTGGCCGACGCCTTCGGCCGGCGGTCGGAATTCAAACGCCGCATCATTGACGCGCTCAAGGACGAAAGCCGCATCGCCGATTTCCTGTGGGAGGGCTGCTTGTCGCTCATCACCCAGGACCAGAAATTCCTGCTGGGCATCCACTACCTGGAGTATCATGACGGGTTGAACATTGTCCCCGTTCTTAACGACCGGATGGCGTATTTTGACGAGTACCTGGCTTTCGAGCATGAAGTCATGGCCGGCCGCCGCGAGGCCGAAAGGAGGACAACATGAAATCAACATTAATCATCATCGAAAGCCTGGCCGCAGTTGCTGGTTTGATTCTTGTCCTGTACGATGTATTCTTGCACCGGCGTTTGAAGCGCAAAGATGCCCTCATCCACAAAGAGGATGAAAACAGGGTCTTCATGGGTTTCTTACTGAAAAATACGGGCCTGCCGTTGTTTGTCTTCGCCGCCTGTTTTCTGTGTCGTACCCTATTTTATGTGTCTCCGCTCGTTTTTATCTTCAGTGGGATCCTGGCGGGCTTTATTTCGGCCTTCTGGAACGTTGTGTTCTGGGCGTTATCGGAAGACAAATATAAAACCAAGCCGTCCTTGGGAGAACCCGTGGGGGCCGTCTTTCTGGGTTGCGCTTGCTTTGTGATAGCCCTCGTTTTGGGAGCGGGCCTGGGGTTCGCTTTTTACTTCATCACGAAATAGTTGCCTGGGTCCCCCCCCGCGGCGCCCCAATCCACGATGGCCTTGACGGCCGCATCGATGGCCAGACGCGTCCCGTTGCCGCCCCGGTTGGCCAGGAAGGAAAAAATATAATCCCCTCCGTCCGTGTGGACGACGCCCGATAGGGCCCTCACGGCCTTGAGATAGCCGGACTTGGCCCGAACCCGGCCGCGGTAGGTCTTTTCCCAAAAATGCTTCTCGATCGTCCCATCCATCCCGCCGACGGCCAGCGTGCTCTCAAAAAAGTCCCAGTCGGGACGGCCGGCCAAGTGCAAAAGAACCCGGATCAGGGCCCAAGCGCTCAAGCGGTTGTCCCGGCTGAGGCCGCTCCCGTCGGAAAGATAAAAATCGCCGTCGTCAACCCCCAGCTCGCGCAGATAATCGGACAGGACCCTTCGGCCGCTCTCCCAACTGCCTCCCTTGCCGTCGGGGTTGGCTTGAGCTCCCAGTCGCTTGAAGAGCGCTTCGGCGGCCAGCCCCAGGCTCTCCTTATTGGCCATCGTGAGGCAATCGCCCAGCAGGGTCCGGTATTCGGCCAGCGGCCGGTAGTCAGCGTCGTCGGGCATGGGACGCTCCAAGATCTGGCCGGTCACGCGGATCCCCGCTTTGACCAGGCCGTCCCGGAGCAGATGGCTGAAGAAGAGGGCCGGGTTCTCCACGGCGAAAGAGTACGGGCCGGCCCGGTCACGGCAAGTTCCCGAGACGATCAGCTCGCCGGGAACTTCTGTCCGATCCAGGCTGATCCGGCTCCGGCCATAAGACCGGGGCCGGACGGCGTTGATCAGATTCACATAATCGGTCGGCGGCTCCAGGGATATCACGATCCGGCCTCCCTGATTGAGCCCGGCGACGTCCGCGCAGTTGCCGCGATAATTAAGGCCGCTGACCTCGCAGGCGTATTTCTGATTGAGCTGGTTCGCCGGCCAGCCGGGATGGACGCGTTGCTCGTCGAAGACGGAAACATCGAGGATGATATCCGATAGGGAGACGACGCCGCTCTCCTTGAGGCGCCCGATGATGTCCTCAAAGACCGGAGGACGCCGATGTCCGTTCCGGGCGTCGGTCTCCTTATCGCCGAGAAGGGGGTCGCCGCCGCCGATCACAACCAAGGACTCCCCGCTCAGGCCGACTCGCGTGATAAAGGCGAAGTCCGGCCCCATCATCTCCAGCGCGCCGGCCGTGGTGACGATCTTCATGTTCGAGGCCGGGATGAGTGCGAGTCGCGAATTTCTCTCATAAACGACCTCGCCGGAATCGCGGCGGACGACGCAGGCCGAAAAATGGACTTTCTTCAACCCGGGCCTGTTCAGGATCTCGTCGATCCGCTTTGACAGATCATTCGGCGCGGCGGCCTGAAAGCATGGCATCCCCCCGAGAAAAAGGGCAAGGGCCATGACCGGATAGGACGCCGTCCTGATAATCTTCATATTCATTCGGACATCAAAGATAGAATCAAAAAAAGTGCCTGTCAAGTAGTACGTTTATTCAGT
>Ga0315295_10004966_pt1 | contig 11370 bp, 5 predicted proteins | sample YL17G14_0_MG_FD_204453 | JGI IMG/M metagenome (GOLD analysis project Ga0315295, IMG submission 204453) | Sediment microbial communities from Yellowstone Lake, YNP, Wyoming, USA - YL17G14_0 | ecosystem: Environmental > Aquatic > Freshwater > Lake > Sediment | place: USA: Wyoming | collected...
TTCTTCCGAAGTTTTTCGTTCAGAAGCAACTCCTCCTGCCCCGGCGGCTCGCGCATTAACTCAAGCGGCTGTTTCTAATATTGATACAGCAGGAGCACAATCAGTCGCTCTAGGAAATTATTCTTCCGTAGCCGGATTAGACCGCGCAAGATCTATGTCCGAAACACCAAGACATCAGTTTTTTGTTTTTAGAATTAATGCAACAACTCATGATGCAAACAGCTCAGGATCTGCTTCTAGCAATGTCGCAGCCTCAGCGACGGCAACCCCTCCAGTGCCTAATCCAGTAGGCCCAAATGTATTTAGTTATATAACTGGTAAGTGGGGGGATGGGAGACCTTACTAATGGTTGTTTACGATCTTCATTTTGATCTTGTTGATCCAACAATGCAGAGCATTGAGGGAAACTTTGCTATTGATCCTAGACGCCCCACTGGAATCAGCGGACCACAGAAAGTCGTTAACCGTTTTACAAAGACTTTTTTAACAACTAAGGGGTCAAGCGCTTTACACCGTAACGCCGGAACAGACTTTCCCAGTTTGCTCGATGGAAACATCAGTGATCCAGGGGATGTTGAACCTGATGTGATCATATACATTGAAGATGTTGTTGAACAAATGAAGGAGATTGATAAAGAGTCGAGATGGCTTTCTGATGATGAAAGAATTGCTTCTGCTGTACTTACACAGTTCAATGCTACTGGAAATAACACTTTCGAAATCTACATCACCGTCACAACGGTCTCTGGAGCAAGGGTCGGTGTTCTGCTACCCTTTGCCCTAAGCACCAATGGCTAACAACGACATCGCCCCGAAAGACGTCAAAGAATTTGCTGACTTCGCACAAGGGTACATCTCCTCAAAAGTTCCAGATGGAGATTACACCAGAGGCAGCGTTCTCTACGACCACAACATTGAAGCGGCTGCATTCTTAGGAGCTTTTCTTCGAAAAGAGATACAGACGCTCCGGGATCGTCAATCGCTTCTCACTCTTTCCAATCTCCCTTCCAGTGAAAATGTGAGTGATGCTGCGGATGCCATTCTTGCAAATGTGCTTCTTACTCGTTCGCTTGGCCCTCGTGCCTTTGGCCCTGTGCTAGTTCATTTAAGTCAAAAAACAGACCTTTTAATTCGTAGAAGTGATCGATTCTATAAAACACGTTCGATCGCTTATGTTCTTGATTCCCCCGAAGACACTGTTATTTCAGCATCTAATCTTCGACCAAATATAGGAGCGGATGGGGTAATTATTGATTGGGTTGTTGAAATTAATCTCGTTGCGGCACGCCCTGGACGCGATTACAATCAACCGGCTGGAGCCTTCATTGGCTTTACTAGATTTAATCCATTTGTAACATATATTGAAAATACTGTTCCTTTTACGAATGGTGACAATACTCAAGATACTCGTGATTTTATTGCTAATGCTGAAAATGCAATAACGCTTAGATTACTTTTAAATCCTCGTTCTAATGCTGTTGTTCTTTCAAAACTTTTTCCAGGAATGGAACGAGTTGTTACCATTGGAATGAGTGATCCTGAAATGATCCGAGACTATATCTCGGAACGAGCATCTGGAATTGCTCTACATGTTGGCGGAAAGATGGATATTTATATCCGTAGAGCCGTTCAACAAATTACAGAACGACTTACTATTGCGGAAGAAACGATACGCCCAGATGGAAAAATTATTGGATTAAATTACCCTTCTGTAAATTTTATTACAGGAGCAGGATTGACGGCTCCAGTTGTTATAGGAGATATTCTCTTAATTAATTCTGGAATTCCAGAAGCTCCGTTTGAATATAAAATTGCTGATGTTTACGCTAATGACCTCTTTATTAATTCACGATTACCTTTTACTACTGCAACAGATGAACTTCTTCCAGTTCCATCTCTTACTTTTTCCATTGGAAATAATTATCCTAATTATGACAACAAACTCTCTACTACGACCACAACACTTGCTACTACTAATAGGAAAATAAGCATTCCTAATGGTGTTGTTTTAAATAATGTTCCAGCTTATAAAATAAAAACAGTCGAATTAATCGACCCTCCTGCGTCTCTTCTATCTTACCAAGATCCTACTACGAATACAATTCGTTTTACATTCCGAACTAATTCACTTCCAGCAGTTGCTCCAACCCCTGGAAGCCAGTTACCTTTTATTGTTGAAGTTATAAATCCAACAGAAGCTCAATCTGGATCTGCAATAACAACAGTTAAAGTAGGATGGACAGGATTAGATCTTACTGGACTACATTTAGATATTACTTATGATACACTTTCAGGATTTTCTGACGTAGATTCATATATAAGGGATCTTCAAAATCGCCCTAGCGCATGTGATATTCTTGCCCGTGCTCATCACCCTATTTATCTTTCGTTTACTATTCCATACGCTTTTTCGTATGTTACTTCTAATACTCCACAGTTTCAATTATCAGGACAAGTATTTTCTTTTGATGAAACAGTTGTTGGACAACAAATGGTTGATTATGTAAATGCATATACTGGAGATGCTCGAATTGACCAAAGCGCCATGGCAACTCGCGCTAGAGAACTTTCTGGAACAACAATTACAATTTATCCGTTTTCAATTTTCTATTCACTTTATGGTCCAGACGGTAAAGTATATAATTATTCTACGGAAGACGATATAACCGTATTTCCTACAGGAACTACTTCCTCACGTCTTCTAAATCCCACCGAAGTAGGATTACCTGCAACGAATTATTACGATGCACTTCGTAAACAACTTCGTGATCTCGGGGTAAGTGATCGTACTACTCGATATTGTGCCTCAGTGGGCGCTATCGCTTTTGCTCGTCGGAACTAAAAAAATGCCCACATACCCTAATAAATCTTACACGCTTCTTCAAGGACTTTCAGATTTCTGGGGGCCGTATTTTAGAGATCTTGATTTTACTGAAAGCTTTTTAGAAGCGACACAAGGGATATTTGGACAACTTTATCTTGAACTTCTTCAAACAGTTCTTGGCACAAGTCTTCGTCATATGCCATTATTTGATAAAAAGTATTGGCTTCTTTTTCAAATACGAGAAGATCAAGTACGTTTCGTCGAGGGCCAGTCTTCCGATGAAGATCGTTTCCACTACATATACCGTGACCCTCTTTCGGAAGTTCCTTCTCTTCTTAATAAAGTAATTCTCCCAACTCAAATTTTAGAAGTTAATAAAGACTATTATATTATTAAACAAAAACTTGCCTTTTCAATGAACCCATTTGACATAGATGGTTCAGGAACCAGCATTTCCGGGTTCCCCGTTCGCTCTCTTCAGGTGGTTGTTCCTGCTACGTTGGTACACCCCCTTGGGCTTAGTTGGTCTTCTCTTGGTGTCTTGGGAGGCGATATTCTGTCCGTCCAAGCACAGAGAGCTACGCCCTTTGAAGAAATAATTCTTGCCCCCAATCCAGCGGGGCTAGTTCTTGAAGCTTCCCAAGAAGTTTTCAAAACAGAACTGCGCAATCGAAACGTAAAAATACACGTTTTTCGTGAGCCTTTTAACGGAAAACAGACCTACGAACTCACGAAATACATAAAAGACGTAGCTACCGATGATGCTGCTATTCCGGTATTTCCCCCTGTTTCTCCAGGAAGAATTTTCGTAACAGCCGTTGGGCCAGATTGGGCAAGCCGCTACGTTTATTTCGAGAGTATTCATCCAGAAAATGATGGGCTTTACCGTGTAAACTCAATAACCCCCGTAGGTGGTGGTTTTGAAATCGAAACAACCAAGCCAGATGCCTACATTGGTGGATATGGAACGGCGTATTTAGTTCTTTTTGATACAGCAATCACAGGAGACCAGCCTACAGAGGTACTTGACCATTCGTATATCCGTGAAGGAACGTTCACGGTTAGTGGGCGACGTTTACACGCACGAACAATAAACGGTGTTGTTTATCCCGCTGGAGGAGCAATCAAAGAAGGGGTAGACTACATAATCAACTTAGAGACGGGTGAACTGGTTTTTATTACAGTTTGGGATCCCGTTGTTCATCCCTACGTATCTTATTCATGGCGTCTTCTCATCACAGATTTCCTCCTCACATATCAAGGTGATTGGACCTCCATGACTTACTACGTTTATGACGTAGTTAAGTACAATAACAGCTACTACGTCTGCCGAGAAGATAATTTCAGTGGAACATTTGATTCAACAAAGTGGCTTCTCTATCCCTCCCTTTTTCTTATCTCTCCGGCCGTTGTTCTTCGCGAGTTGGCTCTTTGGGCACCGGATATAGAGATTGATAACGGACGTCTTTATCTCAACTTCGGTTATCTTCTCGGTATTCAGCGAGAGTCCAGTGAACTCTACCGCGATCTTCTCAGAGGGGTCTCTCAGCTTCTTCTTCTCGGTCCTACTCCGGAAAGAATAGAAAGCGCTCTTAACGTAATCGCAGGATTCCCCGTCATTCGCGATGAAGGAGAGGTGCTCACTTCTTACTCTTCCGGTTGTATCCCTCTTGGAGAAACGTCTCTAGAAACAATCACCGGAGACGTTACGCTCGGTACGGGTGGGCATCTTTTTGGGTTAGCTTCGGGAAGAGACGGCGTAGCAAACTCCGTTACTAGTGAGTTTTCTACCGCCTCTGGTTGGATGGATCCTCTGAATGATGTCGGAGCAATCATCACCATTCGTCGAGACACAGGAGAGGAAACACATACGGTTATTTCCATTAGCGATGATGGAAAAACAGCGAAGGTCACGCCTAACTTCTCTGCTGATACTTCCAATCTCATGTGGAGATTACGGCATAACGTTCAAAACCAAGTTTTCACCGTTGATGCCGCAGAAACTACACATCTTTTTACGGATGAAGATTTAGACGCAGTAGTTGTCATCGAAGATGCTGGGAACGAATGTAATGTAGGTGTTTTTCAGATATCCAGCGTAGACGGACCACGAAGTGTTCACCTGAATGCGCCGTATGGTTTCATGGACGAGGGGGGACTCCGCTGGAGGCTTTCCCGCACGAAACAACAAGAGGTAGTAACTTCCCGTAACACGTACTACTACCCTCTTACAGTTCCAATGCGCTCTGATTTAAGAGAACCCACTAATCTCGGCTCCCTCTCTTTTTCTGCCTTCGAACCTCTCACACGTGGAATAGAAGTTGTTGATTATCTCATTGACCCTACGTGGTGGCATCATGAAGTAATCCCCAAAGAACTTCTTTCACTTACAACAGACATTCTCAGTAGGCGTAAAGTCGAACCGCACTTTATTCCACACGTAATAGCTCCTCGGGATCAGGCGGTCATTGGGGATCCTGGTCAGTACATAGGGCTGGACGAGAGTGAGAATCCTGGGATTACTCGCAGCGGTCCTGGGACATGGTTTGGAGGAAGCTGGGTACAACTAGCTTATCCGTCTCCAACACCAATGGCGTCTCCGCAAGATGTAAAACAGTACATTAGTATCTCCACACCACCGTTCACGGGGGCATACAAGATTCTGGAGGTTGGTGGAGGGGGAACGTTACTTCGTCTGGAGCGTTTTCCGCCAAAGGAAGCAAGGGGTCTGAGCGCACCTCTTCCTATCGATTCTCGTTTGCCTCCTCTCATTTATCGGAGATCCGTGGGATTCATCTTCATGGATCACTTCCTGAAGTACCACGCCTTCCAAGTAAGGATTGACCCTCGTCTCGGAATCACCTCCGAGTTTCTTTCTGCGGCAAAACAGATTGTTCAAATGGCAAAGGGCTCCTGTAGTTACGGGTTCATTCAATCCTTCACCGCTTTTGAAGAAACTCTAAACCTCAGTGACGCAGTGGTAGTTACCGCCGTCTGAGGTTATCCTTGGAGATCCCATGAGGACCAACGCACAACTCAATTTACACGGGAAACTCCGAGTTACCCTAAAAGACCTCAATGGAAAAACAATAAAGAGCTACGTTCGAAAAAATAAGATTGTTTTTGATGGTGTTAAATCGGTCCTTAATCTTCTCAAACAAGATGGCTTTTCCCCGCTTAGTGACTACCAAATAACTGAACTTCGCGTAGGAACAAATTCATACCCTGCATCATTTACTGATACAGGTCTAGTCTCTCCCGTTCCCGAAGAATCAGGTGGAATTCTTCCCGTTGGCTCTGGTGAACGCGTACTCTCCTACGACACCTCAGAGTTAGCAATTACGAAAATCCTTGGTCCCACTGCTGCCATCGGATACTCTCTTTCCGAGGCGGCGCTTATAACGGCTGATGGCCGATGTTTCGCTAGGACTACCTATACGACTATTCCGAAAACAGACATGTTTACTGTTGTTTACGAATGGTCTATTTATCTCACCGTGGAGTAACCGATGCCTTTCCAGGATGAAGAAGTCCGTTTTGAACGAAGCGGTGATACCGGAGAAAATGATCAGGAGTCTATTCAACCGGTTGATGACGGAGAAGCCAATTGGGAAGCCGTCTTTAACCGTTCTCCTGAACACCTTCGTCAACGCACAGAGATTCTTCGTGCGACAGCAAAGACGCTTAAGTACCTTGCTGATTACGACAGAGGATTCATTCTTAATGCGGGTGGAGCAGTAATCTCTTGCACCAAAGTATATTCTTCCCCTAACCGTTATAAAATCGCTCTTGATGGTGCGGGTCTTTCTATTTTTCCTGCACTTACTCCCGGAAAAACTAGCGGTGGCCGACCAGAAGGCGCGAGACTTTGGATCGCGAATGTTCCTTATGCCGGGATCATAGGTGTTAACGATCTCACACTGGTTGCTCACCGGGGACACACGGGAATAAGGGGGTACGCAGACGCAACGTCCCTTGCGGAGGCTAGCGGGCACTCTATTGGTGCCAATGATACGAGCGTAGAACTCATTGGAGAAAGCCGTTCAGGTGGACCAGCAAGTATTCAAGTCACCGTCACTGGAACTCCCCGGAGAAGAATAAGAATTGCCTACGGAAATGCAGGAACCACCCCTACAACTCTTGCTGATTTAATAACGTTCATTAACACTGATACTGATCTCGGTGGCACAGAACCAGGCGGTACTTTTGGATTAATGAACCTTCTTTATGCATCTACCACCTGTTCTACTCCATCGTCTGTGATAGCACTTTCCGACTTCCCCGAAACTTACCTTCAGGGGGGTTACGACGCAGAAGAACACTACGTTTCCAAAGCACAAATAGATGCTTTTTTCGCCATTGAAGACAACCTTCTTTATGATGGCGAATGCATGGCGTTGTTCTTTGCCAGTGAAGTAGAAGCAAGTCCTACCGCAGGAGGAAGACGTCAATCTTTACCAGATCTTCCTATAGATAAATCAGGCGCGTACACAGATAACACCTATTCCGTGGTCACTCCCTACGGAAACCTTTTCAACACAGGTCGCGAACCTGAAAAGGTTCCTGGGGCACTTCCACTAGTAAAAGTTGTTGGTGGGGAAGTTGTTTTTATTGATGGAACTCGTTTAGCAGATGGCAAAGACGTAACCCTGGGTGAAAACTATATCACACGAGATATCTGTCTAGATCTCTATACAAGATTGGCTGCTGAAACTGCGGCAAGGTTAGCGTTTCAAACACTGTTGGCTTCTGTAGCTCCCGATGAGGGTACTGCCTTAGTTGGTTTCCGAGGAACTGTTCCGTGGCACAACTACACCGCAGATGACGCGGCAACCTTACCCTCTGCTCGAATTCCTCAGGGAACTCTCCAGAATGCTCTCGATGTACTTGTTCAACGAATGGGGCAAGTAGATGTCAATAACTCCGGAGCTCGAAGAATCGGAGTAGAGGGATACGCAGGGGTAGTAAGTTATCTCAATGAAGCCAAAAAAATAAGTCTAAGCGCAATGTCGGTGCGGCAACAACTGCGTGCTCTTCTTGACGGAATAAATACAAAAGTTAGTGACACAGGATGGAATCTCAAAGGTCTCGATTCCTTAAGAAAAACTTTTAGCATTGAAGCCCCTTCCGGTGGAGGAAAGATATTAGAAGGAGCACTAGAGTCATACGGCAACTTAGGGAATGCGGGCAGTACGACCCAGTCAAATCTTATGTCTCTCTTAGTACAGCCCATTGACTACAATGATGGTACCCCATCCCACACAATTCGTATTTTCGAAGACTGTAACTACGTACCAGGCCCTGGAACCTCGGTTATTACTCTCACTGGAGGAACCATTGGGGTCCGTTTTCCGTTCATGCGAACAAAGCTTCCGATTCCTTCTTACACACAGACCTATCCACCCGGGGGAACGGTTAATTACTACATAGATCACGTACTCGTTCAACTGACCGGGGTAACGGTTGGTGCAACGGATATGTCCGGTTACTATCGTGTAATCGACATTCCCGGAACTGCACAACTACAACTTCAAAATCTAGATGGTACTCTTCCCGATTTCTCAACGTATACCTTCACTGGAGCGGGAATAGCCTTCCTTGGGGTTATTCAAACAGGGAGCAACGCCTACGGGAATAAGATTCGTGCATTCCATGCAGGAAATGGCTCGTTTGCGTCATTTGCACAGATGAATGACCAAGCACCTTTTCTTGAGAATTGGCACTACGATGTAGGCGAGGGCGATGTTATTCGAAATATGCGAGTGACTCCTGGAAGAATTCTTCTCAGAAAAAACGCTATCGATCGTGACTCAGAACACATTCTTATTGCAGGAGATTTTGCACAACTTAATGGGGTTGAAACAGGGAGCGCCCCCGAGGTAACTACCAACCATAAACACGATAATCGTTATACACCGATGGAACATTTCTATGACCGTTCTGCCATAGATATGAACCTTCGTGCGTATAGCGCGGCCGATAACTCAGAGCTATCTGGCACAGTTTATCTTCAAAGGGGTACCTGGCAAACTGGGATTGTATATAACGTAAATGACGTAGTTTACGTATGTGATACGCCCTCAGCTTCGTATGGTTATTTTACATGTGTGACGGGGCATACGTCAACGACTTTTGCAGCAGACATAACAAAATGGGCACTTGATGAAGCGTTTCCTGTTCAAATAGGTGCTACTTCTTATCTTTCAATTGCCGGTATTGACGCCACAGATAATCATGTTTTCGATAAAACAGCTCTGTTTTATCTTCTTCCCAATGCTACAAACATTGATGGCTTCCAGTTTACCGATATTCCTCATATGTGGGAAATCGAAGTTGAAATTCAACTAAAATGGAAGTCGGGAGGAAGCGTACTGGACCACACGCCACATACTACGGCTCTGATTATTCCAGTTATTCGAAACGCAACTCTTCCTGGAACTTTTACACAACAGCTAATGGCATCAGATACCTATGCCCACAACATCAAAACAATCTCAATGGAAGCTTTTGATAAAAGCGTCCCCACGAATACTTATTTTCGTGAATACAGGCAAAGGGTAACGGTCCATATGCAACGTCTAATGTCCGTAGCCCCTTCAGATCAGTACGGATACATAGGCTATAAAACAATTGATACAGTTACAGACTCCTATCTAAACTGCGTCAGAGTTCGGCTAATCAAAACTAGAGTAACAAGATTCTAGAGCAGAGGGGCGATCCCCTCTGCTCCAAAACCAGTTCACTTTATTTCACACGCCTCTCCCTCACAGAACTTATCCGGTTCCACTTCATGCTTCGCCCCAGATAAATCTAAGGGCAGAAGAGAAGCAACGTACTGTTCGTATTCCTCCTTTGTGCAAGGGATATATGGTGCTTGTTCATAAAGATGTTCTCTATGCGGAAGAAAAGCAACGGACTTCCATTGATTCGCGTAAAGTTCAAGTACCTTTACGACATCTTTCGCTTCAACATCATTGAAAACCAACGTATTGGAAACAGCGTTGTCGGACCAATATCGTTGCAACGCCGTAAGTAAAGCAGCCTGTTCCCAGAGGGAAACGTCTGAAATTGTTCTCATTCCTTGATTACTTGCGGGAAAATAGACTACCGCAGTCATTGGGGTAGTTAGATCTTTTTCAACTCGGTAGTTGGCTTTTCTGCAAGCAGAAACGATGTAACTGTTCTCCTCCATACGTATCGTACGATAACCAAAGAGGAAGTTCGGTATCCTCATTCCCCCTTCTACACCAACAAGAAGCGGTACGGTTCCACCGGGCTTAACCGTTGTTCTTCGTATGGATTCTCCCACACCCAACCAGTGAGAATACGTTCTATCCCACTTATGAATCTCTGCGTATCCCGCTTTCCACCAACGAATACACTCCTGCATTCCACGGTTTTCGTAGAATTGCCAGATACCCATTAGGGATGTTCCAATACGTCGATTCCGCGTCATCACTGAGTTCGTTTGAGGACGATGAGTGGGAATAAGAGTAACACCCTTGGCATACTGGTAAGCCACCTTACATGTGACTAAGAAATCTTCTAAAGATTCGTGTGCGTTGGGATTGATTTCAACCAAACAACAAAGCTCTCCGTCCTCTAGCGGTTGCTCCCCGCAGGGGTTTAAACCCATAACAAATCGGTCTTTATCATCGTGCGGATCACACCGCCGACCTCTAGATTTTATATTATCTAGAAAGACGTAGTTCGGTTCCCCGTTCTTCACCGTTTGCGCGGCATACTTGGAGAAATCTCTTATCTCTGATGCTTCAATGGAGAGATTCGCTGCCCAACGGTGAGAAATAAGGGGATGCTCATTAATTTGTTTCTGTATCGTTTCCTTTTCCTCAGGAGACACTGTTTGAAGAAACTTTTCTTTTAACTCTTCTAATTGCGTTGGATCCTTCAGCCGAAGGAATTCATCATCGTCTGGAGATCCAAGGATCATTTCACTAGAGCGACGTATGTTTCCTGCGACAACACATTTTCCGATATAGTTCATTAAATCAACAATATCTGTTGAAGTAATAGGATCACCGATACGATCATCTAAAAGAGTTCTTATGCTACCAATTAACTCAAGAAGAGGCTGTGGTCCACTAGCTGTTCCCCCAAAAGTCTTCAGAGGAATTCCCCTTGGACGAACTTGAGAAACGTCTATTTCCGATGGAAGAACCCCCTTTCGCACGTACGAATCGAGCACTCGTCTTACTACCGCACACCATCCCTCACGGGAATCTTTTACGACGTGCGGCCCACCCATACGGGGTTTTCGAATGATGACTTTTCCTGCTCCTCGTGTATCGGAACCCACTCCAACTCCGAGCATGAGAAAGTCCATCATCGTAACAAACGGCTCTGCAAAATCACGATCAATTGAGTGTGTGCTGACAAAACCACAGTTTCCCGTCAGAATATTTCCTTCTAATGCAAAAGCATGCGTCTCAGGAACTACTGCACAAAACACTTCTTCAAAACGATCCGTTTCTTCTACGTTCTTAACTGTCCACTTACGTATTAGGACTTCATTTTTACCATTTTCA